>Ga0214543_1002741_pt1 | contig 34665 bp, 17 predicted proteins | sample CNSS2metaG_FD_160094 | JGI IMG/M metagenome (GOLD analysis project Ga0214543, IMG submission 160094) | Root nodule microbial communities from cowpea collected in UCLA plant growth center, Los Angeles, California, USA - CNSS2 | ecosystem: Host-associated > Plants > Roots > Nodule | place: USA... | reverse complement strand
TCCTGAATGGCAGGCACTAATCCCTGTGCAATGATAAGATTATTAGTACTTACAACATTAAACAAAAATTAATAAATTGAACATATATTAAACATACCTTTTGTTGGTCAGACATAAAGGTCATTGTCCTATACACGTCAATACCTCCAAGATCACCAATAAGCAACTCCGAATCATGTCTAAGTTTCTTTATTTTCAACTTCCACAACAGCATACGCTAAGGGCAGTAACTGGTCATTAACATCTCTACCCACAGCACTCAACAACTCACCTCCGTATTTTCCTTTTAAAAAACAACCATCCAAACCTATGATGGGTCTACAAAAGACAAAAGAATCTTTACATGCTTTTAAACAGGAGTAAAAACAACCATCCACTTCAATTTCACCTTCCACTTCAACATCACTATTCAGACCACTGACATCCCCAATCTCTACTTCAGCAGCCTCTTCATGGGCCTCTACTTCACCACCGTGGTGGACAATAACATTGAACCTATCATCACTCATTGTCCTAAAGTAAATTAAACAGATAAAAAAGATGTATTATTAAGCCTGCTTTAACGCAATGGGTGGGGGACCACTGTTACAATCAATTACAAATAAAATAATGGAAACCATTACACCAACATCGACAACCGACAAACAAACCAACTAAAATAATACCCCACTGAACCCCACCTACAGACACAAACTACACAAAATCATGGAAGTAATTTAGAAACCATGTAGAACATCACAACAATCGAAAGACAAACAAACCTAAAAATAGAATTACGAAAACCCTAACCCACGAGCAAACACAACCCAGAAAACCCTGAACCCACTTACCTCGTTGATGATGATTAACTAGAAAATTGAAATGAAGAGTGCAACTGCAATCCAATGATGAAATGACAAGTATTAGCTACTTCCTCTGCAAATCTGAACTCAAGAAAGACGAAGATAAAGAAATTTCCCTAATTGCAAAATTTCTCCTAAATTGAAAAATTAAGGTTAATTAGCCACCTGTACAGTACACGTAACACACCCTAATACAAACCGTGTCACCTGTACAATGTTCCGTTAATGATTTAAACGGCGTTACAGAAAATGACCAAATAAAACACGAATTGTGAAAATGAGGATCATTCTAAACATTCGGTAAAAATGAGGACAATTTTAAACATTCTGTGAAAATGAGGACCATCCGCAACAAACACTACGAAAATGAGGACCAAAAAGGTATTTAAGATTTTTTTAATAAATTAAAAAATTTGAAAATGATAAAAGAGATGAAGAGTTTAGCCGATAGTTTTACAAAAGATGTTATACACTTGTAGGTATGATATTCTGTAAATATAGAAAAATAGGTTTGACATTAAAATATGGCGGATTAGTTTTATTGTTTAGAAATTTATGCATTAACAAAGTATGTATGTACGAAGCTTCAAGCAGAAAGAGAAAGAATTACAACTCGCTTAACAAATTGTATTCTTTAAACGATAAAGTAATGAATATAGTTATGAAATTTGTTGAAGTCTTATATGAAGAGTTGATTATACTAGAAATACTAAATATCCTATTTTCCACAATCTATGTGTTTTGCGCGGACTTTGAATGTCGTATTAGAAAGCAAAAACCATAAAGCTTACTTTGTCCCTATTCTTAGTTAGTATAATTTCATTTTACTTCTACATTCTGCTTTATGTGTTGTTTTTCACGTGAACATACAAAATCATCTTAAATACATTTTGACCAAAGAAAAAAAGTCTATAGTGGAATATCACCAAAGCAAACCGGTCTACTTCCAGAACCATATGCCAAAGGTTGAGCCAGTAAAACTATAAAACCAAATCTACACATAATTACGAAACTTTGACAACAAAACCTTCTTCATAATTTCATATCATTTTTCTTTTTTGTCAAGAACCTACGCAGTATTTTCTTTTAATTATTTAAAAGAAGTGAGTTTAGCATATTCTTTTCAACAAGCTACATTTTAAATGTTGAGAAGAAAAAAACAGCGGTCGTTAAAAGCTATAAATTTTTTTTTTTTAATTTTTTAGAAATTAATGTTTTTGGGGCTTTGAAAAATGTATAATTGTAAGCCAGAAGTGAGATGAGCCTCCCACGTGGGAAAATCCATGTTTTCGTGCTATCTTCCTTTCTGGGAAATCCCAATTTGCACGTTGGAAGACACGCAGACATGTGACAGTGACATCACTTTCCATTTCCGACAAATTTGTTGTTGTTTTTCTGTCATCACCGAAAGCACACAAATTTCAGAGAGTCGAAGAGGTTCTCTGGTCTAGAAACAACGAACCTCAATAAATGCTACAATCAATTAAAGTCGCATTAGTAGCAGTACATCTTAATGTTAAATGAATATGAATCTGACATTATTTCTACTGCCTTGGAACATTGCACAAGAAAAAAAAAACTTTAAATATATAATTAATTCAAAGATAATGGATGGGTTAAATGAGAAAGGTTAAAATATTTTTTTTTCAATTTTTGTCAAATTTTATTAAATTAATCTTAATTTTATTTTTATGTGCAAATAGGTTTTAGTTTTAATTAATTTTATTTAATTTTGTCATTTTTCTAATATTATTTAAATTATAAACAGTCATAATTCTTTATTTTTTTATTTGGTTAAATATCCACGTGTCAACCTAATAAGGTACCACGTGTTATAATCAATGTTTTATATTTTATTTATTTTTATATTCGTTATTTTATTTAATTTAGTTTTAATTTTCTTTAACATAAACCAAATTTGTCTTTCTTGAGATTAAATTTAATTTTTATATTAAAATTAACATTTTTTATTAAATATATTAAAATTCACATCATTATAAATTTATATAAAAATTAAATTTGGTCTTAATTTTGCAAGGGACAAAATTGTTCAATTTTAAACAAATATGAGACCAAATTGAATAAAAATAACAAATTGTTCAATTTTAAACAAATATAAAACTAAATTGAATAAAAATAACAAATAGAAACACTAAATTGAATATAAAATATTGACTCTGACACGTGACAATTACTTGATTGACACATGTTAACAAAAATTAAAAATAAAATAAAAAATAAAGAAAAAAAATCCACAAAATAACACGTAATAGTCACGATTAGCCATTAATAATTTAAACTATATTAATAAAAAAATGACCATAAACAAAATTAACAAAATTTAAAACCTATTTAAATAAAAAACAAAATTAGAATTTACTTCACAAAAACTTAACAAAAATTAAAACAAAAAAATATTTTAACCAATAAAAAGTGAGTGTTCTATTAAAAAGCAATTGACACTTGATACTAGTAAAAGCGGGAACGTAAATTATTGAGAGTGTAATGGAAAAACATTAAAAGTATGATAAATAATTATTTATTTTCTATGTTAGTACAAGACAACATGAATTAATTGCTATTCAAATGATAAATGTTAACAAGTTTTTATTATTGAGTGAAATTTATTTGTAGTTACAGATTTGGATGAATTTCATTTTTTATATAATGATATTTTTAAATTTTATAATTCAATATATTTTAATCCATATTAAAGTTCGTCTGAAAAAATGTTACATGAGTATTTAACAGTAATATTTATAAAAAAATATTATTACAATAAATATATACCATTAACAAAATTGTAAAATATTTATAAATTTATCACGTTTATTAATTAGTTGTACAAACGTCATCATGTAAGGACATTGTGTGTCCATATATTTATAAAACTAAATTTATATGTTTTTGGTTTTTATTTTTCACATTTTTATTTTAATTTTTATTAAATAATTACATGTTTTTCCTAATTTCCACTTTTTCATTAGAATAATTTCGCACTCTCATGTTTTATATTATTGTTCTTTGCTAACTGAAAAAAATAATAAAGACATTTAATAAATAAGTCATCTCTACTGATTGTTACGTTGGAAATTAACACAGACTATCTCATTTTTTCTATTAATAATTTAACATAAGATAAACTTATCTATCTTACAGTGTTAAAAAATGTTAACATTAGTTTTGATTTTCTGAAATCTTAAAAAAATAACCCGAGTTATCGTTTAATTTTAAGTTGCTTTGCTTTTTATCTAATTTGCAAATAAAAAACAAATAGTTACCATGATAATTAATTTAAATATTAACTTATGAATTAAAAACTCTCTATATTAATACAAAATTATAATAGTTTGTGAATTAAAATTTAAATTGATCTTCACTATGTTTTAGTTATAAAATAAACAATGTTTTAATTAGTTTATAACTTTAAATAATTAATTATTATAAAGATTAATTTAGATACCATTTTTGTTTTACCTAAAATCATGATAGTTAATAATAAAATCAATTTAGATTTGAGTTCACAATAAAAAAAATGTATAATTATTTTATTAGAATTAGAAAAACATATTATTTTTACTCATAAAAATTATATTTTGTTTGAATTAGATGTAGGTTGGGGAAAATGAAAGAAACGAATAAAATAAAATAAAATAACAGAAAATTTAATTAACATGAGAGCTGTGAGATTGGATTTAAATATGAGTGGTAAAATGGACTAAATCCAACGGACCAACTTGTGTTAAAAGAGAAGGATTGGGATGAAGATTTCAATCCGTCAGCTCATTCTGACTTGGCTTGTTCAGCCCATCAATTTGACGGGTCAAAATACGGGCCAAACCATTCCCATTGGCTCATTTAAAAAAAATAAAATAACAATAATTAAATAGATTAATTTTGTATATTATAATTTTAAAATGTGTAAATATACAATAGTATTGTAATTTAAATTTGAACCATTAACACCTAAATTAAGTGTCAATTATTAGTTATAATTGAGTACTTTAATATGTAAATATAATAATTATTTTAATTTATGTAATTAAAAACATTAAGTAATCAATTAAAAATTAAATACATATTTAATTTAATTAAATATACTTTTAATATTAATTTATATATATATATATATAAATTTAAAAAATAAACAAATTTAAAATTTTTGAAAACAAACTTAAAAAAAAGAAAAACTAGGAGTCAGGCCGATCCCACCTATTAATCTATCTTGTACAGGACGAATTATGATTATTAGTCCGTTTGACGGACTAGTATGATCTGACCTATTTTTTGAGAGACTAGATTTGAATTAAATTAGATGTCCATAAAATTTAGTCTAATATTTACATATCTAATGGTAATTATTTATTTTTCTGTATTTTATATATTTAATATTATCTGTTCACCCTGTCTACTCCACCTTTTGTTGACATTTATCTCAAATTATTTCAATTTGGGTCATACATGGATACTTGACTGAGATCACAATTGCAAGCCAATGACATATTTGCTTCCATCTCTTAACCAACTCACAACATTTTACTATAATCACTTATTTTCAGTGAAACGCAATGACTTATTTTCAAACCCAATGGTGAATGACACCACTTGAAACTACGTCGTTCTCACCCATTTCAATGCCATCAACTAACACCCACCACTTGTTGACTATCTTTCCTACCACGCTCATATCTTCATAACTCCATATCTCTTCTATCAATAATGACTTTTTTCATCAAGACTTTCAAGCTTTTCAAAATAATAAAAATAAACATATTTTAAATTCCCTTTAAGGATAAAATATTTATACAAAATCTATATACTCAGAATTTTAAACAAATCTATCACTAAAGTAAAAGATTGAATGACAATAAATTATATTTCTATAGGCTTTTTTTCTTTTAATGTTAACATTTTCAAGAATGTGTAAATTACATAATTAAGAGAGCAGTTTACCCGTATTTATCTCATAGAGGAGACTAAAGGGAAGAGTTATTCAGTTTTTATGAATATTTAGAGAAAAAATTGAAATATATACAAGTATTAAGTAAAACAAAATTAAGAGAAGTTTATTTGTAAATGTTTCATTATGTACATCAAGATATCGCATTCAATGTATTATTTTGGAGTTCAAACTTAGACTACGATTATATTCTCAAAAAACACGTCTTGTAAAAATTGTATATTCAAATACTTAAACTTAAGTCGCAGGATATATATGTTACTATTGAACATAAAAAAGTTAAACAAATATTAATAAATAGAAGAAAATGCAACTTATTGTATGTCATTGTTGGGTATTCAAGAATAAGATGGAAAGAAGGAAAATAATAGTTTCACATCCTTACAAAAATATACATATTCAATAATAATATAATAATGTGTATTAAAATTTAAAAAATATAATAAATATTATTTAATTAAGTTTTAAGTTTCTTTGAATATTTTTCTTATCGAATATGTATTATATATTTTTTCTATTGATTAGATATTCAAATAATTTTTATTTATAAAAAAAATTAACAAAATTTAATTAAAAACATAAAAAATTAATGAGAGACTTAAAATTAGAAAGATTATGATATTTTTAAAAAGTTTGTATTGTAACACATATCAATCTTTTCTTTTCTTTTTTGAAATCATATCACAATCTTTCTTTCATTTATCGAAGTGTTTTCATCCATTAAGATATTACCGATACATTGCGAAAAGTTTGTCAACAAATAATTATCCAAATTACAATGAATAAGTAAAATATCACCATGCTTAGAAAGTATATTTAATTTTGCCATGTTTCTTTTTTAAACTAAATTGAAGATTGGTCAGTGTCACGGTATTTTGTTTGATGTAATTACATATTGAAAGATTTAAAAATGGACAACAAGAGGACCACCACTCATGGCGGTTTCCAGTTCGCAGGAAACTTCTTTTTATATTGAGTCTGCAGGATCCTAACCTTTGAAAATCAACGTTAATGTCGTGGAACTCACTATAAATACCTGCAGAGACTCGCGTTGTAACATTAACACACACAAACACAAGTTAGGGCCCGAGCCAATTTTTTCCTACCACCCAAGAACAGCCCTTGCTTTTTCTTCTCTAACGATGAACGAGAATCAACCTCAATTACTCTCTAAGATTGCCACCGGCAACGGCCATGGTGAGGACTCTCCTTACTTTGATGGATGGAGGGCCTATCAAGATGATCCCTTCCATCCCATCAAGAATCCTAACGGGGTTATCCAAATGGGTCTTGCAGAAAATCAGGTATATGATCAAATTAACCTTCTTTTAATTCTCAGCTTCTGTGAAAACTCATGCTACTGCAAAACCCAACGAGTTTGAACAATTTCTTACTACATTTTTTGCAGCTTGCTTCGGAGTTGGTTCAGCATTGGTTAGCGAATAACCCAGGGGCTTCCATTTGCACACGAGAAGGAGTGCGTGATTTCAAGGCCATTGCTAACTTTCAGGATTATCATGGTCTACCGGAGTTCAGAAATGTGAGCCACGTACTAGGATATATATAAATTGAAAAACCTTAATTATTCAAATAAAACATGTTACATATAATATAATATAATTAACTTTGGGTTAAAATTAATTCCACAGGCAGTGGCTAAATTCATGGGAAGAACGAGAGGAAATACAGTAACGTTCGACCCTGAGCGTATTGTTATGAGCAGTGGAGCAACTGGAGCACACGAGGTCACTATGTTTTGTTTGGCTGATCCCGGTGACGCATTTTTGGTCCCCACACCTTATTATGCAGGGTATTTATACTAACATTCATATATGATCTTTGTTACCACTTCCAATTATTCATTTTAGCTCTTTTTGTTGAAAAAGAGGTTTTTCAACAATTATTCCCTGATATAATTTCAAAATTAATTCTATTCAATCTGAGTTTTTTTAACATTGGAGCGTAGGATGAACAAATAAATGTTTCGAGATTGGATGCTAAATGTGGTCCATTTAACTAAGTGATGACCAAGACCCGGTCAAAAGCTGAGCTAAATCACAATTAGTTGAGTAGCAAGAAGTTGCTGTCCATCAATCAACCCTCCTGGGTCAATAATAATACACTGTCATTTAATTATCCACTGTCTCTTTCTGATGTTTGTGGTCACCCCTCACGACCAAAGAATAAACATGACTCCAAATTGACACAATTAAGATTCTATTAAAAATCAACTTCTGTTCATGCATAATGCTTAAATTGGATAAATGTCATATTAAATTGTCACTTTTTATTCAAATAACTTCGTACTAATTAAACAGATTTTAAATATTATTTCTATGGTATGTATTTCATGCCATGAGAATTGACAACTTCTGCATGTTGTAGTTTTTTTTTTTGTTTTGTACTATTCATCTCTATAACACGACGGAATTCGATTGACCCAGATTCTAAATAAGCTGTAATAATAATTGAACTGGTTTTCCTATTGCAGTTTCGACAGGGATTTACGGTGGAGAACGGGGGTTCAACTTGTTCCGGTTATCTGCGAAAGCTCTAACGATTTCAAGTTGACAAGGAAAGCGTTGGACGAGGCGTACGAGAAAGCCAAGGAGGACAACATCAGAATAAAGGGGTTGCTGATTACGAATCCATCAAACCCATTGGGAACTGTGATGAACCGACAAACTCTAAGAACAGTGCTGGGTTTCATCAACGAAAAACACATCCACCTAGTAAGCGACGAAATATACGCGGGTACGGTTTTCTGCTACCCCGGATTCACGAGCATCGCGGAGGTAGTAGAGGAAGACAAAGACATGGAGTGTGACCGTGACCTTATCCACATTGTTTATAGTCTTTCCAAGGACATGGGGTTCCCTGGTTTCAGAGTTGGCATCATATACTCTTACAACGACGCAGTGGTGAGTTGCGCCCGCAAAATGTCTAGCTTTGGGTTGGTGTCGACGCAGACGCAGTATCTGATGGCATCGATGCTTTCTGATGACGAGTTCGTGAAAGGGTTTCTGGAAGAGAGTGCAAAGAGGCTTGCGCAAAGGTATGGGGTTCTTTGTAGGGGTCTTGAGCAGGTTGGCATAAAGTGCTTGGCGAGCAATGGTGGACTTTTTGTGTGGATGGATTTGCGTGGTCTTTTGAAGAAGGCAACGTTTGAGGCGGAAATGGAACTGTGGAGAGTGATCATTCACCAGGTTAAGATCAATATTTCACCTGGTTCTTCCTTTCACTGCTCTGAACCAGGGTGGTTCAGGGTCTGCTATGCCAACATGGACGATAGAGCCGTGGAGGTTTCTCTGGCGAGAATGCGCAGCTTCGTGCGTCAGAACACCGAAACCAAGAAGAAATCTTGCAGCTACAGAAAGTTGAGTCTAAGCTTCTCATCCAGAAGGTTGGATGAGTTTTTGGTGTCACCTCACTCACCTTTTCCTCAGTCACCTCTGGTTAAAGCCTCAACTTGATGATCCTAAGATTCTTGCTCTAACCAACGACATTACATTATATTATTATATAACGATTGTTTTGTGTCCTCCAACACACACTGTTTCATGGGTATAATAACTCCATGGTCTTCGTCTCTCTTAACCGGGATTGATGGTGAAACTAGTTTTTTATATCATACAGGGTTTGTATGGTTTTTACTTTTAGTTTACTTTGGTTTGGAAGATTTATCTATTTCTTATGTTATGCAGATTGTAATGTCAAGATTAGTATTAATAAATGTCTTTATTTTTATTTTGCGTAGCAGTGTATTTTACCTTGAGATGATAATTAGATGGTAACATATATTTCGTAATGGTAACTAAAATTGGTTTTTATTTTTATGGTATGTTACACGATAAAATAAAATTAAAAAATTATGTTTATTTACTTTTATAAAAGTAATCTAATAAATTAATTGATGAAATAAAAGTAATCCATTAAGTGAAATACAAGTTAATATAGATAAAGATGTATAATAAGAATATGAAAAAAATAAAATATCAAATGTTAAAATTGGTATGATTTTATAAATACTATATGCCAAATAAATTATTGCGTGTTTAGTATAGTTATGAATTTTTTGGAGAAGTAAAGGATAAGTTAATGGGCTAACCCACTTACATCCTGCAATTGGTCTAGCCCAATTTAATTTAAAGATTTAACAATCTATCTTAGGATAGCTTGAACAGTTGACCCAAAAGAAATTAGGTTAGAACGGATACCTATGTAATATAAAGAAGGTATGTATAAAAAACTTGTTATATATTTGTAGACATTATATTTTTTTATACACTTTATTTTATCGTTATAGAGTAAAATTCCCATCTTGTTTGTTATTGATAACGTGTATATAATTAAAATAATCTATTTTCATTGTGTTTAATTACTTGAACTATAAAAAATATAATTCAAATCATTTAAATAATTATATAATCATTATCAAACCACTTTTAAAGCTCAAATTTTACTATAACTGAATTTTATTTATTTTCGTAAAAATTCTTGTTAAGGAAATTGAGTTGATCACGTGTATGTTTTCATTTCACTCACCACTTTAATTAATTTTGACTGATGATAAATTTCTCATAATAAGAGTATATATAAACAAAACCCAAAAAAAATTGTCTTTTATTTTATTTTTTTCTGTATGTTGCATTATTGTGATCGTAAAAGTCAGTGATAATATGATATTAGGTTGTTCAATTTTCGTGAGAGTCGACCCCGCTTCCCTTTTCCTGTAGATTCTGCGTTTGATTTAATGTGATATGGAAGGCCATTTTTCATGCATAATTATGATTGTTGTTTTAGCTTTTGTGTGACTTTTGATGGATGAATTAGAAAGAGGGGTCCATGTATGAATGCCTCCACCACCCTACACTGCTACTGTACTAGTAATAGCAGCAGTGGTAGAGATAATTTGTATGGATAATGTAGTTTGATTGATGAAGATGTAAAGAAAGAAGTAATGGTGGAGACATTTCATCCATGACTTAATAACTTAACCAACCATGCTTATAAAGGCAATGTGGTGTTTTTTCCTCACTGATCACTGGTGCAGGCCCACATGCATCTCCTCCATTGCTCCTCCTTAAAGCTAAGTACAATGATTTTCCTTTTCATTTCCTCCCAAAGGTCTATTTTAAAAATCATTTGTATATTACTTTCAAAGCTTTAGCTTGCGATTCATACAAGCAAATATCACTTTCCCCCCTTCCACATCAACTCGGTGGTTCATTCGCATCAATCAACCCTTCTTCCCTCTCTTCTCTTCCCTTTCGCTATAAATAACTATGTATATTCCATATACGTATTCATACAAACCTTTCTGCACTAACTAACAAACCCATTTCTCTTCTTCGTCTTAATCCAATGATTGTGAAGAGAGAGGTGCAAAATCTTGATGACGAAATGAAGATTGAGGAGCATGGTTACTTTAAGAGGCAATGTCATTGTGTAATAGGAACATGATCTCAGCTGCATAACTAATGGGGGTTTTCGATGGAGGTATCATTGAAACACGATAATACCCCACTTTAGGCTAAGCCGACACTCTATCTTTCCTCAATCTACTGCTGTGGGTCACCTCTTCCCCCTTCCCAGATCATCCTCTTATCTTTCCGTATCTTCTTCTCTCTCTCTAGAACATCTTTCTTTCATCTTTCCACTTTTACATATTTAAAAAATCTTAAATCAATATCAAATTTTGGGTTAAATAGGTTTTTTTTTCTTAACTTTCGGTCAAAATTGAAATTAGTTTCTTTTAGAAATTTTGACTTAATTTAGTCTCTCAATTTTAAAAATGCGTGAATAAAATCTTTTTAATCAAATTTGGTTAAGTTTATTTAATGTTTCAAATAGGTTTCAGAATATATAGTATTTGAGTTAATATTGAAGTAAAAATGTGTGAAACGAAATAAAAATCTAGAATACAATCGTGAAATGTGTTTGAAATGTTAAATAAACTTAACAAAATTTGATTAAAAAGACTAAATTCACGTATTTCTAAAAATGAATGACTAAATTAGTCCAAAATTTCAAAGATAAACTAATTTCAATTTTCACTGAAAGTTAAAGAACCAAAAGCATATTTAATTCTAAATTTTTTTACATATCATCTACAAAACTATCTTTCCATCGTGAAATCTTGAAGATCTCATATCGATCAAAGATAATATAATGTTGGAGTGATTTAAACCTTATTTTGTAAGTAAATTTGTAAGTTACATTTAAAATTCAATTTTTAACCTAACCTAAATTTATGTCATACCACTCACTCATGTCTCGTCCCACATTAAAAATTTTAATTTATTAACATGATAATAAAACTATACTTACTGACATAAATTTTGTAATATATATTTATATAAAATTTAATTTTTCTCTCATTTCCTATCTATTTTTTATTAACCATCTATATATTATAAATTTAATTAATGTTTATAACTAATGAATCTAATGATAATTAGCACTTTCCTCCACTTTACACATCTCGAATATAGTATCTCTTACTTAAAGAGAATTAGGTTCTTTATCACTTCTGAACAAAATAGAGATATTTGAAAGCGAGATATTTTTTGTTTCATTCAAAACGATAGAGAAAAAATGTCACTTTTTTTCATTACATGTACAACAACGACAATAATAATAATAATAATTATTATTATTATTATTATATTTATATATATGTGAAAATAAATTCATCTAAATATGAATGTAGTTGATAATTTGAGTTTGAGGCTTATGAGATGCTATGGATGATGAGCAATGATTATAGGTTTTATGTTGTAAAAGTTGCAGCGGGTGAAATCTAAAACCTGAGATTTAGAAGTCCCATTTAGGCTATTAACTTTAATTGATGTCAATCATGTCACATATACACGTTTTTCCAACACTATTAATGAAATTATTATTCCTTCTTAATTAAATGAAAAGACAATCAAGTCAAAATAATTAGTAGTTTGGGCTTGCTTAAATCATAAAACAACAACTCATTTTTCAGTCTCTCTCACACTTGTTCTATACATTATATTGCTTTTGAAGATTCTGTTGGAACAAATAAATATTTTAAATGTCAATTTCTTTCCGAATATATGAAATTTACGCTATCCCACCTCCCACTATCATCCATACATTTAGTAAATACTATGATAATACTATTCAATCAACACATAATTTACATCTTAACAATATATTATATATAAATATATAACATCGCGCAAAAGAATCTGCACCATCACTTTCATATTTCTTTTTATCCTATTATTAAAAAAAATGATCTTAATATTATTAACAAAACTCATGTTGGTTTACCTACTTCTTTTTCCTCTAAATTCTTCGGTTGTTACAGTGAAAAATTAACTTATTGATGTTGGGAAGGACCCAAAACTATTACGATTTTAAACGCGCATTCTCTAAATGGACAAATTTATCTTCTACAAATTAATTTCAAAGATAATTTAATGAATGAAAATTAATCTAACAATTTTTTTTCACGACTAAACCTTTACTTTATTTTTTCAAAAATATATTCTTAAATTTTGTTTTCAATTTTAAAATATTTTTTCTTAAAAAACATTTTATGTGCGTGGTTTATTATTTATCTACAAAAAGTTGTTAATAAATGGATTATATTGAATTCTTTTTTCTAGTAGGATCAAAATGATTACAAGTTTTTAATTGCATTTGTTTAATGAATCAAAATATATGACAATTTTTTATTATGTGTGTTAAGAAGTAGATTTTATAAAACTAACTCAATCTCAAAAAAATCAGTTTGTAGAATAAGATTTACACTTATTTATATATTTTAAAATTATCTTATTTTTGATCAATATAAAACTTTCAATAATGTTAATCATCATCTCAAAAGATTATTCGAAACGAGTCATCGTCATCTAAAAAAATTATTCGAAATTTATTTAATTTCTCGTGTCGATATATGTATAGTTGATAACAGTAAACCTTACCCCATCACATTGAAGTTTTGCAAATTTTAGTCATTTCAATATATGTGTTTACGCTCATTAACTTTAACCTTTTAACTTTGGCTCTTTTTATAAAAAAATAACTTTTGAACTCAAAAGTATTTATCCTACTATCCGAGACTAATATATCAAATTATTATAAAATCTATTTAAAGATTAACCTATTTCAATATATATATATATATATATATATATATATATATATATATATATGACAAAATTGAAATTGAAATTCTCATTTCATATGATTAAAAGACAAAATTATTTGTTTCCAATAGCATACCATACTAATGTTGACATATTTTTGAACCCGCTACCCTGTCATAACTGTTCTCAATGCCACCACTGCAGAACCAAAACTTTCCTCCATGAGGTTGGGAGGTATATGATAGGAACATGGTTACTTTTTCTTGGACTTGTGCATCACACTTACAAATAACAAGGTTTCAGTGTCCGTGGAATAAGAATATATATAATAATATCTATTTTAAAAGCTGTATATAAAAGAGAGAGCGAGAGATTATGATCTCTATAGATACATCAGAATAATGCATGCTTCAAAACAAAATCAATTATGCATGACTGTGGCTGTAGAATAAACATTGCTTAAAAACTAAATCAACTTTGTCAAATTGTAGGGTGGTTAATTAACTATTCTGAAATTGTGGCCTATGTAAAAAGAATATTATTATTCCATTAATAATGTAAATCATTATCTCCGTTGAATAAAGACAATCTTCATGTAACAAAGCTTAAAAATTATTTTCTTATTTTAAACAATGATCATCAGTTTCTAGCCTATCATACATCGGTCATAACTTTTATAAGAAAATAAAATGAATAACAAGCGACAAAAGTAATTTTTGTTAGATTGCACTATACAAGTTAAAATTTGTGGTTGAAGGGACTCATCCTTGAGGGGTGATCGTTAGAAATCTAAGTATGAGTTCAAGTTTCACATTGACTAGAATTGAGAAAGTAGAACACTATATAAGTGTAAAGACCCATAAACCCATTGCAGATTTTGGATTGAGAGTGGTGTCAATGATTTATATGGTTGGACTCAGATCTCATTGATGTTGTATCTTCCCAATAATACCCCTCCTTGTAAACCTAAGAATTGTTTGATTTGATTTATTTTACGTAAATATGTACTCATCTTAGTAGTTTTATTTATTTTTTAAATAATAATGATGTATTATTACGAACGATCACTCTCACTTACCGAGTAAATGTTGCTATTGATGAAATGACGTTGCTGAATAGTTTGAGACAGGGAAGCGCATGAAACAACCGGCAATGTTCTTTCTCTCGTTTTCATCTTCCGCTAGCAAGGTACATAGGTTCTTCTCCTTAGGTTATCATTAATTTTGGGAGTTTTGTGGAAGTGGCAAAGAGCTAAGTAAGTGTGTGAAGAAAGCTTGGGTACGTAATACTACACATGTACGTAGAAATGGTGACACTATTGCAAGCACAAGGTTGATGAAACGTCATTTTAGGGTTAGATGGAGATGTGGGTCCCACTGCGTGGACCCCATCAGGTTGTAAATGTCGGCTCTTGCTCTGTGTGCTTCTCCTCTCTCACTTTTAAAGGAGAAGGTTACACTATTGCATACAAATTAATCACCGCATTTGATCGAGGCAATAAAAGGCCACTGAGGAAACAAAACAGGAGTAAAAGACAGGAACAGAAGAAGACTACATAGGTAGCTACAAAAGAAGTTAAGGAATTAAGATGGGTCACCACTCTTGCTGTAACCAACAGAAGGTTAAGAGAGGCCTTTGGTCCCCCGAGGAAGATGAAAAGCTCATCAGATACATTACCACTCACGGCTATGGTTGCTGGAGTGAAGTTCCAGAGAAAGCTGGTCTGTCTTTTCATTTATTTATCTATTTTTTATTTTCCTTCATCTTGTATGGAATTTGCCCTAGATTTTTTTTTTTTTTTAATTTATGATTGATGTTCAATCGTTTGGCGTGTGTTTCAGGGCTTCAAAGGTGTGGCAAGAGTTGTCGCCTGAGATGGATTAATTATTTGAGGCCTGATATTAGAAGAGGAAGGTTTACACCAGAAGAAGAGAAGTTAATTATAAGTCTTCACGGGGTTGTTGGCAACAGGTTTGAACCACACTTCATTGCAGACACTGGCTAATTCTCTATCAAGCATTTTCAATTATGATCACTCCATTTTCCATGTTTTCTCTTGCCTTTTCTGTCCAATCACTACCTTCTCTACGTGTCTTTCTTCTTTCTATTAAACACCCCTAATATGGTTGAGTCCACTTCTATGGCCACCAACCCTAAAATTTTCATATTCATTAGTATCAGGATATTTCAAGAAAGAAACTACGGTATAATGGTTCAAATTAATTGGAACACGATCAATCAAAGATAGTATTATGTAGGCAAGCAATTATAATAGGTTTGAGACATATATATGTAACTCATTGTAAAAGCAAACAATAGGATTAGGCCTAATTAAATCAGCTTTAGTTATTAATTAATGAATCAATCTGAAGGAGGCATCCTCGGAGCTACAGTTATGGAGAAGTTAAGCAGGCAATTTTGTCAGTTGAAATTTACTTGTCTGTTTTCAGTGTGTGTGCAGTCACAGCCTCTCGTGTCGACATTCATTCTATAATACTATATTTCTTGAAGCAACTAAATTGTTATTTTATAATCCATTTCTTGCCCACGTTTTTCTCAACACATTTGCTTCCAAATTACGATTCTACGCGAGACATCTTAACTAAGAAGATACTGTTTATAATAATGTACTGAATTAATTAATTATACATGATCTTTCTTAAATGCAGATGGGCGCACATTGCAAGCCACTTACCAGGTAGAACTGACAATGAAATAAAGAACTATTGGAATTCTTGGATCAAAAAGAAAATTAGAAAGCCTTCGGTGACTTCATCGATCACCACCACACAAAGTGTGGATCACCACCCTCAGTTCAATTATAATTCCACTCAACTAGATCACTTCGGGAACCAAGACATTGTAACAACAAAACCAGCGGTGCAAGAAACCATATTTTCCTCGACGTGCCCCCTATTTATGTTTGACACTAGTTCATTAGACCACGGGACAACAACGGTAGACACCACCAATGTTCGAGCAGAACTGTTCCAAGATTCATTGGGTTTGAGCAGTGAAACGTGGAACTTGAGCCACCACCAAGTCCATGCTCTTCCTCCCCCACCAGCAACAGCAGCAGCAACTTTTACAGCCGCTACAGTGATTGATGCTACAAATTATCTGCCACCGTTGATAGAGAATGTGGAAAACATGGTGCCAAACATGGAAGTGCAGGGTTGTAGTATAGACGAGGAAGGAGAACTGGCACTGGAGTGTTTGCGGAGACAAGAGTTGAATGAGTGGGTGGAGAATCAACAACACTGTCCCAGTTTTCTTTTCTGGGACAGCGTTGAAGGACAACTTGGGGGGGAAGAACTAGCACCAAACACGTCAAATATTGGAACCAATACACTTTCACCTTTTCCTTCATCTTTATGACTGCGATCCAGGACTGTCCCCACTGTTCATTTTCTCATGCCCCTTCTAACCAGGCTCAAACTTATTCAGAGATTGCTTTTCTTCTTTTGATTTTTTTTTTCCAACCTCGCTTTCGATTGGTGATTGGAAAGATTGCGAAAAAACGAGTGAAGATAATATTATTCTATATATATATAGATATAGCAAAGAGTGAAGTGTTTATTGAGTGTTTGACATGGAAGAGTAAAAAAAGAGAGGATAATAATAAAGGCGATTGGAAGCAGCAGCAAAGTTTGATTTTGAAGATATGGAAAAATATTGAATTTCACTGTACATTTGGTGTTTTTTTGAATGAGAATATACAATAATGGATTTGCCTTTTACATTTCAGTGTCTTGTTTTTTTAATATAACAACCAACCCCCTGTCCTGTCTGTCTTACCTTACCACACATGCACGTCCCAAAAGATCTTGCACCAAATATATATATATATATATATATATATATATATATATTCGTCATCTCTACTCATCCATTCAATAAAGCAATGCTAAATAATTTCATACATTTACTTTACTTTACTTTTCTTTTCCAAAATTCGTTTTTCCTTTTACTCAATCATTCTCTACTTAAAACTTCATGCTATGGAATTCTTAGTTAAAATATATCCAATATGTATCAACCACTGCTTAGTGTTTTATTTTGGTGTTCCAAGCCATTAAATCTCAATTTTTTTTTTGCCATTTTGCAAGGGCCAATTAAATCTCAATTTTCAATATATTGCTTCAGACCATATATTTAGTTTGGCCTTGTTAAATAAAATTATTTAATGTGTATCGTTCATTACTTGCATCCATTTAAAGATATTAATTTGATGAAAATTTTATTATCTATCTCTATTTATTCCATAATTAATTATAACTTGAAACAGTAAATATTGAATGTTAGGTTACTCAGAGTAGTCTGCATTGGACTCTTTTTCATGCATCTATTTCTTATTGTTATTTTAAAATTATTTTATTTTTAATTAGAATAAAAATGTTGATAACATTGTCTAAGTGGAGCTGTTTGTTAATTAACAATTAAAGAAGATGGGCAAAAAGAAAAATCTTAAGGTGGCCCAATTAGAAAGCAAAGAAACAAATGGGCTCTCGATGAGTCCATTCGCTGGAGCAAGTCGCTGGGAGGCTTGAAACTCGGGCCATCTATAGGCCCAACGAAAGAGTTGTATTATATGGAGAGAAGTCTGTTATAAACCAGAGAACGCGGAATTAGGGTTTATATCGCAGCAAGCGGCAAAGGCATAGTGAGGTAGTAGACATTCTTTCCGTCGCCGCTGCACGTAGCAACCATGGTATCTGAACTTCATCCTCTTGGCTGTTTCTTTCGTGCATAAAGATTGAATATTGATGCATTGTTGGAATTGGTTTATGCAAATACTTATTTAATTTGTTTTCATTAATTTGTGAAGATTATTTCCGAGAAGAACCGTCGAGAGATCTGCAAATACCTCTTCCAAGGTTCGTTAATGTTCTCTCGTCGTTTTTTAAGGTTTGTGTCGTGTTAAAATTGTGACGTGGTTGGTTTTGAATCAGAGGGAGTTTGCTTTGCGAAGAAGGACTACAATCTGGCGAAGCACCCGGAGATTGATGTTCCAAATCTGCAGGTGATAAAGCTGATGCAGAGCTTCAAGTCCAGGGAGTACGTGCGCGAGACATTTGCTTGGATGCATTATTACTGGTTCCTCACCAACGATGGAATTGAGTTCCTCAGAACATATCTCAACCTTCCCTCAGAAATCGTGCCCGCCACTCTTAAGAAGCAGGCCAAGCCCGCCGGAAGACCATTCGGTGGCCCACCCGGTGATCGCCCCAGGTAATATAACGTCGTCGTTCTCGCTATATCCTTGAATTGTGATATTGCTCTGTTTGATTTGATTGTGTGTGATTTTGTTTGAACAGGGGCCCACCTCGCTTTGAGGGAGAGAGGAGATTCGGTGGTGATAGAGATGGATACCGTGGGGGTCCTCGGGGACCTGGTGGTGACTTTGGGGACAAGGGTGGAGCTCCTGCTGATTACAGACCTTCCTTTGGGGTAAATTAATGCAACATCTCAATCATCTTGTTTCTATTGGTTTATTTATTTCCTATTTTCATATCTCTATTGCATATCTTTTGCTTTATTTTACGGGTGTCCATGATTCTATATTAGATTTCTATGTTAGCCATATCATAATCAGGGTCCACCAAAATTAGAGCGAAATTTAGTTTTAGATACTGAAAGAGACACAACCACTGTTATAACCAGTATTGAGGGAAAATTAGGGTAAATTGGTATTAGAAACAATGAAATACTTTCATATTTTCCGATTCTCGAAAGTTGATGGGTCATTTTAATCTGAAAAGAGAAACTATGGTTTCTTTTTTATACCCCAATTGATGCAAGAGACTTGTACATTAACCATCTGAGTAAATTGATAACTTGACGAGTAAGCATGCTGGGAGAAACATATTCAGTTGAAGAATATGTTATGTTACCAATTTTCATAGCGTAAACATTTTATTCTTTGGTTTCCCAATTTTTGTAATTTTCTTTAGTAACATTTTACGATTACAGGCTAGTCACTTTTTTATGATTACTTTTATACTGTCAGGAACCAAATGTGTTGCTTCCGGCTTGTTTGTATAATTCATGCTGGTTGAGTTAGGTCTCTGATTTAGACTTCCTTTAAATTGTCGTTTTATCTAAACCCGTATCCGTTTGAAGTTGCAAGTTTAATTGGATGATTTGGGACAATTTCTCGTTTATGTTTCTTTATAATGATTAATTCTGTGAAGCAGTAGGGTCCTGATTCCGATGATAAATTCGTAGTAGCTGTTCTTATTTCGGTTGCTTAGTTTTTATTCGAAGTCTGAAATGTATGCTTGACTCTATTTTCAGGGTCCTAGTGGAAGGCCTGGTTTCGGTCGTGGATCTGGTGGTTTTGGAGCACCAACAAGTTCAAACAATTCTTAAATATAATGATTTGTGCTCTAGTTTTTGCAGTTTTGTCTGTCATTCGAGTTAATAGTAGCTCCCCTCGTTCCAAAGTAGTTTGATCTTGCTGACATTTTACTTAAGTTATTTATACAATTAAAATTTTGAATTTAATGTTTTGCCGTGAATTTATGTTTGAGGTGTGATGCTTTGGGATGTGAGAATGGGCTTTGTAAAATGGGTGGGTAATGGCTCAAATGATTTTAGAAGTGTGCTTTTATCAAAAATATTATTTATGGGATATATATCAACTTTAAAGATATTTAATTATATGATTAATCTATGCCAATAACTCAGAACAGGCTATGCGATTACAGTGGTTATTTTAGGTATTGATTACTATGATATTAGGGTAATGTATTGTTTAAATTTTTAAATCATCTTAATGTAGATAGTTGTCATTTATAGGTTGAGTTGTTTCATATATAAATTACAATAATTGTAGGTATTTTAAGGAAGTGTCACTTCATTCTTAAATGAAATTTCCATTTTTTTTAAATAGTAATAGTAAGTTCTATTTTTTTATGTATTAAAGTTTAACTGCATATTATTTTAAAATTAATCAATTTTATTTTTCGTCAATGTTCTTCAGTAACATTTTATATGAATACGTAATTAAAATTTTAATACTTGATATTTAGTGTTTGTTTTTTTGTTAACAATTGGAAGACAATAATCATGAACAAAAAATACTTAATTTAAATATGTAACTAAAAATACTAAACTTTGTCGTCAACTAAATGTTCAAATGATAACATTTAAACATAATAATTCGAGTTGAATTAGCTTTACTATGCTAATTTTTCTTTATATCTGTTTTTGCAATTATTTTGTGAAAAACATCCCTTCTTGGTTGGTATCAACGGGGGAATGGAAAGTAATATTGGTTGCTTGATTTAGGGATGAGAGAAGGAAAAAGTGGTGAATCTACTTTATCATTTCTCATATAATTCTATTCATTTCTTTTTTTTTCATCTTTTTTTTTAAATTACATAGTTTTTAAAATATTGTTTTGTCATTTATTTCAATTTCATCAAACAATTTAACATTAAATTTAATTTCATAACTGATTTTTTTTCTTTATTTATTTATTTTAAACCAAATACAGCCGTACCAGATAAGTAATATAACCTTAAGTTTGGTTTGGATTAACTTGCTGGTGGGGGAAAAAATAAGATTTTAAGTGGATGAACAAGTGGTCACTAGTTTTCCATAATTCAATTATAATCTAAGTATAGATAAGAGTATGTATAATCGATTACAAATATTTTTATCAATTTTGTTAAAAGTAATAATAAATAATTAAAAGTAATAAATAAATTATTAGTAAAAGAATGGTTTTACCTTTTAGTTATATTTCCAGTCTCTCACTTTTTAACTTTGTGACCCAAACGAAGAATTGGAGACATGATAGTACAAATCATTTATCGGCTGAATTTACTATTACCATATTCGGACCTTGAACTGTGAGCTTATCAAATTACCTGCAATTTTTCTACCTAACCAACACGACCTGCAATTTGAGTTCATTCTTCTGAGTTGGATTATGTGCGGAGTGACTTGGTCACCTTGGGCTCCTGGATTTGTTCAATTGCTTTGTTTACGATTCAATACTCACTTGGCGGCGAGTTTCAATGGTTGAAAAATTAGACTTAATCTGATTAAAGCTTTTGCGATTTGGTCAATTTAAAATTAAATTACAAGTCTCGAGAGGACTTTGTCTTGCAGTGGCAAGTCTTCTGAATTAAAAAAGAAAATGATAAGTTAGTTATTGACGTGAAACGAAATTGAAATGGTAATCACCTATTGCCTGTTAACTCATTTAGATAAAGAAAGACAAGAATTAGGAAGCGTGATTTAAAGTATAACATGCATTAAACACGGAAACTAAATTAGTTTTTTTCAATTAAAGATAGTTAGGTGAAGAACAAGATTGATTAAAATATGTTGGTTGTGCATTTCATCCCTCGACATTAATATTTAATAGTACACACAAGTTGGAGAAATTGAATTGGAGAAAGAGCAAGGAATAATTAATGTGAAACAGAGGAGTGGTTTTTGAATTTCAAAATAAATGAGTGGGTTCACATGAGGGATTTTCAGAAGCAATAATCAGAGAGAGAGATTTTGCAGTGCGTGGTTGAACGTTAATTTGAAGATGAGTAGCAAAGGAAAAGAGGAAGAGGGGATTAAGAGGGTTATGATCCATGGAGGTCGATACGTGCAATACAACGTTTATGGAAACTTGTTCGAGCTACCCTCCAAGTTTGTTCCTCCTCTTCGTCCCATCGGAAGGGGCGCATACGGCATCGTTTGGTATCTATACCCAACAAACCCTTTTCCCTTCTTCTTCTACTTTACTTCGATTAATGGTACCTTACTCGCTATTCTTTTCTTTGTTTTCAGTGCTGCTGTTAATTGTGATACGCATGAGGAAGTTGCCATAAAGAAGATTGGTAACGCCTTTGACAACATCATTGACGCTAAACGGACTTTGAGGGAGATTAAGCTCCTTCGCCACATGGACCATGAAAATGTATTTTCACTTCTCTCTTTTCAGACTAAGAATCTCTTCTTGTTTATATTTCTGTTTCTCTGTTTATTAATCATTGTTCTTTCGCAGATAATTGCTGTTAGGGATATCATACGACCTCCAAGAAAGGATACCTTCAATGATGTTTACATTGTGTATGAATTGATGGACACTGACCTTCACCACATTATTCGTTCTGACCAACCTCTGAACGATGACCATTGTCAGGTTTCCCTCTATTCCGATCGTTGCCTTCTTTTTTTTCTTTTGCATTGCATTCATATTTTCTATAAAAAGAATCACAAAGAATCCACATTCGTTCTGTTGCTAACATATTTTGAAGTGATCAAGTCAACCCATGTAGCTTAAATAAATTAAGCATGTTAGTAATGTTTTTTGTGAAATTTGTGCAGTACTTTTTGTATCAACTGTTACGGGGGCTGAAATATGTGCACTCTGCTAATGTCTTGCACCGAGATCTTAAGCCCAGTAATTTGCTTCTGAATGCGAACTGTGACCTTAAAATTGCTGACTTTGGTTTGGCAAGGATAACATCCGAAACGGATTTCATGACGGAGTATGTGGTAACCCGGTGGTACCGTGCCCCGGAATTGCTCCTCAATTGTTCGGAGTACACCTCTGCAATTGACGTTTGGTCTGTTGGTTGCATATTTGGTGAAATTTTGACCAGGGAACCCTTGTTTCCTGGGAAAGATTATGTTCATCAACTAAGGCTTATAACGGAGGTATGGATTATGCTGCTTCCTCTTGAAATTACAAGTTGTTGAAGCTTTCTAAATAATGTACTGCACTACCTCTCTGTCATTAGTCTCTTGGTTGTAATTTTTTTCCTTCTTAAGAAACATGTTTACACTTATGAACCTGTTTCCTTTGACCTTCCAGACATGCTTAATACTCCCAATTCCAAGTTTCTGGAAACATAAAGCCATTGGTTTTCATTGTGTATTCCTTGTTTTCTAACCCTTACCATCACCGCTTGTTATTAGCTAGATCAGTTAACTTTGTGAATTGGATTCTCGGAGGTTTTCTGACTCTGATTGCATAGAAATAGAAAAATCTATGTTTGTCCAGAAATGGCACCCTTCACTGTAATAACCACGCAGTTAAAATTTCCTTCCGGTTTCATTGTTTATTTTCCATTCTAGTTATTAGTATTACTAATTGAATAGTGTCATTCCTACATTTTCTTACAACACTTTCACAACATTTTTTTCTTCTTCTTTTATCTCTGTGCAATTAGCCATTTTATTCCACACTTCGGTCTCTTCTCATATTGACTTTCTCCTTGTTGTGGAAATCAGAGTGAAAAATGATTTGGAAATAACGTTACTCTTGCTAATTTACTATTGTTGATAGCTGGAAGGAAAGAATCCTTCATGTTATGATAAGCCAATATCTTTAGCATCGTCGTTGTTTCATTTATAGACTAGCGTATTCTTCTGCGTGACATAAATCCCGGTAATATCTATCCAGCCCTTCTGCCCTTTCGACACCAGGGAATAACTGAAGGTTTATACTTCCATCTTGAATATGTCATTGTTAAAAAATGGAAGGATTGCATAAGCTGATTTTGAAGTTATGTGTAAATTAGTTGTAACCTGACACTCTTGTTATGTTTTCCTTTTGCTTAAAAGTTATTAGGTTCACCAGATGATGCCAGTCTTGCATTTCTCCGAAGTGAAAATGCTAAAAGATATATTCGGCAGCTTCCCCGTTATAGGAAGCAAAATTTCTCGGCTAGATTCCCAAGTATGTCTCCTGAGGCATTGGATTTACTGGAGAAGATGCTTGTCTTTGATCCCAACAAACGCATTACAGGTATGCCTCATGAATTATGTTTCAAGGATGTATTTTTAGTTTTCTTATTTGTTTGTATATTTTTTGTAATATTTCATTATTTCCTCCAGTTGATGAAGCACTGAGTCACCCGTATCTTTCATCACTTCATGACATCAATGATGAACCAGTTGGTCCTGGGCAATTCAATTTTGATTTTGAGCAGCCAACATGCACTGAAGAGCACATCAAGGAGCTCATCTGGAGGGAATCAGTGAAATTCAATCCTGATCCACCCAGTCAGTAATTCTTTCTTGAACAAGTGATTCATATGATACAATGTGACCAGATCAAGAGGGAAACAAAGAGAAATGATGGGGGTGTAACGTGTGAAATTAATATTTCATCACTATTCCTTCTTATTAGGATAAATGTACCATGATACACCTTTTCACTTAAATACAGTGTCTGTCGTCCACTATTCAGATTAGTTGTTATGTACAGAAATTCAGGATACAAACCAAAATGAGTAATGATTAGAAATCAATTGTCAGGGTTTAGGAAAACAATTAAGATGTGAGTCTGTCATGGAGCCTTTTGCTTATTATTTATCATTAATTTTTTGTTCTGGTTTAAATGTTTGGATCTAGCACCATAGTGTGTATTGTTGTTTCATGGCTACGCTAGTTCAATATACCAGAGTTCTATATTCCTGTTATACTTAAGAGTTGGACTAACAATGTTAATCTTACGATGAGACTATTTTCAAAGGCCATAGTGGAACATTGAAGGTTCAATGGCTAAGCTATTTAGTAATTTGCAAAGCCTTAGAATTAGACAGAGACAGACCAATAGATAAACAATTTTTATATAGTTCTCATCTTTGTAAGTGTGTATATGTATCATGTATGCACTTGAAAATAATAGTAACAAATAACAAATAAAAATCATTATTGTACAATAAAAAAACATTTAGTATATTTCATCAACTTACTTCTTCAATAAGATAATATAATCTATTTATCTATCTTTTTAAGTCATGATTATATTTTACTTTACATAATAGATTGACACGTTAATTACATCATAGATGTGTTTTTTCACCATCTTTTGATAGTGTTTTTAATTCAACATCTTATATTGGACTTTTTTGCAACAAATTTTTGTTCAACAACTTATCTTGGACTTTTTGCAGCAAATTTTTTTCTCCGTAAAAAATAAACAGACAATATAGAAAATTTTGAACAAAAATACTTAATGACATCTATGTAGTCATAAAATGTAGAAGTTGTTTCATTTGATCTAAACCATAGACTATATATATTATTTATTGCAATGTGTAAATGATGGTCTAATGCTAAATTTTTAAACAATACTTCATTCTGAACATATTTATTTTATATATAATTCATTAAAATAATATTTTTAACTATTTTTATCTAATAAATATGTTTCCAAAATTTGAAAATATAGCAATTTTTGTCTTTAATTTCTATAAACAAATTATTAGTTTTTATCATATCCAATTAAATGGTGTGCTTACTATGCTATTACACGTTAATTCTTAAGTCCTAGCAAATGGATTGTAATTGCATCATTATGTTAAATACTAACTCCAAAATCTAATATTTCTTTATGGGATTCAAAATAGAAAATATTTAATTAATTCGGATGTTAAAATCAAATTACTATTGGCCTTTTAATGTAAAGCTAGTAAATAGAACAAAAAAATACTATTATTATTTAGGGTTTCTTCTGGAAATTTTTTGTAAGTGTTTTCGAGAAGAAAAAAGAAAAGAAAAACTTTTTTTAATATCAAAATTAAAATTAGTTCGTACATAAATTATCATTTATTTTTTGTAATCTTAATCTAAATTATTTTTTTTTTACAAATTGACTTATTTATACATTTATTTTGATTTTTAGGGAAGTTTATTTTATTTATTTTTATTTCTTTAAAGGATTTACAAAAAACAAAAATCAACAATCTGATTCTTAATACTTCATTGGATTATTTTACTTCATCAAATGTATATTATTTAATTTAAAATATAAGTAAAACTATAATATTTTTGAAATAACTATTGTTTAGTTATATTTTAGTCTTTCAATATAAAGTAACAAATGTATAATTTTTTTAGTTTTAGTTTTAACAGTTTAAGTGTGAGTTTGATCTGCATTGATCAGGAAAGAATATGAAGAGCCATACATAAAAAAGAAGGAAAAAAATAAACATACATACATATATCTTAATCTTCCAACACCTATTTAACACTTAATAAAAAATTAATATATATTTTTGTATGTTCTTCATCTCAATTTATTTTATATTTTTAAAATATATTTTTTTCGCTGTTGAAAAGATAAACACTAAAAATGTATGTCTGGTTATCATCATCAAAAAAGAATACACATATATACACCCATTGTCTTTCCTATATCCTAATTTTATCTAATATTTAATGAAAAACTGTAATTATAATGACAAGAAGTGTAATAATGAGTATGACTATACAATGCAGTCGCTAAAATAATTGTAAAAATTTTGAAATGTTCAATATACAGTATTCAGTTAGTCTAAAATTGCATGATAAACCAAAATTAAAATTGCTACTAATTTTTTTATGATCGATAATCATGTCTAAAGCCAATCCATAACAGACTCCAAATTTAAATGCCACGAAGCAATAAAAAATCCAAGAAACGAACACATAAACACTATGAACTGCAATAAATTTTGACAAAAATAACTACTTAAAATCATACACACTAGTCACAACATCGTAAAGAACCAGATAAAGATTCATATCAACTTGATGAAAGATCAAGATTTTCTGAAAAAATATTCAAGGTAAACCAAGTTTATGCAGAATGTTTTCCTGTGAATGCCATAGAACATCAATGAGGAAAAGAAGAGAAAGAGAATGAGAAAAATGATAATCCCCATGAAATGCTATTATGAATCTATGAAGAGAAGACTATGTATAACACTGAAGATTAAAGGAAAATTTTCAAGGATTGAATTGATTAATCTTGTTCACTGATTATCCATTATAATGGTTTCCGACAAGTTGCTGAAGAGACAGTGGTAATATGAGCCCCAACTGTCCCAACCCAACATATTCCTGAACAGACACTCCTTGTCTTCTATTTATCACAGTGACACGATATTTCACGTGCAATCTTTCCTTCTTTCATCTTTTTCCTCAAACCTTGGTCCATTCATATGTTCATTTAGTACTTAGTTTTATTCGAAGTTGGAGCAAGTTAAGCCACACAACATAAAGTCATAATTATCACTCAATTAATTTGCTGTTAAACAATCACACACCAAGCCAGCTATTAGTCCACTTAAGCACCTCCTATATTTATTTTCCAATTTTTATTTTCATGTTCAACATATATATCAAGGGCATATTTATGTAAAACATGTACTACAGCACCTTCCTCTCTACTTCATGAAATCAACTGCATAACCACTCTCGTTATATATAATCTAATGCAAAAATTTATAATACCTGTGATAGCATAAAATCAGTTTTATTCTGCCAAACTCAATAGCTTTTAAAATATTTATCTTAAACATCATAACAATAGTATTGACTTTTGATTGAATGATCATATAAAAAAAGTTATATTGATGGTAAATATATTATTAAACCAGTAAATAATTATTAAAGCAGTAAAACCAGTAGCAATATTCATTAAATATAAACTAAGATATCTCAGAAATTTTGTGATTTAATATAAACTCGAGACTTTAATAAAGTGATTTCTAAAAGAGTGGTATTTTATAGATTTTCGTGATAAGAATGTATATATATAGTATGCTTTTATTTCTAAAATATTCAACTTCTTTTGTTATTTTTCTTCTATCACCAAAATGTTTAGAAGGTTTATTCTTAGATAGTCATGTATTAGTTAAATGCTTATATAATACTGAATAGATGAATAGAGTCGCTATCTTTTATAAGAAAAAAAAAACACAGGAAAGAAGGTTTAAGCCGTGAAAGACACAAATGATTTTTACAATAACTACATGAGATTTTTTACATTATCAATATAATATTTTTATATCTATATTTAACAAATAAATCACTGATATAAATACTGTAAATTAATTATATCAGTTGTGTGTTAAATTATATAAATAGTACACATCTAAGATTAAGAATATGGGTTCACATTTGCATGAACAAATTTGGAGCATAAACTCCCCTACAAAACTGTTATCTACCATATTACCATAACATATATATTACAATTTGGCTTTGGACAAAAGAATATTATATTTTGAAGATGGTGCGTTAAGAATCATGGAAGAATTAAATGCTAAAAGAGAAGGGTTTATAACTTACATTAGAAAAAAAAAATTCTAGCTTCTAATTTCCTGGGAAAAACAAGGTAAATGGAAATAAATTGACGACAATTAAATTTTACTTGGCACTATCGGTCTCCTTTCTCTCCTATGTCCAAGAGTGAAACACAAAAAGGACAAGTTCTTTGAACATGTCAAAACACCGTCACCATGTTCTTTCTCTTTCTATTACCAAAATGCAGAAAAATTATAAACATGTAGTACTCGAATCAGGACACATACTTTAAATGAAGTAAATAGCACACATAATCTCAAATGGGAAAGAAATTGTGTGAAGTTTACCATTTTCTGAAATAAATGATAGGGGAGGAAATCTGCAGAAAGAAGAAGTACCCCTACTTAAAGTACAGTTCTTTTGCAACTTCTAATTCTTTAATTTGAAGTATATAGTAGTACTGAGAACAAGAATAAACTCTTATTAATTAAAACAATTAACAAAGTTGTTTGTCACTGAAGAATATCTAAATCTACCAACATATAAAAACAAATCCCTGATCATCATAATTAAGACATAAAACTAAACAAAATTGAAGTAAATCCTGTCTGTATTCAATCAGAAAGCTATGAAACGAATGATTTTCTATCTCTAACTTTCTTAATTAGTGAACTGAATATAAATATATGGTTAAAGATGCTAGCTAAAGATCAGTCATAGAACATAAATAAAATTATACAAAGTTTCTTATTGAAGTAGCAGAAAAAGCACACACTAAGCACACACTAGTTTATTTTTCACTCACATGACCCACATTATTCACTCACTTGTATTCACTCACATGATTTTTGTTATTTTATTTCTTTTTACATTGTAATAAAATGAAATTATAATGGATTCACTCAAACCCCACACAGATAACTATTGATTCTTCTTGTCAGAAGCAGCAGTACTATCAATCAATGTCGGAGAATGAAATATCACTTATCTCCAAACAAGTATCCAAGCGATGAATGACCACCGGGTACCGATTTGACTTTTGTTGATGGACGATCCTGTGATGTATATATAGAGAAAAATTATATTAACGAAATAAGCATAATTATGAAGGTTGATAAAATGGGAGATTATATATCTTACAGTTACAATGTTTCCCAGTTGAGATCGGTTGTTGGTGACAACAAGTTGGGTGTTAGGAGGATTAACAGTGGTGTTGTCGATTTCAACGCCGTAGGGTGGTAACGGAAGTGTTGTTGTGGGTTGAGCTTCATTTCGCTGTTCTTCTGACCCAAATAGATACCCCAAAGAGCTCTGTCCACCACCGGAACTTTCACCTCTACTCATGGCGCACGCAATTCCCTTCAAGATCTTTCACTCACAACAACATTAACCCTAGATATCTCTATCTATCTATCTATCTTTATATATACCCGCTGGTGCTGTTTGTTGTCTGCTGAAGCAAAGTATGAAAATACAGTAAAATGGTGCAGATGATGTGATAATGCACTGTACCTAATTGCGCATTATTGCCTTTATCATACACTTAAATATGTATTCTTACTACAACAAAGTATAATAACACTGAATGGTTTTCTCCGTGGGAATATTATATATATGAAAGGTAGGAATTTTATGACTGCTTTAATCATTTGTATACAAGAAACTAAACATGCTTTTTCTTACTGCGGAAAGACCGAGAAAAAGAAACCCTTTATAGTTTAGCCCAAAGTATGTAACTACAGTGTTCCAACGATGGATCAGTTTTTTTATTCAGCTATACATGGCAGTAGTCTCTTAATGTCAAAATAGGTTTGGATCGGTAAATCCGGTTCATTACAGGTTCAAGTCGGGTTCATCACATTTCGAGCCGGATTAGATCGAAAAAAATTTAAATTTTTCAAAGATAGGTTGAATTCAACCCGGCTCACTTAACCCACGGGTTAAATGGGTTCGAGCTAGGTTGAAAGTGGGTTGACCCACTTAACTCACCAACATTTTTTTATAATTTTTTATAATTTATTTTAATAATTATTTACTACTCCTAATTATATAGGTTCATAATTTCACATTTTTAAATGCTAGAATGCTGCTCAATAATATTTATATAGTTGAATGTTTAATTAATTTGATTGTCAAGTTACAAGTTATAAACGTTGATACTTTAATCTTTAACTATAATCTTCATCATAAATTACTCAAACAACTGTCTTACAAGCAAATTTTTCTAAATTAGCATTACAAAAATGTGTAGTTTTTTTATTTATATTTTGTTGAATAACATAACATAAAATGTGTAATATTAGTCATGTTTTCTTGGACTATATGGACACTTTTTTTGGAAACAATTTATCATATATTGGTGGTAAGAATGATGAAGATATTGGTTATTGATTTTACTGTGATTGTCATCTCATGGGTTGTTTAAAAAATTATTTAAATATTTGAATACTTAAAAATAAATAAATAGATATTTTTTTTATGTGGGTTGGTGAGTCAATCCACTTAACCCACCAACTCGTGGTGGATTGAGTCGGATTGCAAAATTTCTGGTTCACCATAAAGTGAGTCGGGTTGGGTTCACTCATTTACAACCCGGCTCGTGGTGAACTAACCCGTGTAAACTAAATTGACTCACTTTGACATGTCTATATCATATTCTCGCTGAATTATAAGTAAGAAAATTATAATTTAATTCCTTTGTAGACAATTACATTAAATACTACACCAAATGTCATCTGAAAATTGCTCAGTTATCATTGTTTTCTTTTAGAATAGTGTTATAAATAATAACACTCTAGTTAGTGTAACAACCCTCATACAATGAAAGTGCATATATACTCGTAAACCCAAGTATCAAACTAACTTGTTGAACTATTTTTAGTTAGTGCATTCAATTAAGTGATGTCTAATTGTAATTGATTATCTTTATCACATAATATAAGTGCTACTTATATTTTATTTGACTTTTTTTAAGAATGAGCAGTCTTTGATTTCTAGCAAATATTCTTTAATTTTATCTCTCAAAAGATTCCGATATCATCAATAGTTCTTTACACTATTGTGTACAATTTATTAAATGTTTGTGTATGTATAGAAACTCAAGTAATTATCTCAAGTGAGATCAACATGGTACTTCTAATTTCTTTTATATATCTAATTATTTACACCATAAATGAATGTCGGAGAAAAAAATAGCTATTTTAAAAAACACAAAAATTGTGTATCAAACACGACCACCATAATTAATAAAAACGTTCAAATAATAAAAAAAAACTTAAAATTATCTTAAATACATATGAAGTATAATCTTAATTAAAAAAATCTTTCAATGAATGCTACTTAAAATTTATACCTAAAAGTATTCTTCATATATCATATACTATAAGCAATGGTATTAAAGATATATATATATATATATATATATATATATATATATATATATATATATATATATATATATCTATATATATTCAAATTTAAACTTTTTAGATGTAGCATGTTCAACTCTCTTAGACGTAGTCGAGTTAAATTTCTTTGTTGATGTTATGCATATAGTTAATAAGTGAGTTATAACATACAATATTGCTGCGTAATTATTTATTTTTAATCAAAAGTTAATAAAGTGATGGATTGTTAAGAGATAAGAAGAATATTAAAGTTGAAGCTTTGTGATTCAGGTGGACCAGCAAGTAGGTTAAGTGTCAAATATCACATAACCATTCATTAATAATCTACAACCACACATGTTCCTTAATTAATTACCCTTAATCCTTCTCTCTCTACCTTTTTTTGATTAAAGAAAACTAGTGTTCTTCCCCATGGATGTGTACTGTAAACAAAGCTTAATGTCAAAAAAACCATCATTTTAAACATGGAAATTTTAACGAGACAGAGAAGGATTTATAATCTTTTGTGGAATATAATAATATTAGAGAGAGGATACAAAATATAAATTAATATACCAAACACACAAGAAAAAGTTATCGTGTGCCCGATACTATCTTAAAGTGATCTCGTACTTTGTATATTTTAGTGATAATTATTACTTTTACTTCTTCTCTCTCTCTCTCTCTATATATATATATATATATATATATATATTGTTTTTATGATGTGATAATAAACTATTTAATTGTGGATTTTCTTAAGTTTTTATATTTTTAGAAATAAGTTTGATCTATTGAGTTTTTTTTATTTGAGTTTTGATTCTCTTATTTTCTTTTGTATATTTGTTAATTTTTTTAATATACATATTATTAGGAGAGAGCCGCTGACTATTAATATACAAAATGGCAACCTATTTGGAATGTCATATTTTTATAATTTATAATGATGTTTTCCTATGATAAAAGAAAATGATATTTTTATATTATTTACTATTCATTTTTTTTATTATATTTAAGTTTTTTTATACTAATCACATTAACAAAGAAATGTCAACAAATTTTAATTCAATAAATATAATCTTAACTTGCTTGATATAATATGAGATCAGTTTTTCTTCAATGTCGACCAAGATGATAGTATTTTGTTAATGAAATGAAGAAACTATCTAAAATAATAAATTTTGAGTTGTATAAATTGATAAAATTAATAACTGCACCGAACATTTAGAAATTGTAAACATTTTTTTAAAGATGATTTTTAATATAATAAATTAAGTATCGACTCAAGCTCTGTTTTACTAAAAAAAGAAAATGCTTTAATCGATGTTTTTGTAAAAGTAGAAAGCTAATATTCAGTAAAAAGAAATGGACAGGAATTTTAGGAAGTAGAGGTCGAATTCTTTTACTCTAAACTTTTCCTCAAATCTTCTCATCGTAAATATTTAACAATAACGACATAGTCCTCATTTAATTTGTAACTTTGTTATAACTATTTTGATGTTAAGTTACTTTAAAAACTTATTTAATATTATAAATGTTTATAAAGTGACTTTTAAAATAAAAATAATTTAATGTAATATTTTAAAGTATGAGTGTTGATCAATACTCTTTAATATCTTTAGAATTTTAGTTTGGTTTTGATGAATTACTTTTAAATAATATTGTAATTTTCTTTTTCTGTTTTCATGTGTTAATGTTAATGAAAAATTCATTAGTTTTGAGTTTATGTAAGTTGAATTCATTCCATTGTGCACAATCAATCATGCTTTACCATAAGTTTTTTATTTTTGTAAATTAGGGTTAAATATGTTTTTAATCGCTGAACTTTGACTTAAATTAAAATTTGTTCATGTTATAAATTTTAATATATTTTTTTCCTTAAACTTTAAAAATAAATGAATATAGTATTTTTAACCCAGTTAGATCAAATATTTTTTGTGTTAAATGTGTTTCATGTATAATTTGAGTTGTTTATGCTGTTTGACACATCCATACTTCAATGTCTGTTGAAAAATGTATTTGATACGTCAAAAAAATTTAACATAATTAAGTTAAAAGAATTATATCTATTTATTTCTAAAGTTTAAGACCAAAATGTATCAAAATATCGGATAAAGAAGAATTTCAATTTCGTGTAAAAGTGAATATATTTGAATCGGTGTATGATTTTTTTTTTTTGTGTTTTCTAGATTTTATTAATTAAAAAAAAGTTTTTTTTTTTAAATATCAATTAACTTTCTTGTGACACAGGCCTGTTTTTCTTTACTATATAAAAATATTTAATCTAATGTTATTTAATCGTCTTATATAATTAG
>Ga0214543_1002740_pt1 | contig 34666 bp, 26 predicted proteins | sample CNSS2metaG_FD_160094 | JGI IMG/M metagenome (GOLD analysis project Ga0214543, IMG submission 160094) | Root nodule microbial communities from cowpea collected in UCLA plant growth center, Los Angeles, California, USA - CNSS2 | ecosystem: Host-associated > Plants > Roots > Nodule | place: USA... | reverse complement strand
ACACACACACATATATATATATATATATATATATATATATATATATATATATATATATATATATATATATATATATACATATGTTTTAAAAGACATACGTTATATAATAATATGAAAATAAAAGTAATTAAGGTTTATACCATATGAAAGGCATGTTCATGAGTGGTAATGGAACCACCTTTGTGTAGGGTCCCACCCTTTTATGAAGCTTTATTCCTCTCAATTGGAGCACATTTATTACGATAAGAAGGAGAATCCCAATGTTCTTGCAATCGATTCCAGATATGGTCCCCCATCCAATAAGCGCGCTCTCTTGCAATCCTGGCATCTCTAAACATCTCAGATATCATATGAGATGCTCTATTGTGGAAATTCTTTTAAATTTGACCTTCGTGCTTTGGTCTCTACTGAACCTTCATAAGTAAAAATAAATCGAGTACAAATCATCTTCACAACACAATATGCATTGTATTTAAAGTCTAATAGCAGTGAACATCTATTTTACATTGAAATAAATACTTAAATAGGGAATGAAAATAAGTTTCATGATGTTTTACCTTAAATAGCCTACATCTATTTTACATTTTTGAACATTTTTATTTATTTTATTATTCAAAGTTTCCGCCTGAATTAGTAAAGAATCATGGGTTCTAAACAATGTAAGTCTCTTGGGATTACAATATTTGGACTTTCCATTTTATTACTAGAACGATTTGGTACGCCCACCACTCTCCTCTCACTCTCGAATTTTCGTTCTCCTCTCAAGCCAAAACAGACCAAAGTTCAGAAAACCCTTCTTTCTCCTAAATTTTACCTTTTATACAAGGTGGTTTTCAGACCCTCTTGGCTGCCCCATTCTGCTAGAATTTTCTCTACCTTTCCACATGCACTCCAAACTGAATTTGGTAAAAATAAAGGTTAATTTCTGTCCATCAAGGTTTAAACTCGTGACCTTCCACTCATAAGGCCAAAGCACCACCACTATGCCAATTCACATTTAGTGATAATTATTATAATTCTATAATTATGATATCACTCCCTATTCACAAATATATTAAAAAAATGATAATAAATCAAATAACACACAACAAGCGTACTTAGGACTCAAACCCAAGTCCTCTCCCACACAATTAAGTACTCTCAACCACTTGAGCTAGTACTTTTCCACGTCACATTAAACAATATCTAATGCCATAAAGGCTCTTTCTACCCACATTTATTAATTAATTAATTAATTTTCATGGGTCTTACACGTGGCGCCTAGTGGTGAAGTGTGTTCCGCCAGGCAATCCGTGCAAGGGCAGAAGGATCAGAGGCACTAGGAGCCTGGCGGCACGTGTCCCCCACCAGGCGGTCTGGAAGTGCGTTTTGCTTGGCAGCTTAGGAGTAGTGCCAGGTGATAATGCAGAGGCAGAGTATGGGCTGTAGCAGGTTTCCCGCACGTACTGTACAAGTTGTGGCTTATAGGTGTGGCAACAAGACAACTTGAGATATTTGTCTAAAGACGTAGACCATGGATGACATGGTGGTGGCCATGTGATATGGAATCCAAGGATGTAATTCCTTTGGTGTGTTTGTATGTATATATGTTTTATGTATATGATGTTTAACTGTTAGCTCACCCTATCTGCTTGTGTTTGACGATGATGGTGTACGCGGTACACGGGACCAGAGGATGTTGCAGGTGTATCTGGTGAGGCCTAGAGCCGGTGCGGGGCTAGTTTAGGAGAAAGATTTATCATAGTTTTTATTATGTTTTTGAATCAGTTGTAAACTTTTATATTATCAGAATGAATATTTTATGTGATTTTTTTATAAGTATGGATTTGAATTTATTTTACAATGAACTAAAGTTTTAATTTTCCCGCGTTATGGGAAAAGTCAGTATAACAAATGATGTTTTAATTATTATCTCTATTTCATTTTATTAAAAATTCGTAATATCCGGATGGGATGTTACAGAAAGGACTTCAAGGATGGAAGAGACACTTCAATAGTTCATGCAAGTTTCCATCTCAAATCATAAAAGTACAAAAGCCTTTATTCACAATATAGTGACCCAATTGGGTCAATTGGCAAAGTAGATGGAGGAAAAATTTAAGAAAAATTTTATTGCTAACACTGAAGTAAATTCAATTGAGCATTGTAAGGCTATCACAACACTAAGTGAAAAGGATTAGAAGAGAGGGAGGAAAAAAGGAAGGTTGCGAAAAGTGAGAAAAATGAGAAGAAAAAAATTGAAAAAAAAGAGAATAAAATGAGATTGAAGAAAAAAGGAGTGTAAAGAATGAAGAGAGAGTTGAAGAAGGAAGTCAAAAGAAGGAAGAGGTGGAAAAATTAAGGAGAAAGGTGTGGAAAAATCTCTTCCTTACCCACTAGTTCCTTCGAAGAGAGACAACGAGAAAGAAGTAACATACTTCATTGATATTTTCAAGATGTTGAAGATCAACCTTCCCCTTCCAGAAGCACTACAACAAATGCCTTTTTTTTTTTGCTAAATTCATGAAGGATTTCCTCATTACAAGGAGTAAGTATATAAAAGTGGAAATTCTTAAACTTTAAGGAATTTGCAGTGTTATTATCTAGAAAACTCTTCCTCCAAAGTTTAAAGACCCCGAGAGTCTTACCATGTCTTGCACCATTGGAGAATAACACATGCAAAAAGTTCTCATTGACTTAGGAGCCATTATTAATCTGATGCCACTTTATGTACTAAAGAGCATTGATGGACTTGATGTCAAGCCAACAAGGATGATGGGTGAGCAGAATGAGCCTTTGTCAAATATTCTTTGAAGAATTGAAGAATTTTAAAAAAGCTTTCTACCAATCTCAAACCTTCTATTTATAGATTTTTCAGAACTGGATTGGGCCTCACTCGTTTGCCCAGCCAACACCACCTCCTCGTCCTTCTTCTCCTCCTCCTCTTTTTCTTATCCTCCTTCTTCTCTTCCATCTCTCCTAAATATAATATAAAACTTCAAGAGATTAGGCGGGAAATTTGTCGCTCAAAGTGCTAACGAATTTAATGATGGAAGTATCCGTTAATAGTTGTGATGATAAGTTAACAATAGAATAAAACCTCCAATTACTATAATTGATAGCAGATTTTACAAACTCATTCCTTTTCGATGGATGTCTCTGCTAGGAAATTTAAATGCCAAATCTACTAATAACATCTGTAATTAAATAAGAATTTACTGATGAATTATAGGTCGTCAGTAATATTATGTCGAAAATAAACAAAATTCGTGTAGTGTTCTTAATATTATGTTGAAAATAAACAAAATTCATCTATATCAACCCATGGTTCCTGTTATAAACATGTATAAATGATCGAAGATTTTCCGTTAGACTTAGACATGTTTTTAAGTTACACCTAAAATTGCTTTGTTTTTCCTTAAAGTTGATCCTTTGATGTCTCTTTGGTGTAAGATTTAACTCCTTAAATTCTTACCGGCCTTAAGGCTTTCAAGCTTAGATTCAATATATTTGAAACAAAGATATTTTGTAAATTACCCAATAAAAACATACTATAGTTAGTTTAGTTTGCTATTTTAAATTTTAATTTAAAAATGTTTATGTAGTTGTCAATGAGTTCTTCACTTTGTTTTAAAAAGTCACTATGTGGAATATGAAAGTTGCTACATCATTATGTGGAATATCATTACTTTTAATCATTGTGTCTAGGGGTGGGCATGGACTGGATATTTAATGATCCAATCCACATCCATTTTATATCCAAATAATTGGATTAGATTTTTGACCCAAATCCATTTTTTTAGCAAAAGTAGTTTGGATTTTTTTAGAATCCAGATCCAAATATTTGGATCAAGTTTAAATTCCAGAATCCATTTTTAATAAAAGAAATTTAAATTGAATTTCTTAAAACTTGTGTCATTAAGGCCCGAATGACTCGGATGAGATCGACGATCCGAACGGACCCGACAGCCCGGACGATCAAGACCGGCCCGATGACCCGAACAGGCTCGACAACCCGAACGGGCCGGACAATCCGAACGGGCCCGAAAACACAAACAGGCTCGACGACGCGAACGGGCCGGACGACCCGAATGGGACCAACGACCCAGACGGGCCAGACGACCCGAACGGACAGGTCCAAATAGTCGGGCCCAATCGGGTAGTCGGGCATGTTCGAATCGTGGGGCCGTCTGGGTCGTCAGGTACGTCAAGGTCGTCAGGTACGTCAAGGTCATCAGGCCTGTCTGAGTCGTCGGGCCCATCCGGGTCGTAGGGCCCGTCCGGGACGTCGAGCCCGTCTAGGTCGTAGGGCTCGTTCGTGTCATCTTGTCATCCGGGTCGTAAGGCCCGTGTAGGTCGTCAAGCTCATCCGGGTCGCCAGGCCCGTCAAGGTCGTCCAAGTTGTCATGTCCGTCCGGATCGTCGGGCCCATTCGGGTCGTTCGGCCCGTTCGTGTCGTCGTGCCCATCCGGGTCGTAAGGCCCATGTAGGTTGTTAGACCCATCCTGGTCGTCGGACCCGTCCGGGTCATCAGGCCGTCTAGGTCGTCGGGCCCGTACGGATCTTCGGGCCCGTTCGGGTCATCGGGCCATATGGGTCGTCAGGTCCATCCGGGTCGTCGGGCCTGTACGAGTCTTCGGGCCCGTTCGGGTCATCAGGCCGTTTGGGTCGTCAGGTCCATCCGGGTCGTCGTGCCCGTCCGGGTTGCCAGGTTGTCCGGCCCATCCGGGTCTTCGGGCCCGTTCAGGTTGTCAGGCCTGTTCAGGTTTTCGGGCCTGCCTGACTCGTTCGAGTCTTTGGGCTGCCTGACCTGTTTTCGTCATTGGTTCTGCCTGGTCCGTTCGGGTTTTCGGGTCCGCATGACTCATCAGGTCATTGGGCCTGATCGACTCGTTCGGTTTGTCGGGCCCGCCTATCTCGTTCATATCTTTAGGCCCGTCCAACCTCTTATGGTTGTCGGGCCTGTTCGATCCGTATAGGTCGTCGAGCAAGGCCCATCCAAGTCTGAATTTAGTATAGTTCCTCTCAACCTTTAGTATAACCCAACTAAAAATTTAAATTGAAAATTTGGATTGGATTTTTTGGATTATCCATATTTAAAAATCTTGATTTATAAAATGGATATCCAATCTATAAGATATATAAAATGTAAATTAGATTAAAATCCATATCCATTAAATGGATTTTAAATGGATTAGATTTTTAATAAAATGGATTATAAATGGAGTGGATTGGAGCAAAAGTGGATTGGATCAAGAAAATTAAATTTTTTGCCCACCCCTAATTGTGTCTCTCTGTCTGAAACTTCTGTTTTCATATAAGAGCAAACTTATATGTCATAACACAGACAAGAACAAAATACCCAAAAGCAAGTGTGTTTATATCTTGACACGATATTAATCATAAAAAGGGAAAAAATTAGAAAAAATAACAACGAGAAAGGAAATACTATAAAGAACTCAAGGCCAACCAATATGGTATATTAATGCGAAGAATGAGAAACATGGTACAATAAAAATTGAATTTCTTAACTATAAACTACTACTCAACATAAACAATGAAATAATGCAAAGAAATAGATTTTGAACAAGGACCGTAATCCATATCTCCAGGGATTCTTATTTGTTCCCAAAGAAAACCAATAACTTACCAGAAATCACACATTACTATTTTCTTAATGAATTTATTCAGACCATTTTCCTCTGGCTCCGGGCAAGGCCCCATTTCCAAGCCATTTGAGTCACCATATATCAAATAGACAATTGTGTTCTTGACCACCAATCCGTGATCAAAAGTCACAAAAATCTCCACCTTATCTCCGGATTCTAAATTTGATATTATGCCATGCCAATCTTCATCATTAAAGGAGATTACTGTACCATGCTTGTGTATATGCAACGTGCACTTTGTGTAATTAACAATTGAGACACTTGCAAGATATTCGGTTGCCACAATTCCATGGGTTGATAAATACACAACACACATAATAATTCCCTTCATGTGACAATCTTGAGGCACAATGAAAGAAACAGAATGCCCCTCACCCATACGGGCCAACCAATAAGGATGGTTGTCACTTGGAAGAGAAACTTTACAAGACCCACTGCTTGCCAATCCCTGTACCAACAGATCAAAGGCTTAGTCATGTATCTATATTTCCTATTCAAATTATTGTTGTTTAATTGGAGAGAATGATTTATGCTTCATTTATTTGCTCATTTTATACCGCTGGAAAGTAATGTATATAAAAAGTAGTATATCACAGTATCTTATATTTCTAGGCATAAATATTGGTAAATAATGATCAGATATTTAAACCCATATGTATAAGAAGCTAGCAATATTGCCAACAATAACAGGTTCAACTATCATAGGGATTTGAAAGGAGTTTCAATTAGTTTATATATACCTTGGAACCATAGGCAAGTGAAACAAATGAATGATGAATCAACCATACAAATTGTAATCGGGGAACTGCTGCAGGCAGGGAGTATAACAATTGAATTTTGGTACGCGTAATGAATATGTTTTCCCTTCCATGCAAAGTGCTAAGACCAACATCGGATGAATGGAGACTAAGAATAATTGTTATTAATGTATATATAGGTCTTTAAACATGAAGTAAGAGATCCAATGACAAAGAACTTTGTACATATTTTTTGTATACGGGTTGGACATCCCCAAATGCTCGAGTATATATAAAATTCTTATACTTTGCTGATTAGATATTTAACAACTAAAAAAACCCAAAGGACTGAATATATACAAAACAAAATTGAATATAAAGACATAAACAAAAAATATCTATAATAGGTCTCCATTTATAAGTTTTTCATTAGTACATGTCCAAAAAAGTTCATCAACATAAACAGAAAATATAACTAAATCACCTCCTATCATTATTTTCACATATAATTTAGCTTTACTTGGACTTTTAATAAATCTAAGTTTTTAAAGACAATGATGAATTATAACATACCAAGCCATTAGAGTCAGTTTAAGACCCTACAATGCTTTTTTTTCTTTTTTTTTTTTCAACAAAGAATGGATATAATTTAGAAAGAGTACTTAAGGGGTGTTCTAACCCTTATACAAAACAATTTTGTACATATTGATGCTCTAGCTTGGCATCATAGAACCATCAAAACAAAAAGCTAGAACAATAGCATAACGGTGAACAAAAACTATGGAATAGACTTGTGGATCCAAACACAAAGATCTAGTAGATTCTGCATAAAAGAGTTGATCCACCTCCTTTGAATTGTTATTCTAAACCCTAAACCCTAAACCGTACGAGGCCTTATTTAGCTCGTGTATGAAATTTCATTTGTATACTATTTTCCATTGTGAAACCTTATTATTTGCATTCTTCAATCACTTTGATTCTTCACAAATCCATTATATTTATAGAAAATACTAGAAACCTTAATCATTAATAATATTTTAAAAAATTGTTATAATCATAAAAAGAATTATTGCACTATTTATTTTCATTAAAGGACAATACGCTTTGAGGTCTGCCAAGATCTGTATGACCTATACTGACCGGGAAGGCCTAACGATCCTGATGGTACGGATAAGTCCGACGATCAGGATGGACCCGACGACTTGGACGACAATGATGACTCAAACCACCCCGATGACTCGGACAGGCACGACGGGTCGGCTCGACTTGGTCTGACAACTTGGACGCATCTTAGACATGTCGACCCTGCGCTGATGACATAAACCTTAATAATATATTTTAAAAAAATAATATATTTTTTATGTTTAAGAAGAAAGCCTATGGGCTGGCTTTGACCCACAAGGATGTGGATTGTCGTCGGGTCGACCCGGTTTGTCTGGCTCATTGTGTCAGCCCAACACGATCAAGTTGTTGTACCAGACTAGCACGATAGAGTTAGGTCATCGTACCTGCTTGGCCTGTCAATGTCGTCGGGCCTGCTCGCTCCGTACGGGTTGTCGAGCACGACCTGTTCGAGTCGTCGGCTTAACTTAGCTTGTTTGGGTTGTCGAACCCGTCCGAGTTGTTGGGGTCGTCCGAGTCGTTGGGGTCATCCGAGTCGTCAAGCTCGTTTGGGTCGTCGAGCCCATCTAGGTTGTCAGGCCCGTTCGGGTCATCGGGCCCGCCCGTATAGGTTATCGGACATTACCCGTTCGAATTGTCGGGCCGACCCAACCTATTGTGGTCTTCGGGCCCATACATCCCATTTAGGTTGTAGGGCCTACCCAGCTTGTTGAGGTCGTAGGGCTCGACCGACTCCACTGGGTCATTGGGCCACAAAACCCGTTCTGGTTGCTTGGCCCATCCGGGTCATTGGGCCCGTCCGGGTCATTGGGCATGCCCAATCCGTACAAGTCGTATATGGATTTAGCCTACTCCATTTCAACATTTAGCCTACCCAACTAAAAATTTAAATTGAAAATTTGGATTAAATTTTTTGGATTATTCATATTTGAAAAATCTAGATTTAGAGAATGGATATACAATCCATAAAATATATAAAATGTAGATTATATTAAAATCTAGATCCAATAAAATAGATTTTAAATAGATTGAGTCGAAGCAAAAGTGGATCGGATGAAAAATTATGGATTTTTTTGCCTACCCCAATGAAACATCATAATTTGTTTTTCTACTACCTCCAAAAGCCCATTGGTGGTGAACTCCGTGCATATGTATATCTCACTCCATTAGTGTTTCTCTCAACTCATCCGTCAAAATAAAGACTCTTGATACAAATTTGTTTTTTTTTTTCTTGAACAGGAGACAATGATTTGTTTTATTAATTTACTTATTTCATCGAGCTGGAAAGTAATAAGATACGTAAATTATATATTATAATATATATATATATATATATATATATATATATATATATATTTCTATGAGAAATATTGGTAAATCATGATTACAACATAAAAAATATTCAAACAACTGACAATTTAAAAACAAAACAACTCAATACAATCACAAACTAAATAAAAAGTATCAATATTACAATTATTCCCACTAGTGCAGCACCCCATTTTGGACCCGATTATTTTCGAGATTTTGCCTCGGTAAAAGAACCGAGGCATATTAAAGTGAGGCCAAAAGGCACTCCCTTTTGGCCTCGGTCATTACCTGAAGCCATAGATCTTTTTTCTGCCTCGGTTGCAGAGAGACCGAAGCCATAGAGATTCAATATTTTTTTAAAAGAAAAATAAAATTTGCAGCCTCCACGAAGCTTCCTCGCGCACCAACCATGGCAGTTCACGTTCCACCATTGCTGGCACCCACCGCTTCTCCATCCTCTCTGCAACACGCAGCCATCGCAACACCATACCCCATCGAACCACCATGAGCAAGTTGCCTGCACAACAGCTAAACCATCACCACCGCGCTTGTAGCAACAACAGCGTTCAAAACACCATTAACGCTCCACCATGGAAGCAACGAACCAGAACCATCACGCCGAAACAGTTGCAGCAATGAAACAGCAGCGGAAACGCGAACCTTTCAGATCTGCATTACGTCCAACCTTTCAGCCACGCAGTCGCGCATCATCTTGACGCTGCCATCACCATCGAGAGTTCATCTTCACGCTGCCACCACAACCATTGAAGACGAAGCATCACCACCTTTGCACATCAAACCAGATTCGTGACCACCATTGCAGCAGTGGAGACGTATCCTCCATTGCAGCAGCGAACCAGAATAGCGCCAACAGCAATCACGCGAGCACACACCAGAGACGCGAGTTCAGCCACCACAGTTTCGTTCTTCATCTCGCCGGCAACACCCATCGCGACCCAAGCAGTGACGAGAGAATTGGGGTTCGCTCGCTCAGAGAGAATTGGGGAAGAAGATGAATAGTGATCGAGATTCGCGATTTGGGGATTTTAACAGGCTCAATGGCCTCGGTCGAAGGGGACCCGAATCCAAAGGGGGCGACGCTGATGAAATTTATAAATTAGGGTTTTTGGATAGGGTTATAGGCTTCGCTTCTATTTCAACCGAGGCCTAAATCTGCCCAATATTGCCTCGGTCGAAAAGCAACTGAGGCCAAATGTGTTCTCGCTGGTTCCAATTTTAAAATTTTCATTTTTGAGCTGCTTAATAGGCTTCGGTTCTTAAGGAACCGAGGCTTAAAGCTGCTTACGGCACCAGTTGTTTGTAGAACCGAAACAATATAGGTTGCTGAAATTGCAAAATTGCCACCGCCTCCTTATAGGCTTCGGTTCTGCCATAACCGAGGCCTATAAGGCGAGGTAAATTATCAAATCTACACTAGTGTCCAGGCATAATTTTAACATAAACGATCTCCTACAACCATTATTTATCATTCCAATTTTAATCCAAGAGAAAAATGTAGTCATGGAATTAGTCACCTCAGTAATATTTGATAGTTACGTGAAAATCCCAAATATGAACAAGATGGATATTTAATGTTCCAAACATTCTTGTTTGTTCTAATCCTGATAATGTTGACAAACAAGTTTTTCTACGTAAAACAATGTGTTATATGACTTTGCTATGTGAAACTTTGAGTAATATATGTTCTATTTATAAACCCTTTAACTTGGTCTTTCTCAATCGCATACATTTAATACAACTACTATCAAAATACAATTAATTCATTTATCCAAGTACAACCAAATTACTATTAATGAACTTCTAGTCATAAAGGTAGCTATCCAACTACTACCAAAGTACAATTTAATGAACTCCTTAATTATTACTAAGAAGCACTCATTACATTTTCCCACTATCCTCATTTAAGTTTACCTATCAAAACTCCTTCATAAACTTAAATGGAGCTTTTATTATTTATCTCGTCTTGCCACAAGCACTAGCTCTTTTTCCATTTGTTGATTGGTCACTCTTTGATGATCGAAAAATACCTCAATTTCCCATGGCACACATAAATCATTACAATTGTCAACCTTGTTGCCACCACTGGTCACAATAACTTCAACTCTTTTTTGATTTGTTTTTTCTTCCTTATAGTGATTATCCTCACACTCGTTGCATATCTTTCTTACCACAAAGCCATGGTTTCAGTTTATGTTTCTGCTCACTTCATTCTCCTTCACCTCCTTTGATCTCTAGTTGTTGCTTCCTGAATTCAACTTACTAGGGACAACCCTACCGTGATGCTTGTAAGACCTGAGGAATTTAAATAATTATTTAATAAATGTGGGTAATTATTAGTCTTTATGATGTGGAAAAGTATTATCTCAATTGGTTGAGAGTAGATGATTGTGTTGAGAGGACTTGGGTTCGAGTCCTGTGTATGCGAAATTGTGTGTTAATTTAATTGCTTGTTATTTTAATAATATATTTTATCTTGGTGCGTGATATTAAATTATTAAAGGTGTAGGAGTTATCACAAAACATAAATTGCTTGTGCATTGATTTTGTAATTGAGTGGTTGTGTGTTCAAACCTTCCTAAGAACGAATTAAACTTTCTTTTTGCCAAAATATCTTTTGGCATGAATATGAAAGGGCAGAGAAACCCTAGCTACAAGAAGGGCAGCCTAGTGGATTGGGAAGGTAGCCAATAATGGTCTTTGAATGACCATTAACACCCAATTCAAAGCCATTTTCATTTTCTTGTCATTAACAAGCATTAAAGGTTAGTTAATGGTCTAATTAAGGTGGTTTTTGGAGAAGAAAGAGAGAAAACGTGAGAGAAGACATGAGAAACTGAATTGGGCGTGTGGAAAGGGAATTCCGAAGGTGAATTGAGTGAGAATCCAGAAGATAGAGTTCATTGGAGAGAGACAAAGGCTAGAATAGTGGTGGCATAAGAGAAGTTCTAATTCTTTCAAACAGAGCAAGAATTATTCAGGTTAGGGGAGTTCCTTTATGTGTATACCTACTATGTAATTCTTCTCGTATTGTAATGAATGAATATGATGCCTCTGCATAATCAAAATCCTTTTGTTTTCGCGTTTATTGAAAAATTCCCAAAAATCGCCTGACGATTTTGAATATGCCGCCAGGCGACGCATGAGTGACGAACCCAATTCTGGGTTATCGAGATGAACCACCTTGCGGAAAGGGTGAGCCCGCCAAGCGACGCAAGCTTGGAATATTTTTTGTATTTCTTTGGATTCTATGATTGGTTGGTTTCTCAAGAATCGTTTATGTGCTCGATGTGAATTCATGAAAAGTGTGAAATTCACGAATATTTATGTGTGCATATGAATCTTAGGGGATCGAATGGGAAACATTCATTTGCGGTAACCTTGTTAGGGTTTGAGGAGATGGTTTATTAATTCGATTTCTTGAGTCTAATTAGGATGAAATTACGATTGTATAATTTTAGTGGAAGTGAATGGGAAAAGAAGAGATAAAAATTGGTATGAGTTCATGTAAGAAATTGATTGAAATGCGAATTGGGGATTGGGGATTTTGGATTGTTTTGTTGGCGCGAAAGAAATATGGGCTTGCCCACTATACTTTGTGCCGCCTGGCGGCGAGAATGTGCTGTCAGGCGATAGGTGAGACAGTAGTGCCAATTGTCTTTTTCAATTAATGGTGCACGTTTTTGGTTCTGTGAGGGAAATTGAACATACTACAAATAATAATAATGCTAAGATGAATCAGAGAGTATGAAAGGAGGGTGAAAATAGGTTTGAAAGATGAAAGCATGGGTTAGATGTAATATTTTAATTGGGTGTTGGGAACCACTGTTTTGGTAAACGAATTTGTTGTGTATGTTTGAAGTATTTTAGAATGTTACCACATAAGTATTTTGATTGGGATTGGCTGCTGGAATTAAATTCATGTAGGAAGTGGTTGATGGTAAATTTTTAAAGTGTTAGCATGAGTATAAGTGGCTATGCAATTGTGATCTTATAGTAAGTAAAGGTACAATATCATAGTTGGAACTTTGAGTTAAGTTGCAAAATAAAGACATGTAAATAGTTGGTATGATACACATCGGTGAGCTGTTAAGTACATCAACCAGGCTGAGATGCTAAACCAATGACTAACACATTACTGGTACAATGTTTGGCAACATGGGGAAGGCCGCCAGGCGATAGGAAGGTCAGAGGGGTACCTGGACTGAGGGGTGTCTAGCGACGAGGTTTTCCCGCCAGGCGGGTCTGCGCAAGATTTTTGCCTGGCAACGCTTAGGCTGCGCCAAGTGATAGCGTTGCAGGTAGTGGGTTTTTCTTGTATGTGTTTGTGTGCTATGATGCGAGGCTTGGATAAGGAGATGTGCCATGAGCGGGTAGGTTCATGGATGGTGGTGAACACGTGATGATATGAGTGGGGAGGTTCATATCCTGATACTCTCGTGTGAGGATACAAGCGGGAAGTTTCATAGTTGATGGATCACGTGTGTTGGACTATGGGCGGGGAGGTCCGTAGAGTTGGACTACGAGCGGAAAGGTTCGTAGAGGCAAAACTACGAGCGAAAAGGTTCGTAGAGGCAGGACCACTAGCGGGCAGGTTCGTGGGAACATCATGTATCCTAAGTCCATAGTTGAAAAAACTTGGGGTATTAAGGTCTTGGCCAAGAACTAAGTAGAATAAAATAGTTGTGTCTATATTTATGTTAATAACTTATATGTTAAATGTTATGAGCTCACCCTTTTGTTTGTGTTTGGCAATGATCGTGTGTCTTATCACACATGAGCAGATGATATTTCAGGTGATGTTGTTGATGGATAGCGACAGAGAGAGGGCTAGCTTAGGACTTTGGACCAGAGATTTTAAATTATGTTTTGTTTTAAATTGCTAGTTTATTGGAACTTTTAATACCTTTATGAATTGGTTTCTTTAATTTTAAGCATGTCGGATAATTTTCAATTTTCCCGTGTTTAGGAATAATAAATTATGATGTTTGAATTTCAATTATCTTTTTAATTATTTTATTTAAGTTATTTCCAGTAGGGACGTTACAATGCTAGTTCTCCTTACTAACATGGCAAGTTCTTGTTTCAGATTGTTTTGTGTCAACTCCCTCCGTATCTAATTGTCCACACTGAGACTTTTTACTTGTTCTTGAAGAACCCAATTGAGCTTCCCAAGCACCTAATCTCCTCATATTTTTCTTTGAGTTTCTTCTCCATGGCCTCTTGTATCATCTTCATCAACATTATTGATTGCCTCACTCGTTTCACATCGAGCTTCATCCACACTCTCTCCATGTGTTGAGCGATGAGACGTTCGATCTTCAATATTGTATCATGCTTTAGCTTGAACACGTTTGTCTATGGGTTTGCCACCCTTGACGTTACAACCTCAACAACCTTTGGTGCCTCACGCGACTGCATAATCTCTCGCTGTAACTCCTCAATTTTCTTTCTGCACGCTATCACTTTGCAAACTGTCAAGCTCCTCTTTCAACTAGTTGATCTTTTCCTTTGCAAAACAATGATCTTTATCGTTGATACCTTATTGTATTCATCATTTGAGATTTCAAGTTCGGTATGAGAAGTCCCTGAACTTAGACTGATTTTAGACCTTTCCATCATCAACAACACACCTTCATCTTCAACATCTTTTGTGAGAAGGTTGGACAATTGTTTGTTCTTAATGTCTACTGGTTCTTGGTGGTCGTTATCAACTACATCCCATACTTCTCAGGAACCAAGGAGGGCCTTCATCGATAGACTCCAATTGTTATAACTAACACCTTTTATTAAATTAGGTAGGGGCATATTGTTTGCTAGGTTGGAAATCTCGCTCAAATTCTCTACCTCTCACTTTCTTAACTCCAATTGTTATAACTGAAACCTTTTATTAAATTAGGTAGGGGCATATTGTTTGCTAGGTTGGCAATCTCGCTCAAATTCTCTACCTCTCACTTTCTTAAGCACTAAGACACTCAGGCTCTCAAGCTATGATACCAATTTGTTGATAAACAAGTCTTTCTGGATAAACACTCTCTATATTAAGACTTGTTGTGTGAAACTTTGAGTAGTACATACACTATTTATAGGCCCTTTAACTTGGCCCTTCAACCACATACATTTAATACAACTACTACAAAAATACAATTAATATAGATACCCAACTACTACCAAAAATACAATTAATGTAGATACCCAACTACTACCAAAATACTATTAATGAACTTCTAGTCTTATAAGGCAGCTACCCAACTATTATCGAAGTACAATTTAACGAACTCCATAATTATTACTAAGAAGCACTCCTATCTTTTGTATTTTCCCGACTATCCTCGTTTAAGTTTACCTAATAGATAAGCCATGGAAAACAAAATAGGCTTTGTGATCAAATTACAATGTAATATACACAAATCAAACTTAACAAAATTGTTCTTAGTTTAGTTGTGTTCTATTTAAGTATTATAAGTATTTCAACTATATTTTTATGATCAATGTGAATCTAACAAAATACGATTCAATTGCAGAATGATCACTTGGCTTGTTGATCATTAAAGTTGGGTATTTTTGAATTAAGCATTGCTACTATAGAACAACGTGTTCAAAAGGGTAAGTTTTGTAGTTTCCTTTAGATATTGTATTAGGATCATTTCATGTCGTCTTAACTAATATATAAATGGTGAAGGTCTATGCATAAAGGTAAGAGCTAGAGAACAAACCTCAGAAATTCTATCATTGAGAGTGTTGAGGAATTTAATGTAACTTCCAACTCCAATCAACGAAAACCTCAAGTGATGATTCGAAATTCTTGATTCTGTAAAGTTTACTGGGTATTCGACAAGAATTGTTTTCACTTTCTTAGATAGTTGAAACTCCGTCTTACATTGAACCAAAATACTTCGAAGACTTGCAAGGCTCCTATGCAATAGCGCAAGGACACGCCAATCATTATTCTCCATATCCATGCAAAACGGAGTATTCAAATATTGGTCATTCATTGTTGGTGACATCCAAGATCGAATGATTGATGGAAAAGTATTACGTAACAATCCTTTAAATCCACGTAGGGACATATATGCAATACTTTTTACAATTGAACAGGGCACTTGTTTCACAACTGTATTTTCAGAAACTATAGCTATCAAGGATTCCATCCGCACTATGTCTTCTTCCAATATGTCAATCTTGAAACAACCTGAGAGAATGAAAGTTCTTAAAGATTTTAGCTTATATACCTTTCTGGGGAGACTGCTTAGACTTGTGCAATCCTTCAAATTTATCAGTAGTAGATTGCGGAGATCTCCGATGGATTGGTGTACCTTGCACAAACTTGGGCAATCTTTTAGAATGAGCTGTTCAAGATTTGGTAGTCCTGAAAAGTCAGGTGTTTCTCTCAAGTACTTGGAGTGACTAAGATTAAGGAATTTTAACCCCTCTAGAACCTACAAACATAGTTTTTAGACAAAATTTTAGAAGAGGCACTAATTATAACTTGTAATATGAACCAAGTATTTTAGTTAAGCTATGAGTTTTAAATGAAAACAACATGCAATAAATACCTGGGGTTGCTGCCAGACGAGTTGAAGGTAACTATGTTTTAAATCAATTGCAATTACATTTTCCATATGAAAGTTGTTTGGCATGTATTTTGAAGGAAACCCTTTCCAACAAATCCATCTCAGTTGTTTAGAAAGGTACCCATAATCTCCAGTAAGTTGTACATGATCCAGTTGTAGAAGTCTTAGTCTCTTCATTTCCTTGAAAGCATGAGCTTCAAAGCAATCTTTGCTGGTTGAATGCTGTTTCAGGGACAATCCCTGAGTAGCTTTTGTTCCCTGTGATGAAAATAGGAAAGAGAAACAATTTAGAAAACCCTAAATATATGTTGATCATTAATACTTAACGCTGAGTCTAGCAAGTTAACAACTTATGCATGGCACTAAAAATGGAAATACTTTTAAAAGAATAGTTTCAAAATCTTACAGTATTCCTTTTCAGTACATCTTTTATATCATCTTCAAACAATAGTCGACTCCTTTTCCCTGGTTCCTTTGGGCATCTTTGACGAATAATTTCTCTTCCCATGTCTCTTAACAAAGGATGCATTTCAAGTTTGTTGTTTCTTTCAACTTTTATGAGGCCACGTTCTATCAGAACTGTTATTCCCATATCAGCATACAGTCCACAGCCATTTAGTATTTCTGTAACATAGCCTCTATCTTTACCAATAAAGAAACAACATATATCAAGAAATATATCCTTTTCCATGTGATTTAAACCATCAAAACTTATTTCCAATTTCTCTTGAATTTGATTAAAGGGATTTACATTTAGTTTTGATGATACACTTTCCCACTCTTCCTTTGTCCTATCACATAAGTAGGAACCAAGGAACTGAAGAGCTAAGGGTAGTCCTGCACAATAAGCAACTATGTTTCTTGCAAGTTCATTCAATTCTTTTCTTGGTTTTGCTTCTCCAAAGGCATGCCAACTTAAAAGCTCAAGGGAATCATTTTCGTTCATAACATCCATTTTATACACGTGATTAACTTTTAGTCGGTTCAGCACGGTAACATCTCTAGTTGTGATGATTATCACAGTTCCTTGACCGAACCATTCTCGATTCCCGCATAGGTTTTCTAATTGGCCAAACTCATTCACACCATCAAGCACAATGAGCAACTTTTTTCGTGAAAGTTTAGTCTCGATCATAGTTCTTCCCACCCTATCGCTTTCCACCTCAAACTTGGATTTTAAGACATCATATAGAAGATTTTCTTGCAAATGAACATGCATTCTGTTTACTCTATTCTGAAATTGTCCAATATTTTCAATAAAACTCTTACCGATGAATGGATGATAAATTCGATTATAGATTGCTTTGGCTATGGTAGTTTTACCCGATCCTCCAATTCCCCATATCCCTATCATACAGACTTTAGTGGATTGTTCTTCAATAATTCCAATCACCTTTTCCACGTGGGACTCTAATCCGACAGGAAATCGGGTAATAGACAAGTCTGTATAGTCCAGCAATGTCTGAACGCGTCTAACAATTTCATCCACTAATTCAGCATCGTGCCTTCAATATGAATGGTAATGTATTACGAAAATTTAACCACGAAAAAACTACGAAGAATTCATTTTGTTTACCTGAAATCTCTAAAATCCCAACCAGTGATACCTGCAGCTTTGGTTAGTGCTCTGCTCCACCTGGACATTGCATGCTCCAGTTGTTCTCCTGAATAGCTTCCTGGTGTAGCTTTTTCCAACACCTTTACAACCTTCTGATGGCTTTCATGCAATCGGACAATATCGTAAATTACTGGCAGAACTATTTGTCCAAAAGTTTGGCGGCATTCAATGATTTTTTCAAGCTCAAGACGCCAACAGCTAGATTCAGTGTATGTTTTCGAGAAAACAATTATTGTAATCTTAGAACTTTCTATTGCTCGCATGTGTTCTTCCAGCTTCATTCCCTCTTGCGGATTCTCCTTGCTAATCAAAGTTTTGACTTGAGAAAGTGAAAAGGCAGAATGGAGATGAGAAACGAACTTTCTACAGATATCTTCTCCCCCAAAGTTAATGAACACATCGTATATGAACTGGGGTTCTGATTTTAAGAAGGATGAAGATGACGACGAAGAAGAAGAAGCAAACTCCATCAAAGGAATTGAAGTCAACTCTTCAAAAGCAAAGCAATAACGATAAGAGATGTTAAAATGACAGTTGTTTATAAAAAGGGTTCCGTTGGTTAATTATGCCACGTTGACCTTAGATTGTGAATGCTGTAAGCTATTAAGACATACGACCTTACATAATTTGTGTAACCCACAAGGGTTGCTCCCTGGTCAACCTGTTTGAAAAAAGAAAAAGAAAACAAATTACAGTTGTTTATGGAATTATCGTCGCATCTAAGAATCTGATGATAAGAAGTTTCTGGATAAAAAAACCTGCAAAATTTAAAAGTACTTCACGAATTCAAAGTTGTCATAAAACGAAGAATGCCAATAAAAAGGGTTGAATAGTGGGTGAAGAGATAGACTTTATATACTGTATAAGCAATTCCTACTGGCAAAAGAAAGTGTTCTAGAAAGATCCCAATGACTGTATATTAAATTCCATGTATGTGTTATATTTTCTCTCCTGAAACAACCTCATGTGCATTCTTCATTTTTCCCTGCGACATTCATGTTGAGTGTTTAGAAAGACACTTTTAAAGAAAAAACAATAGATATTGTGTGGAATTCATAGTTTTTCATTCTATCACAAAAAAGGATGACTACCACTGAAAATTGGTTTAATTCATTAAAGTGCTTAGCTCAAGCAAAAATGTATTTCCAGAAGACATATTCGATTTTTAATTGAAGGTTTTATCTCAGGTTTGTTAGGTAACTTTTCATATAATTTTGTTTACGCTTCCTGTGATGCAGTGACAAGGAGTTTAGGATTTTTTTAATTACGTGAAGCTGCCTCTCTTAGATAAAAATTGGTACCTCAAAATCCATCTTTAAGCATGGTTACAATTCATGAATATTTGATAAAGATACTGAAATCTAATGCAAAACAAAAAAATGTATAAATCAAGCGGCATAACACAACTCATTATTAAGAAATAGAGGAGCAGTTTGAGGAACATGTAACATGCGGTGATGAGCTGGAAAAAGAGGGAGAATTACATAGACCCTCGGGACACATGGAGGAGGATCCTTAGTGGGTGGAGAGAGCAAAAGTTTGCGGAAAAAGAAAAGAAATTAATTTGAGGATTTGTTTTTTTATTATTTGTCAACCCCAGTGATGTTTTGATTCTATAAATTTATTAGGAGCTTTTTTTTCCCATGTTATAAGAAACGGAAGCAGAGGGTTTCGGATTTAGTGATTTGGTGTGGATAGTGTGAAGTTTTATTGAGGGCAGTGGATAACCTATAGTATGGATACAACAGAGTAGTAGATTGTACCAGAATTTGGAAATTTTAGTTTTAAATTGTTTTAATATAAATTTTCGAAAGCTAAAGATATCATATAATAATAAAATTAATGTAATTTTATTAGGAATTGGATGTACTATTTTGTTGTATTTTATTTACTTGAAAATACTTTAGGGATACAAACGTTATTTAGTATGATTATGATGATATGCGTTTGTTTGGAAACATGAATGTATGTTTGTGTGTGGTGTAGCGAATCGACGAAAGATAGCTAGGGTAATTTTGCATAGTTGTATTATACGTCAATTTCGTTGAGGTACTCGAGAAGTTCGTCCAGGCTCTTGAGAAGAGTAATAATAAAAAGTTTTATATTTTGCTAGAGTAATGAAAATTTGTATATTTAGTCGGAGCTTGTTAGAAGATTAATGGGAAGTTGAGGGTTTATTAGTAAGTTGTGAGTCACTGTGACTATGTAAGATTTGAGTGAGTAATTATATTATGATTGATGTGTATTCTAGTTATGATATTTTGACGTTGTATGTTTGCTCACTCTTATTTTGTTTGTGTATGATTGTGATGATTGTATTTTTATACAAGAGCATATGATTAAGCATACGTAGATGGATGCACAACGATTAGGAGACGTGTTGATGTTTTAGTGAAATTTTTTTTAAAATAATGTATTAGGGATATTTGAATTCAATGCATCACAAGAATACACTATTTTAGATTCCAAATCATGGCGTTGGACTTGTGTGCATCACAAATTATGTTGGACAAAACGATGAAAACCGACACAAAATCGACGTTAAAAAAAATTTAAATAGCAAAAAAAATCGACTATTTCTGAAAATGTAAAAAATTATAAATTGAAGCTTCACGTCGGCTTAACGCAAACACATCAAATAACTATCGTAATATAGTCGACCCTTAACAATTTGTTTGCATCGGCCGGCCACATATACACTGCACAAGTAAAAAATATATAAATTTTATGTTAAAGTACAGGGGAAAACATCACATTTCACTTTTCCCCCTTAACCTTTTCGCTCTCTTCAGTTTTTCACCCTCGCTTGAGTGAGATGTAGTTTTCCCTCATGCATGGTATTTCTTCCACAATGGGTGAAACTCAACGAGGCGAAACTCCAACCAGCTTCTTCAATGAAGCAACCTGCTGCTACGACACTTGGTTCTACAGCGTCACAAGCTACTCCTGCAAGACGACTACAGTGACGAGCGTAGATGTTTTAGCGAGAGAGGGCGCGTCGACGAGCTCCTTCACCCGGTAACTTCTCGTCAGCAACGTAATGCAAAATCTCTCTTCTTAGTGATGAATAATTTTTCCAGAGGTGCGGTTTAGGGTTTTTGTTCGCATCCAAGTCGATGATCGTACTTTGTTGATTGAACTTTACTACATTGTTGATTGAGTTCAAGTTGACTGAGTAGTTTTTTGGTTGTGGGTCGAAATTAGGTTTGCAGAATAAGCGTTTTGGGTGGATGGGCTTTGAGCTAAAATCTTGAATCCGAGGTGCGTGAGTTACTGCAATTTGAATATGCATTGAATTGTAAATTATTTGATGTTTTGATATTATGATTGAGTATAAGTATTAACTTTTGGGTATTTTCTTAGATGCATAACTGGAAATGATTGAGAGTTGAGTGGCTTATAAAATTGTGTGAAAATATAGATGAGGAAAATTGTTTCTAATGAGGGGAAGAAAGTTTCAGATGTTTGAAACTGAGTTTTGGGATGTTCACTTGTTTAAATTGAAGAGTTTATTTGTCCACTTTGAAGCATGATGGCCATACAAATGTAAAAGCTGGTTGATTTATCCTTGTTCCTTTCGGCCTCGATTAATATTAATTTTTGAAACCAACAGAGCAAATTATTTTCTATATTTAGTATATTAGAGTGCAATGAGCGAAAAGATAAAGTGCATTTTACTTGCTCTATTGTTCACTTTAATCTAATTCTAGACGAGCCTCTTTAAGCTTACTTGTCTCCAACCTTTGGAACCATCTATGAAATCAAAGTCGATGACAATGATGTCAAAGTCATAGCCTTACAAAGGGACAAGGAATTGCTTAGCAATTTGGAGAAATTGTTTAACATGTTAAGGAAGCAGTTCATTCAGGTGGGAGGAAAGGTTGAGTTTAGTGAAACCATTTTGGCATATTTGGTGATTGGCAAGTCAACCTGTCATTTAGGTTGTTCGAGTTCACTAAGCGTTTGAGTTGATAAAGTGTCTGCATAGAGTTCCAAACAATCTTCCCAAGCCAACTTGTATCGCTTATCCTTGAAATTATTGATGTCCATGTTTCAACGTAATTTCTGCACACAAAGGGGTAGGGTGTTTCATTGCATGGAAATGGTTTTCCATGCACAAGCAAGAGAGAATAAAGAAGATAATATCTAATGAAATAGTTGAAAAAGAGGTTTTCCATATGGAAAATGCAATGATCGAAATGGCTTTTGAATTGGTGAGCTTTCTAGGAAACAGAGGAATTTCTTTGAATGTTTGTGAGTTAAAAGTGTAAGGAAAAGGTGTTAAGCCACTAGTTTATGAACTAAGCGTGTGATGCAATTTTTCTGCCACGTAAATTCACTTTCATAAAGTCGAAGTGACAGACGCAATATAACAATAAGATGCACTGTTATGCCTTTTCTATTTCAATGTATGAGTTTAGTCGTCTAACTACAATAGGCATTTAGTTTTTTATATGGACGCAAGTGATGTTGCATATTTTGGGATTATATTTGGGCATGCAAGGAGAAGTTTGCCTCTGCTCTGATTTTTGGTATTTTGATGGAAATGTGATGTTCATGCCATTGTGAAGTGATATACATGTTGATAAAAGTGATTGGTTGTGCTTAATTGGTTGGAGAATACGGTGTTTCCTGTCCATTTTGTTTGAGTATCTTAAAATAATGATGAGTGTTAAAATTTCAAAAGAAGTGGTTGCTTTATGTTTATAAATGGGTCATCAGAACGCCACAAATTTTTGCCATGACTTTTTGAAATTTTGATGACTATTATGTTGGAAATTTTTCATATCCAGAGCTCATTCTTGGCATTTCGTGTGAGGATGTCTTCATTTGGATTGATCACTAGTTTTTCGGAATAAGTTTTTGCTGAGAATTTCTTTTTGTGTTGTGAAGATCAGAATTTAGACCATATCACATGAAATAAATCTTGATCTTGTGAAGCTTGTCTTCAAAGGAGGCTACAAGGGCCTTTCAGAAGACAGTTCAACTCCCTCTTTTAAATGCATTTAGGTCATCTCAAGTGAAAGAAATCTTGAATTTTTTCTTTGTTGTCCCTACTAACCCAATCATATACCATTAAGTTATTGTGTTTCAATTTGTAATGCCTTTATCATTTCATTGATTTATTTGTTATTTGTTGGTTATCATTTCACTTAGCAAATGTTCAATGTCCATGAGATACCCATTTCTAGGTTTATGAAGATGAATCTTATGAAGGTGGATTGTGGCTTGGAGGTGGCTTGGTGGTGGCTGCTACTAGGTTCTATAGGCTAAGTAGGAAAACTTAGAGTGAAAGGCCATTGTGACTATAATGACGATATCAAGACTTGTTTTATTTGGATCTTAGACTCGTGGATTTTATTTGAATAATTCTAAATGAATAAAATGATATCCTGAATTGTGGATTGGATTGCTTGAAATGTGTCTGGATATAGTTGTATTAGATGTGTAGGTTCTACTATTGTGCAGGATCTGGGATGTGCTGGAAACAAATTTTTCATTTCAAATTTAGCACGTATTTGCATTGGTGAAGTCCACGCAAGGCAACGCTAGTGAAAATTGTTTGCGTCGACTAAACCCGCCTATGGTTGACGCCAACGTACGTGGGTTTGACCCATGCATATGAATTTTAATTGTATTTTTTATATGTTTTCGTCAGTTAAGCCGATGATAAGTAAGCAGCAAATGTGCGTCTCTATTTAGACGACGCAAATGAGCTTTGAATCCAGGGAATAGGCATGGTCCATGTGGCCATCGCTGGACCGACGCGATCATCTTCTGATTGTCGATTTTGTGTTTGTGGCATCCATTTTTGGCCAGCGAAAAAAGCCTACATTCTTATAGTGATGTATAGTTACTTTATTTGATGTATTTGATGGATTACATTTTGGATTTTGAGTTTGATTTTGAGATTAAATAAATGATTTTGAAATTTATGAATTTTACTAAGTATCTTAATAGCATCCGAGTCAGAGTGTTACGCGATTCCAAGAATGCAAGGTTTACAAAATTTCATAGCAATACCATTGAGAAAGACTCCATGTCAAGCTAATATAGATTGTTATATAGTTAAATGTTTGCTCCAAATTTAACGAACTTTCACATCTCAAATTCTTCCATGTAACAAGCTGTCCTAAGTTGGAATCTTACCCTCTAGGCGGGTTGCCCATACCCAATCTGCATAAATTTTATGTTGACACATGTGAGAATCTCAAGTGTCTGCCAAAACAAATTAACACCCTCATTGGACTTCAAGAATTGAGTGTTTATGAGAGCTTTCATGTCTGCAAACATTTCTCTTGTAGATGTTGTTGAAACCAAAATCGCAACGAGATGACATTCTAAAAAAAACAAATAAAAAAAGAGGTTTTTGGAGTTATCGTCATAGTTATTATAAGAAACTATGGAAAATCAAAAAAGAGTAAGGTCTACGAAAACAGATTTTGGGTACGGAAGTTGGTTGCGCGTAGGGGAGGTGTTAGCATCCTACAACGTCCGTTCTAAGACGGTACCTTTAATTAAATATAAATATGGATGTGGTTTTCTTTAAAAGTTTATTTTATAAAAAAAACAACTAAATAATAATAAATAAAGAAGACAAAGAAAATTCAAAAGAAACAAAAAAAGATTTTTGTTTTTTGGGCCCGACAAGGATTAATTCTTACTCTTACGTATCTTCGTTCATAATGGAGAATCAAGGTCAGGTAGTTCTTTATGATTATTTTGAGAATGTGTTGATTTGATTGTTTTTGTATGTGAAAGTCTTCTTATGATTTTGGTATTTTGAAATATCGGAAACGAATGTCATGTGGCACGAGTGGCTGGATAGACACTAAAGATAAACAAAAATAAGAAAAGAAATTTATTTTTATTCATTATAGTTCTTTTTTTTATATATAAATTTTTTAGAAAAAGAAAAATTTTAAAATAAGTGTCACGCGGTGCGGACGATCGAATAAACACTTAGAGTAAAAAAAAACTCTTATTTCTTAAATTGTATATTTTCTATTTTTTTATATGTTTTAGCACGTAAATGTGATTATTTTTAATCATCATTTTATTTTATGTAGATTCAGGAAAAAAAAACTACGTATAAAAAAAGAAAACAAATACCTTTTCAAATGGATCTAGAAACTATACACGCATACTAAAAAGTATGCAAACATAATTTATTTATTATCATAATAACATACGTGGAAAACATTAATCCCCAATTAGCTTTGCATTTTTAATATGGAAAATCCATAAGAAAGAAAACGAAAAGTTCCCTCAAATATAAATCAAATGCATGCAAAAAGTGAATTAATCTTGGCATGGCATTATACCATAATTTTATTATGTCATGCGAGAAGGAAAAAAAAAAGAATGGCCCACATGGAAATATCATAACTGCGTAGCTTGGACCACTAATCAAAGCATGATTGCAATAAAGCATTAATCCAGATAATTAATTAAAACACTCATACCCAACAGTAGGACCCACCCACTCATGGCTTTATTCAAAAATCAACTTACGTTCTAAGCCCAAAAAAACATGCACTGGAAGTGAAGCAAAGAAGGCAACCATCAATGTAACCAAAACATCTTCATTTTCTACACATATCTCAACACCGACAACCATAGCCTCAAACAAACAAATAATCAGGCATTGAATGGCGTTAACAATTAAACAACAACAACAACACAAAATATAGCATCACTGATATGGCGTTAACAATAAAAAGGGATAAGGCACAAAAACCTGACTTATGCACTTCGTAACCACTCACAAGCAAAAGAAGATCCACACAAACGATGCACTGTGGTTCCAACTCCTAAATTTGATTTTGAAACACATGAACCAACTTTATTGGAGCTGTCGTAAAAAGTGAAGGTCTTGGCCGAGAGAGAGAGAGAGTCCAGATAATGGATGTGTTTAGGGTTATAAAAGAGGGAATGCCCAAAATCTTTTTTTTTTCTCTCCTTTTGATATGTTTATATATAGTCTTATAAACCTAGCGTAATCTTACAAAAAAAACTCACATTTGAATATTACCAAGAAATTTAAAAGGCAATAATTGGTCTAAATATTATGGGAAGCAAATCATACAGAAAAAAAACAGAGTATAAAATCAAAGGTGATCACGAAAATTAATTGTAATTAGAAGAAGATATTCTTGAGAAACATATTATTACTTTTTTTATCTGGAAAAAAAGGTATCATAAAATCAAAGCACGAAATCAAAATAAATGATTCTAAATATTAGAACAAATTTTGTTTCTAATTATTAGATTAACTTCTTGATTTGGAGTAGAAACGACAAAGCATAGAGTAGGGGTGAGAAAATAAAATTTTGGACTGTTGTTAGTTGCAAGAACAAACGGTGTGAGTGTATAGAGTATTTGTGGCTAAAATAGAAACAAAGCCTCAAAAGAAAAAACATAAAAGATTAAAACAGTCTCTTTTTTCTTCTTTTTATTTATTATTATTATTATTATTATTCTATTATTATTATTTAGACAAAGAAAAAATTTATTTATTTATTTTTTGAAAAAATAAATTATTATTATTTATTTAGCCGGACGAAATTGGATGTTGATAAATGCCTTGATGGAAAAGCAAATAATGCTTCCAAGTTCTCTTGTGTCTTTGTGCATCAAAGACATTTCTTTCTTAAATGGTGATGGACAACATCTCATCTCTATTGAAAATATGCAAATTGAAAACTGTTTGAACCTTAGGTTGTTACCACCAAAAGAGTTGCTCCCTCTTTCTCTTTTTGTAGTTAGCATCAATGAATGTCCACTATTTCATTTTTTTTACAACATACCAATTACAACAGAAAAAATATTAGGCCAACTCCATTCGTTTTGTATGAAAGAATGGAATTGGCCTAATATTTTTGCATGTGTAAAAATAAATAAATAAGTAATGATTTGAATAAGCGCAAAGATTTTATCCGAATTTATAACTTATCTTACTCATGTCAACTTATGTTTTGTTCATTTTAATTAATTTTTATTGTTGAACTTTTAGGCCTTGATGCTCAAACGGCCCTTCTTATTCTTATTAATATGTTGTTCTAGGTTTATACATTTATTATTTAGCATTAGACATCAATATCCTCCTTAATTATCATATATTCATTCATTCTAATTGTGCATGCTTAAAGATGATGGATTTAAAATGGCTTTTGGAGTACCATTTTGTCATAAAAGAGAGATAACTTTTTCCGTAATTAAAAAAAGATAAACTTTTTCACTCCATCACAAGAAACATAAACAAAAAATAAATGATAAATAACCTAAAAAACCTAAGACAAACCTTATTGGGTATTGGGCTCCCTTCCTATGTGGAGAAAAGACCTAAAACTTGAGAAGTTCATGTCTCACTTAACCTAGTAGAGAGGGAGCTACAAAATAAAAAGCGAGACACAACAACAAAATCCACTGAAAATCCTAACACATTGAGAGAAAGGTAGATGGAAAGATCTGTTCACGTTTTTCATAGAGTTGCCACCGTAAAATCGGCACTACAGATTCATTAACTGTTGGATCGTGTTGACAATTTTACAATAGGTTCAAAACACATTTTCTTCATGCTAACAGGTTGGATCGTCGATACGAGGTCTAAGTTGTTAGAAATTAATTTCGCACTACAATAGTGATTTTATAGGTTTTTTTCTCTTTGTTCTTCTCTATTTGAAAGCTTTGTTGCTTTGCTATTTGGTTGGGTGTTGACACTAATTTGGGCATTTGATTGAGACTCATTTGTACTCTTGTTGATTATAGTGAAGCTATTTCTTTGGTCTGGACGACCGGTAGTTTTTACCTTTTGTTTGAATAGGTTTTCCACGTTAAAAATCTTAGTGTCTTTATTTGTGATTGTGGTGATTTATTATTGTTGTTCTTTGATAGTTGTTCATCATAGATTCTTGCAAGTTAGGAGAAATCATATTGGCTGCATTATCTAGTAAATTGGTTGTGTTGTTATTTTCCCTATCAGAGTGGCATTAGTTGAAGTGCATAAACCCATAGCTTCCTAGAACAATCATCAATAAAGATAACAAGGTAAAGTGACCAACTAAATGACTTTACCTTCAATGGGCCACAAACATCATAATGCACCAATTGTAACATCTTTGACTTCCTTGAGGTCAAATGCTTCTTGAAGGATACTCTGGTTTGTTTACCATCCATAATATGAGAACATCTCTCCAATTCTGCACTTTTTATCCCTTGAAGAACATTTATTTTAGCTAAACAATTCAACTATTTATTACTTATATGACTAAGCCTCTAGTACCACAAAGATGACTCCATATCCATGGCATTCACAATGTCTTTAGCAACCAAAGCTTTTGTCCAATATAGTTTGGATGATTTTTCTCCACTAGCCACAACCAAGTTACCTTTGGCGAGTTTCCACTTTCTAGAACCAAAGTGACTATATATCAAAAGATAAAAGATTTCAACAACATAAAATATAAGGTGAAAGTTCAATCAATGCCTATTTAAAGAGACCCAAGGGAGCAGAAGGGGGACACTTAGCAACTCTCTAGTTTTGGCAGCTACCGTCCACCAGATCTCTCATTTTTCCATCCTTTTTATTTTTATCTTTTTCTTTCATTCATCATTTATCATGTATTCCATCTAATCCATGGAGGGCAAAGCTTTTAAAGTTAGTTCTACCATAATTTCATTATAGATTCTGAGATTAAATTAAAATAATTTTTTTGTTCTTTTGATTATTGTTGTGGATTTTATTCATCTATGTCCTTTACTTCTTAATCGAATAGAAAAAATGATTTTAAATCTAAATGCGTGCTAATCATGAGTTAAAGTTTTTAAATTCAATTGAAACTTTTCTTTGATTTTATTTAGAATCTTTCATGTGATTAAATACGTTTTTGCCAATAATTGAGACTTTACTTTGATTAAAGTTAACTAAAATTAGTCAAGACTTTACTTTGATTAATTAAGTTTTCTATTTGGTGAGGAAACAAAGGAATAGACATGATTAGGCATAGTAAAATTTAATTGAGACTATACTTTGATTGAATTTACTCTGGATAATCTAAAAATTCTCACTTTTAATTGAGAATGTACTTTGATTAAAACTGAGAATGCAACCAAATGAATTGAGACTTTACATTGATTGATTTGTAATTCAACAACAATAATTAATTTAACAATAATATTTAGGAAACCAATGATGAATCCTATTTTGGGAAAGTAGTGGAATTGACCTATCTTCTATTATTGTGTTTACAATCTTTTATTTGCATGTCACTTATTATTTGCATATCAAAACCCTATATTTTCATAGTTACTAGTTTTAACTACATTAGGATAGACTTTTGTAAGAATCAAATATTAAAAATCAATTTTATTCTTGTTGACATATGACTTAGGGTTAGCTTAACCCTGTCTAGTTGGTTCACTATTAACTTGACAATACTGAAGTTGCTAGAGTTGAGTAGTGTTAATTTGATCACTTAACGACAGTGATATCAAATTTGGCATCGTTACCGAGGAGTACAATTAGTATTTTCTTTATTTTGATTCTTATTCATTCATTTTGTTTTTATTTTTTTTTATTTTTAACGCATATACGTAATAGAATTTTAGTTTTTTTTGTACTCGTTAGTTGTTTTAGATATTTCTAGCAAAATTTCTATTTTTGTTTTGATTAAGAATTTCTTTTGTGAAATATTTTGATATTAGTTAGGAAAACTCTGGCTAGGAAAGACTTAGTATTTAAGTTGTCCACTATAACACGCCTCTATTCCCTAGGAGTGCACCCAACAACATCTTAACCTTTTTCTTTCTTGAAATCTTTCTACAAAAAACTAACAAGAAAGAAAATCAAAAAGAGAAGAACGTCTTTAGGCGGACTACGTATTGCATGCCCCGAGCCAACCTGGGAAAAATCTATCAATTTGATCCGAAACTTGAATGGAACTTGCGCAAAGCACGCAGAAGACTTGAATTCGGGTGTGTTATTGAGGGAACACCTTCTACATTTGAAGCCACTACAAAAACAATACCACTTTCATCCTCTTTATTCACAAACACATCTTCTGATCCAGATCCAAACATAATGGAGGAGAGAACCATCCGATAGTTGGCCACATCCAACAATCCCATCATAAACAACAACCTCCAATACCCAGAAGGGCATTGTGTGCTCAAGACTGGCCTACTGAAGGCCTTGCCACAATTCCATGGGTTATTAGGAGAGAATCCACACAAACACTTGAGACAATTCCTTATGATTTGTGAAAACTTTAGATCTCCCACGATCGTGCTAGAAACCCTCAAAATGAGAGCTTTTCCTTTTTCTCTTCAAGTAACGACAAAGGATTGGTGGTACTACCTTTCGTTAAGAATCGCTAATTGGGCAATTATGGAAAGAATTTTTCTTGAGAAATATTTCCCTACATCTCGAGTAGCCGCCATTCGTAGAGAAATTTAAGGAATTAAGCAACAAGAAGGAGAAACCCTTAGTGAATATTGGGAAAGGTTAACAAACTTTGTGCATCTTGTTCGAAGCATCAAATGCAAGAGAATTCCCTCATTCAATACTTTTATGAAGGAATGAGTTTTTTAGATAAACATTGGGCAGATGCGACAAGCGGAGGATCTCTTCTGGATAAAATGCCACAAGTTGCTAGAGAGTTAATCAAGGATCAAGTCAACTACATGCACAAACTGTGGTCAACCTGCATAATGTAAGTGTTATTACTTTAAGAACATGTAAGTAGGTATGAGGACTTGATGAACAAGCCTCCACAGTAGTTCCTATTAAGCTAGGACATTCATTCTTATAACGGTTTGTTGAAGTACAAATTCCACCTACCTTTGGTATTTTTGGAGTTGAAGTTTTGAACATGCTTGCAATCTCATCAAGATTCTTCTCTAGAAATTTTAATCAAGGATGGAAGTCTCATCCTAGCATGGGACAAGCTAGACCATCTAATAGGCAGCAACAACAACAACCCCCCTTGTACGAAAGGCAAACAAAGTTGGAAGAAACACTCTAAGAATTCATGCAAGTGTCTTTCATATCACAAAAGCCGTAGAAGCTTCACTTCATAATTTGGAAACTCAACTAGGTCAATTGGCAAAGAAAGTAGAAGAGAAATTTGAGAAGAACTTCACAACCAACACTAAAGTAAACCCAAGTGAGCGTTGCAATGCTATTATAACTAGAAATGGGAACGTGTATGAAGAAAAAGAAAAGAAAAAAGAGGAAGAGAAGGATAATGGAGAGAATGCTATGATGCACAAATACGATACGTGTATCGGATACGACACGTATCTGACACGTTGATACGTTTAGTTTAAAAATAATATGATACGATACGTGATAGATGCGCACTATATGAATATTGAAAAGTGTACAATAATTCTTAAAAACATAATAAATATATGATTGTCATTGTAAAAATACCACTATAAGAAAACTTTCAAATAGTGACCAATTTTAGTAACAAAAAATATGTTAGAGACTAATTTTCTAATTAGAGACCAAGTATTTTAGTTGTCCAAATCTTGATAGCTAATGTTAGTGACCAATTTAGACACCAATTATAATTTTTTTGAACTATTTTAGTTGCAAATAATTTTTAGTTTTTAAATTGGTACTTAAATTGATCACTATATAATGACTAATTATTTTTTGTCACTAAAATTTGTCATTATTCAAAGATTTTCTTGTATTGTACTATGACTTTAAAATTAGATACTTCACTACTTCACTGATAAATAACAATAAAGTATCCTAAAGTATCGGACACGAACACGTGTCGGATACGTGACCTAAGGTGAAGTATCGATGCATCATAGAGAGAATGAGAATAGAAAGGAAAAAAAATAGAAAATGAAAAAGAGGAGGAGAAGATAGAGAAAAGAAAAGAAGAAAAAATGGAGAAAATACTTCCATATCCTCTAGTACCATCCAAGAAAGATAAGGAGAGGCAGTTGGCTCGATTCATGGAGATCTTCAAGCAATTGCAAATCAAAATTCCTCTCTTTGAAGCAATACAACAAATGTCGACATATGCTAAATTTTTGAAAAATTTGTTGACAAAGAAGAGGAAATACATAAAAGAAGACACCATTGAGGTTCAAGGGAAGTGCAACACTTTTATCTTTTCCACTTTTATTCAATAAAACCTAAAATATCAAATAAAATCCAAAAATAAAATATAAATAAAATATAAAAATAAATAAAACAAAAATATGATAATGTCAATTATCAACATCAACAAATAAAACACATTTAAATGGACATGCACTTTGAACGTGAAAAAGTTGCTCATGATGAAATTTGTGTTCTTCATGTTTCATCCCGCTATCAAATTGCTTATATTTTCACAAAAAAACTTTTTATGCATACTCTTTGATGATTTTCTGAACAGTCTAAACATTTGTCAACCTCCCACCTTGACTGAGTGAGTCTAATAGATATTATGACTTTAAATAAATTATTATTATTTTGAGAATATCCTATAATATTAATTGTCTAAACATTAGTAAAAAAACATATAGCTTGTCAAAATTGTAGTGACAATCTAAATTTTCTCTTTTATATTTTGTATATATTCCTCGTTAACAGAGACAACTAACGTATAATTTCTTACACTTCACTTGTTCTTAATTCTCTTTCGGACTCCAAAGACCAACCCCTCTTCCGACCAAAGAACCCAAAATGATCAAATATTGGGCTTTATATAAGAATCTATATCTATATACAAATGGGAACTAACAAATAGCAACTTTTTCAATTAAATAATATATATCACACACTTCAATTCAAAAAATTTTATGTACAAAAAGAAAGAAAGCTAACATGTCACATTCTCATCATTTTGACACTTCAAAAAAAAATATAAAAAAAAAATTCAATTCTCTCTCTTAAACTTCTTCTCTCTCTTTTTGACTTTTCGTCTCTCATTCTCAATTTCACACCTTCAAACTCTTCATCTTCTTTTGAATTTCTTTTGATTTTTGTCTCTCTTTCTCAGGCCATCGAAACACCATGGACTCCACATAATGTTCATCTTCAGATCTCTCTGTATTTTTGCTTTTTTTTCGATTCTTGATCTCAATGTGTTTCTGTAACATCTTCAAATATGTTATTTACTTTGTTTTATTTCTATTCTTTCATTTTTTGCAGGTTTCTGAAGGAAATAGTTGATCTTTTTTTACGCATGTTTCGTTGTATTGTTTCAGCTTCTTCTTTGTCTTCCTATTTTTCTAACCTTTTATCTTTTTTGGAATTTTTTTCAGATGCATGAACGAAGTAGAATATTGTTCACGGCCAGATTTCAATTGATTGAACTAAACATTTGATGTTTTCTTTTATTTTTACCCAGGTTTCGTTGTACGGTTTCAACTTCTTCTCTATCATCCGATTTTTCTTCGCGGCAAAGTTTCGTGTGATTACCTAGATTTTGTTTTTGGTTCAGCGTCATATTCTTCTTATATTTTAACCAAGATTTCGTTGATGCTATTTTTTAGAACTTACAGGCTTGAAATGAAGAGTTCCAAAACATGCAAGAGTCTTAAAGACCAAAAAGTGGTCAGTCTTTTCTGTAGATCTCTTTGGATTTTTGCTTTTTTTCCGATTCTTCATCTCACTGTGTTTCTCTAACATCTTCGCATATGTTATTTTTTTTGTTTTATGTGTTCTTGAATTTTTTGGTGATCAATGAACTGACTCTTCATTCTTCTTATATTTTAACCTAGATTTCGTTGATGCTATTTTTTAGAACTTAGAGGCTTGAAATGAAGAGTTCCAAAACATGCAAGAGTCTTAAAGACCAAAAAACGGTTAGTCTTTTTCTCTACAAATCTCTTTGGAGTTTTGCTTTTTTTCTATTCTTCATCTCACTGTGTTTCTCTAACATCTTCGCATTTGTTATTTTTTTGTTTTATGTGTGTTCTTGAATTTTTTGGTGATCAATGAACTGAGTATAACATTGGTCACGACCAGATTTCAGATTTTCGAAGGAAATAGTTAATCTTGCTCAAATTTTTTGATCATATTATCTTCTTCTTCTACCTTTACCTAGATTTCTTCTTTTTAAATCTTTGATTCTCTTTTTTTTGTGTTTTAAATGTTTTTATTCAAGCCTCTTGAAGACCAAAAAACCGTCAGTCTTCATGTCAATGTGTGTTCTTTAATTTTTTCTTCATGAATGAACTGCGTATAACATTAGTCACTGCCAGATTTCAGTTTTTCGAAGCAAACAGTTGATGTTTCTCAATGTGTTTCATCTTATTCTTCTATCTTTACCCAAATTTTTATTTTGTTTATCTTCTTCTTCTATCTTCATTATCCAAATTTATTTTTGTTAAAGCTTTGATTTTTTTTTGGTTTAAATTTTTTTATTCAAGAGGTGGAATTTTATTTCTTCTTATTCTTATTAACCTCTTAAAAGTTAATTATGATTTTACGAATTATCATTTTATAATTATCATTTTATAATTAATATTTTGTTATATTTTAAATTCTTTTTAACATTTTTTTAATTCGTACTTCATTTTAACTTTTTTATTCCCAAGCGACTGCATTAATTATGAAGCAGTATGTCCAGTAAGTACGGACGCTTCGAACATGTATGACTTATCCTATTCTCTTTATATATA
>Ga0214543_1002739_pt1 | contig 34675 bp, 14 predicted proteins | sample CNSS2metaG_FD_160094 | JGI IMG/M metagenome (GOLD analysis project Ga0214543, IMG submission 160094) | Root nodule microbial communities from cowpea collected in UCLA plant growth center, Los Angeles, California, USA - CNSS2 | ecosystem: Host-associated > Plants > Roots > Nodule | place: USA... | reverse complement strand
CACCTAACCTCTTATTTTAGACTAGTAAATTATAATTAAAGTAAAAATTTAGTTAACCACAGTTTTTTTAATTTATTTAAATATGAAGTTATATGGAAACAATAAAAATCAGAAAAAAAAAAAAAACCTAGTCTGATTTTGTCGCTGTTAAGATTCAGATGTGATGCAAACTCCCGTTGTTAAGTATAGTCTTTCTTTTTGGTGGGAAAAAGTAGAACACAAATGAAGATGATTGATAAATACAGTTAAGGGGTAGACTCTTCCTTCTTCCTCTATTAGATCATAGGAGGGAGGACCACAAAGTGGCTCTCGGTAGAACTGCGGTTTGTAACAATTATTATATACAACTGCACTTCTAAACCTTCCGGCATAATAAATTCGCTTGACATAAAGGTTAAAGATACCAGCAAAATTTTGAGCAAAAATAATTGACATTTCGCTCAAAAATGAATATAATGAAGAAAGAAAATAATTACAGCTTATCCTCGATTAAAAATTAATACCCAAAGCCATTACCCACAAAATCCTCATCATCACTACTTAAGGATTCAAGTACCTGACTATCATCATCATCTTCGTCACCTTCTGTCACAATCTCCAATATGCCAGGTCCACCATCAAAGTCTACATCATCCAAAATAAAATCCCCATCCTCATCTTCATCAAGATCACTCACACTATCATCCTCCTCGTCATCATTGCTCATATCATCAGCATCACTGCCACTATCCCCACCAAGACCAGGGCCTAAAAGAGGATCAACATCCCCATCATCATCGTCGTCATCCTCATCTTCCTCCTCACTTTCAGCATCATCAGGATCAGAATCATCATCCGTTGGCCTCCGACGACCAATTTCATATATTCTGGCAGAAGCATACATCTCATCCTGATCATCCATGGTAATCAGCCCAACAAATGAGTCTGTAGGCTCAGTTGCAAAATCAAGAACACAGCGATCCACAGGGATAGTTGCAATGTCAGAATAATTAACTGCATCCACTGTGCGGAAAGCTGAAAAAAGAGGATGCTTGACGCGTCGAGTGTGGACTGCTGACATTACATCCTCAAGATTTCTCCTTAAGATAGCATACATTACATCACCACGCGCATTGAATGTTATTGATGTTTGATCCAATGAAGGCACACTGCGTAGCAATCTGAACTTGCGCAGATCCCAGACTTCAGAGTTTATAATAACCTGGTCCAAGAACATTTATTTACAAACATTAAAAAAGAATCACAACCTTTCTTCAAAAAAGTTGAAAATATTCAAAGCTTTACACATCCCTTCATCGACTTCCATACAGACTTATGAGAAAGTAGTATACCCACATTTTGCATATGCCTTTTTTATTTTACTTTTCACTAGTAGTCAATTTAAGATAATTTTCTTCCAAAGTTACAATTCCCATTATTTATAATAGAATAATATGGTGCTTTGTCTGATCCATGTTTCAAAATTCTATTGTTTAAACGGATGTAAGATTATGCATACCTCGTTGCCAGCAGGATGAAAGCCTCCACCACCATAATCTGTAAACTGATCAAAGCGATGAACAGGACCAGAGACACGTCGATCCCACAAGACACCATTCCAAAGCAGCATTGAGTCAGAAGGGTTAAAATGGATTAAAGAATAAACGTGACCTCGCCCTGTAGAGGCTGCAAATGTATCTGTCAACTTCGACTCTAAGTGACATGTTTGGATATCATACAAGAGGATCTCCCGCCGAGAAGATTCTGATGACAGGGCTGCAAAAACATTCCCAGAATTGCTAAACCTGGCTGCCCTGCATCCTTCAAATGAATGGCTAGGACCACCTAAAATTGAAGTTGCGTCCCACAATCTAACATCTTGGGAGCTTGAAGAAAGTAATAGCTGGGTCTCGCCTGAAACAAAAGACTGAACAAGAGTCAAAGGAGCCTGATGACCTGTGTAGCTCTCTACTACATTACTGTTGTTGGATTCAAAAAATTTCAGCTCCCCGTTATGGCTTCCAACAGCAATATGAGACGAATCGCCAACAAATGTAATGCATGTTAACAAGGCACCAGCATCATCCCGACATGTGCGCCAAGGCCTAAACCGACTGTAAACAAATTGACGATCCCTGCGATTCCCATGTACTCCACCATACATATATTTAAACTCGCGCGTACCAAGCCTAGCGGTCACATTAGAAGGCGCGTCAAGGCTTCGCTTTGGTTCAGGACAGACATGCGGGTGCAGAAGTGACAATGGAGGAAGTGTTGTAATAGGAGCTGGACATTGCCGATGTTGATGCTTCAAATACTGAACCACTAGAGAATCTAATGTTACACGCTCAGGGTTGCTGGGCTGAAGGTCGTTTAAAACTTGGGAGGATGGTGTCATCTGACCTAGATTTGATATACTGCACTGATTCTCGTCCAAGTCACCCATACAACGGCTATGTTGATTTTTCAGGTTACAAGTTGGGGTGAAAAGTCCAACTGCATCAGGCTGCAGGCCGCTTTTACGAATTGCACTTGAACAAATAGGAGAGCGGACTCCTTGATCCCCAACATTTAATCTTTTTCCAGATGAAGAAAACATTGAAATGTCTTTCAAATCAGACAACTTCCGTTTTGCTGGCAAAGCTATTGGAGTCTTAAACTGAGAACCAGTATCAATGTTATGTTTCACTGAATATTCCGATCCAGTCTCTACTCCACTAGTTTCTGAAGATTCTTTAGCAGTATTTGATAATTTCCTTACAGATGATTGCTGAGAGTCAAGAAGTTGGAGTCTTGAATGAAAAGATGACGAGAAAGTTAGTGATTTCTTCTTTGCAGAGACAGAATCACTTTTCAAGACGGCATCCTCATCCTTTGCATTAAACTTTAATTTGTTAGAGAGAAATCCAGACGGAGTACGACCAGAGGGCCACTGAATATGTGTTGAAGAAGCTTCCTGTGTTGTGGGCTGCTGTGCAAGAGAAGAGGGAGGAACCAATGATGGCAAAGGAGTAACCTGTGCCTCTTTAAGCAACATAGAAGCAGTTTGTGCCAACCCAGATGCCTGTAGGTGTTCATGAATTAAAAGCAAAAGTTCCCTGCACAAGAAAACATAACACGGAAGTCATTAGCAATCAGAGAAGAGTTCTCCCAAAAGGGAGGGGAGGAGGTAGCACCGGAATAGGAAAATCCAGAATGATAAAATTTGAGAGAGGACAAAAACCTTGAATGGTAAGTAATAGGAGTAGCAGCAGCAATAGCTGCTCTTTCTATGCGCCTTAATGTAGGAGTAGCTGCATCAGTAGCAGCTAATGTACTTGCACGGCCTGAATTGGTCACAATCTAAAAAACAATTACAACAGCAGTATCAAAAGCAGCCCTTCATACAGCTCATATTTTATTTGTTTATATTCTAGTAACATCATGGCAAAAGAGCATATTAAACAGCAAAGTAGATCTAATTCACTTTGTTCTCAGAAAGCAACTTTATTAGATAATAAACCACCCGTTCAGATAGCGTGCAAGTGTGACAGTCAGCTAATACTTAAAGTCCTAATGTAAATATTTCCAATACATTTCACTACTCAATGAGAAAATGACCTCTGCAATTGATATGAAGCATGAAATAGGATCAGCTTTCCCTAAGAAACTTATGAGCTCAATTGCTTTCAAGAGAAAATTTGAAAATTTAAGATAAGAAATAACAATAATAAATTCTTTAATTATTCTCACCCAACCAGGCATTGAACTGATGTTCATTAAGCTTTGATTATCAATAAAGAAACGTTAAAGTTGTCTTGAATCACAAGCAAATTACCAAAACAAAATGTCCAATGTGACAAAACATAAACTAACACCAACTTCATCTCTACCAAGCTTGTAAATAAAAAATTTTATATTATGAATCAAAAAGTGAAAAAAAAAATTACATACTTTATTTTTTCTTCTAAAGAGTATAAAATAGTTCAAATTGATACTCAATGGCAAACAAAAACATAAATCTCGTTTAAGTCATCCAATGGGCTTTATACACTAATATAGTAATTCTCCAGCATATACCCAGAAGCCTTAATTTTATGGCACTAAACATTTTAGTGTATATCAGATTTGTGGCTTAAGTTTTCAATTTTCAAAACTGAAATCCCAATTCGTATCATGATTCAAAAATTTTTGAGGTCCAATAGTGAAAAATAGATATTCACTTCGCAACACTTTTGTGGCCAACAGTCAAAACCCAGAATTACAAAACACAAACAAATCAAAACCAAAAATTAAAAAATACAAACACAACCCAAAAGTCGAATACTTGAAACATTTAGGTCCAGTACTATGAAACTATATTTGCTACCATATGATTTCCAGAGAAACAATCAACCAAATAAAGAAAACGCTCGCATTTGTGCATGACCTCCCACACTCACAAAATATTGGTCGCAAACAAACAAGCAGATACACAATTTTGTAACTACATCCTACATAGATGCCAAAGATTCTTTGAATTAATTCTAATACCAAAATTTTGCCAAACAAGCACACATGGATGAGTTAGATTGAATAAATTCAGATCTTAAACATGTCTGAAAATATCTCTTGTCATGCTCTCCCCAGATGCACTTTTTGTCTGGACAATCTTAAAGCTGAAATTTCTTATTTAGATAGACCGATAAAGAAATCAAGTAAATTAAAGAGATGCCAATGAGAAACAGTTAACAAACTAATGCATTCGCAAAGACTGGAAATGCGTCTCACCCCAATAAGCTCAATGGCAGCCTGGGAAAGTTCAGCTTGCCACCTACCCTGCTCCGTTCCAGGAGTTTGGCTACCAGAATCCCGAATCAGTTCTGACAGCTTTTTCCCAACCTAGAACACCCAAACAAATAAAACACGATATTTGATTAGAACATTTGACAATATGTACTTTCTTTTTCTGAAGTCATCAGTCGTCAGAAGATAATTTAAACTGGTGCAAAAGAATAAAGTTGAAGCAGATTTATCTCAACTTCCAAATGATACTGACAAGTACAGTTTTTGATGACTCAGTTTAATAAAAATCAGTTATAGGTGTCCACCTGAAGCTTTGTCAATATGTGTGCAATTGTATCATCTCTGGCTAATCCAAGCAGGACTCGACATGCTAGAGCACGAAGACAGTCCAGCGCAGCAGGAGGTGAATATATCCGTGGTTGGAGGAGATGGAGAAGAACCTTTATACCATTATTAGATCGGACAGTCTCTCTCGCCTGACGATATCCTTGTTCCAATTGTGCAGCAAGGCCTGCACAACCTGCTCCCACACCCAAAGATATTCTTCGGTCACCAACCAATCCAGAAGTTGCAGAAGCAACTGGAGTCTGTGGAGTACTACCAACAGCCTGTGTACTTAAGCTTGCAGCACTGCCTCGATCTATGGCATTGGACTCCCCATTCCTCTCCCTAGGATCAATCTGGCTAGTAGAGTGAACACCTCGATCTGAAACACTTCGTTCAGCATTTCTATCTCTAGCCTCTGAGGGAGGACCATTAGACGTCTGGGAGGATGGCAACTGCTGACCTTGTGCAACCATAGCCGGTTTATTGCTTATTGAAGGAGGAGGGCAAACAAGATTGACTAAAACATTAAGTGCTGGTTGAATTATCTGAAATGGAGAAGATTTTGCAAACAAAAGTTAAGAGACCATATATTGGGATATCCAGTATGTCTATCAAAATCCTAAAAAACTCTCACCACCGGCTGAAATTAGGGCAATGAGCACTAGAATTGCAACCAGAAAAAACTTACCTCTGGGTCCACATGATTACTAGCTATATTTGCAGCATCCAAAATTACCGCAATACCAACACGATTGTTGCTTAAAGTTACATTTACAATCATCTTACGACTGCTAGGTACCAATGTAACAATGTGCAGAACACCCAAAGCATACTGAAGCAGATCATGCAGATATCGCTCCACAGGTGGGGCCTACAAACAACCAAGAAAATGATAAATAAATAAATTGCAAGATACAGGACAAGTGTACAATAACTATATCATACCTGACATAATTCCAACATGGTAACATGTCCATTAGATGCCAAGAACTTCTCAACTGCTAGCCAACGTGTTCTAACAAATGCAGGACCTAGCTTCCGGTCTTTTTGTAATTGTAGGAATACTCCATCCATTGCCTCATTACTAATATCAAGGGGCTTGTACACTGCCCTTGCACTTGGATTATTTCTAGCAGCACTACGATTGCTCTTGTTAGGACGAATGGAGTCCACTAACACAAGGAGATGGGCCCTGAAATATTGCCTCAAAGCAACACAAGTGTGATAGGCTATCTGCTTTTCAGATGATGTCAGCACTTCTGCAGGCGATCGCTCATTTCGAAGTGATCCTGAGTTAGATAAACTCAAGGCTCCAGAATTTATTCCTGATCTTACAGATGCAGCATCATTTAGAAGGCCAAGTAATTTCTGTAATCCATCTAGGGAATCAAAGGCATCGAGAACAGCTCTGAAGACAAACGAAGCAGCAAAAAACAATGCTGCATTCTTACGAGCTTGATCTTGATTGCATTCAAGAAGTTGGAGAGCTAACTCAACAACGTGATAAACCACTTTTGAAGCACAGACCCTTTCCATTATAACCTGAAATAAACATCTAGGGTCAGGAAATGACGCAGTGTTCTGTGTCTCTGTGTGTGTGTGAGAGAGAGAGGGAGAGAGAGAGAGAGACAAGAGAGAGGGAGAGGGCATAAAAACATTACTGGGAGTCTCAATTCACAACTATGACTACTAAAAAAACAAGAATACCTGAAGAGAGCCAATAGTGAATAGACAAGAAGAAAGACCAAAGAAAGTCTGTGCCATTCTAGGGACAGCAAGAAGCTTTTCCATGCCGTCTCGGTCCACAAAAAGTGCAGCAAATTTCCTATGTGCAGCCAAAGCACAGATTAGCTTCATGACATCGGGCAACAGTAAAGCAACCTTCGATGGCTCCCGATGTTTAGAATTCTGCTGTAGAAGTGCAAGACACACATCAACTCCCTTCTCGTGCAACACAGGGCCAAGCACTTCTACATATTCTCCAAGTAACTCAAGACACTGAATGCAATATTTTTCCCTCAACTGTGCGAGTGATTGAGTATCTGGAATGAAGTATTCTTCCACATCCTCATTAGTTTCTGTTTCTTTGCCACTCTCAGTCTCTGTTACAGTATTGTTGCCAATAGAACTCCTGCACCAAACAAAAATATAGTATTAAAAAAACTACTCTTCATATGCGTTCGTGTATGTAATCAGATCTTAAGGTACTGGTAAATACATTCTAACATACCTCGAAACTTCAACTGCACTTGCAGCATCAATAACAGTTGATGCAGCTTTAGAAGCAGCCAAAAAAGCTGCTTCTTCATCGTTTGAGGATTTATATTCCTGAATATAAATGCAAAGTAAACTATTTTAGCATTGAGATTAAACTATGAAGTATTCATAAACAAACATATAAATAAGCACAAAGTACAATTTTTGGTTTTCAAAGGAAAAATGGATGACCCAGAGCATACCTCTGAAGCTGCACTTTTAACCAGGTCAGCAGCAGCATCACCAGCTGCTTTGACAGCTTCTTCAGGTGCATTGGCTGATCTAGCTTCAGCTTCAGCAGCTTGAACTGCTTTCCGGACAAGATCAGTTATATCTTTATTTCCAATTCGGCATTCATGGAAACAATCATCGTGGTCATCTCTTTCAAAACCAGAAGACTCCAAAGAGGTCCTGCCAAGGATCTTCTTAGACTCAGCCACCCTCCTAACATCAGCATTCCTCATTAGACTTCTATCTCTCCGACCCTGTACTAATCTACTACCGGAACCAGGAGATGATAAAATGGAATCACTCTCTACAGTCCCTTCAGTGACCCTTCCTTTCCCTTTAGATCTTCCCCATCCACGGTTTGAACGCCGCCTTGAAGAGTCATCTCTAACATTGTCATCATGATCACTGTATTTTATCCTTCCATCACGTATATCTCTGTAACGCCATCTATCATCCCCATCAGAATCTACCTCCTGGACATCAACACCTTCACCAAGCCCATCAGGTGGTTCACCTTCTATCCAAGATCCTTCTTGAAGTGTTTGTCCACTAATGCTTCTGTCTGGAGCCCTTTCAAGACTTACATCATCTAAAGAGCTCTCATCAATCATCCTAGTATCATCCAAATGATTTGGTTCAAGGAGCTGGCGAAATCTGCCACGACCATCATCTCTAGCTCTGCCTGAAGTATTTGCAGATGCATGCCTACTCTCTGTGATATGAGAAACATCTTTCTGGTTGCTACTTGTCTCTCCCAGAACACGTAAACGAAGATATCGCATAAGCTTAGCTGACAAGCCTGATGTCAATACATCTTCGACAATTTGACCTCCACTAAAATCAATCCAATGTCATTCACAAAATCAGAAAAAATGATAGTTAAAATAGAGACAAGCAAGATTGAACAGTTAAAGCATCAACTGGAGGCAACAGTTAAAGACCATAATTAAGTCAAACATCAAAGCAAAATAACTTAAAAAAGCCTACAGAATGAGCAGAGCATAGTAGCATACCCAACCAAACAAACAGCAAGGAGTCCAGTAGAATAGGTTTTCAACATTTCAGAGTCTGATGCCTCCCTTCTCCCTCCTGAGCTATGCTTCAGATTCTGCTCTTCAGAAGACAGCCCAGTGTTATCATCCATCACCCAATTTTTTATGTTTTCCATGACCGGTTCTTCAAAAACATGAGGATACTGTTCATTTACAGTCCATCAGATCAATTCAATAACACATGGACATCGTTAAAAGAATTAACAAAGACAAACATAAATAAACGAAGACAATCTTACAATCCATGTCAGGGAACAGCATAGGAGAAGTCTTCCAGCAGCAGCTTGAACAGAAGTTGAGTATCTTGTTTCTGACAGAAACTTTGAAGATATCAACTCAAAAAACTCATCATTTTCCTGCAAAGGACGGAAGAGCAAAAATACAATCACAATAATTAATACAATACATTAGCTTAAGAAGCTATATACCCGAATTAACAGCCACAACTGAATGAGAATTTACCCGAATTAAACCGCCAAGACGACCAATGACATGCGCGGCACGGGCAGTACTGGAGGAAGAATGGCCATTCTCATCCATGTATCTACATTGTAAAAATAAATAAATTACCCATACACACTAGAAGGAAATAGAAAAATAAAAACTAACCAAGAAGAAGTGATAGTTACATAATTCGAAACCTAAACCTACACTAAGCATGTAAATGATATAAAATTGACAATCATACAAACACAAATCAACACCTAAGAAATTATTCCAAGAGGAATCAAATACTAGCGCGTTCGTGAAGTTTGAACATGTGAAGAAAATAAATTCATTGAATAAAAAAATAACAAGAATAACAAATATACCTCGACTCTTGCGTTTCGAGAATAGATGCAAGGGCGTGGAGAACGGTGGCGTTAGGGTTATCAGGCGCAGAAGTGATCTTCTCCATGAGTTTGTTAACCTTCGTAACCAATTCATCTTCTTCCTTCTTAGAATCCTCCTCTTCATCGTGCGGCGGTGGCGCTTGATTCCCTTGATCCTCCATCAGCGACACTGAGAGAGGATAATCTTATTATATATGATGATGATGATGATATATGTGATATGGTTCCTTTTTTGTTTTGTATTATGAATTTAATATGAATAGTGTGTATATTACAAGGTAGGGTTATGAGCGTATGCGGTTTGTTTCAGTTGCAGAGGTGAGAGCGAGCGAGAGAGAAGAATAAATGAAGAAGAAAGAAAAAAAAGAGAAAGAAAGAGAGACAGTGGGAAAGGGCACCGCACAAACCAACGCCAACACCTACGCGATGATGGATCAGAAGCTTCCGGAGATATCCGACCCGCTACTTTAAACCTACCCTTACCCACTCTACTAAGCCCATTTCCTTCGAGGCCCATATCCAACATGAAAACCAGCCCAAATTATATGCATTTTTTCTTCTAAATTTAGATTTTAGACCAATTTCCATTGAATTTAATTTAATATCAGGTACATTTGTCCAGTTTTTTTTTTTTTTTTAACTTAAAGTACCTTCTAATTCTAAGTTAAAGTTGAATATTAAAACTTAAAGGACACAGGTATAAATTATTTGTGAAATTTTAGTATTTTTAAGATAAATTCTTTTAAGTCAAGAGGTTTTTGGTATATTTTTACACAACTTAAATGTAGTTTATTTATTTATTTATTTAAGATCAGTTTTTTCGTCTACAGAAAATAAAAATAAAAATATATTGCAAAATTAATGTCTCACAGGAAACTGCATTTTTGTTTAAAAAGAAAACTAAAATAGAAAAGTGGGCAAGATTCATGCAGGAATAATTGGTAAGTCTAACAAGAAGATTTTTTAAGGAGAAAAAAATTATCAGTGGATTAAGTCAAACGGACATACTTAAGTTAAAAAGAAAAAATAATTATTTAATTAAAAAAACATATTTTTAAAATAAGTTGATTGAATAAACCACTTCGTTTATAAAAATAAATATTTCCATATAAAAAAGAAATAAACTCACTTGATATACTGCTGTAATTATTATTACTGGAACACGCGAATATCTCTTAACGTTTTTATCATAATAAAAAAAAAGTGTTATAATTATTATTAAAAATAATAAATATTATTCAAATTTACATTAAATTTATGAAAAATTGTGTATATAAATTGTAAAAATATTTTTATTATTTTTTTATAATATTATAATTATACAATGAAACACTTGTAATTTTTCCTAAAGATAATTACAAAATATTGTGAGAAATTTTTTAATATCATAAAATTACTAAAATTGATTGTGCTTATGAATAAAAAAAACAATAAAATAATACAAACAAAAAATAGTTACAGAATACTTTTATGACATTAGGCCCACATTCTTTTATAGTAAAAAACAATATATACAAATAAAAATTTTGATATAATTGTTATTAGTACAATGGAAAATAGTTACAGAACATAAGAGAAAAAGTATAATAAAACAAGTATAAAAAAGAGTTATAAACATATTTTAATGTTTAGTAATTGTTATAGTTATATAATAAAAAAAATTACATGTTTGATCGTGACTACTAATATGGTAGTTTTTATGATGGTGGGACAAAAACTTGTTTAGTAAGGATATAAAGTTAGATCATGCTCTAACGTTAAGTTTAAAACAAAATATGAAACTACCTAAATAGTAATAAAAAAAAAGACCTAAAATTTAATTTATCCTTTTCACCAATTTCTTATAAATGTTGACAGAGGATTGTCTATTTTTTTTTCAGAACCAGCGACAGAAAGTAATTTAATTGAATAAATTAAAACTATATTATTGTTCTTATGAATGAGTAATAAATCAATATGCAAAAGTAAAGTACGATTCCAATAAAGAGTTCATTGTCAAGTAATTAAGCAACATTCTTTATTTAAAATATAACAAAATTATACACAACAAATTAAACTAAATAAGAATACATTTTTTTAAAATTATTATCATTTCATACTAATTAAATTCATAACAGAAAGAATGCTTATCCCATCTATCATTTTAAAAGTGAATAATTATATTGTTCATCGAGATTAAAAGTTAAATAGGTGATTATTACCAAACCCTTTAAAAAATTAAATTTTTGTTGTCATTACTAAATGCACCCCACATTAACGAAAAATACGAAAATACCCTCACTTTGTATTACATTACATCATTGTTGCTGTCACAGCTATTACTGTCGTTGAAAAAAAAAAGAATCGTTGCAGAGGAAAGAGAGAGAGAGAGAAAGAGAGAAAACAAAAAACGTTGTGGAAAAAAGCTTATTTTTGGAATTTCATGCATTTTGGAAATATTGTTCCAAAATACTCATTTAGGAACATATACATTTTGGAAAGTTTGTTCTTAAAGTTCTGATAAAAAAGTTTGTTTTATAATGCACTTCATGCGCTATGTAAACCTTGTTCCAACATTTTTATTGTACAAATTTTGTTTTGGATATTCTATTTCATAAATCATATTTTGAAAATTCTGAAAAGTTTGTGTTAGAGAATATTTAAAAGAGTAATTCTATCCGAGAATCACTTATAAAAAGTGCAAAATAATTCCTAAAATCAATTCAGGATAATAAACTGTTTGGAGTCACCCAAGATCAATTGTAGATAAAAAATTAACATAAAAAAAGAAACAATTCTTTCTAACTTCTTTCGATCAACTAAAATTGATTTTACTACATCAAATAGAATCAATTTTCTCGGAAATGTTTCCAAACACACCCTAAGTAAGATAACATTAGTGCATTAATAAACAATTGAAGTCATTTTTTTTTTCTTACAGTTGCTACACAGTTACCTGCACGCATTGAAATACAAGTCACAAGGCAAGCAAATCAAAACAAAAGATTACAACATAGGAAAACTACAAAAGAAAACAGCAGTGTGGTTAGAGATCCAACTTTTCCATGCAGCACTGCAGAATCTGTCTGGATCATGATTCTGAACTTGCAATCTCCAACAGAAGGATCCTTGTCAGTGACCATAGAAAGGCCAGGGAATTTGCAGGCACTGTCCATCTGGTCATTGACCTGATAGTAACTGTTAAACGCATAAGAAATGTTACCATGCACATCCAAATTCCCACAAGAAGTTCCATACCCAAGACTAGTGCAATCAGCATTCTGACAGGCATAGGCCACACTAGGTGCAACTTGGTCATCGTTAAGGTTTGCAGAAGGTTTCAAAACGCACCATTTTTTAGCCAAGTGATCAACCCCATCAGCACCCACTAACCCATTATTACCTCTTGCAGACCCAAGATTAAGCTGGTATTTTGGTTGTCCATCCAAGTAAAACATGCCCCAGTGACGCTCAAAGTTCCCTGGCTGAATGCTCTTCGCATCTTCATCTATCAGACTGAACAAATAAGCATCTATAGGATTAGGCCTCATTGGGGTCCCTTTTCCAGACATGTAACGCGACATGAAACCTTGGTTGAAACGTTGTGCGTATTGAAGGTTTGCGTTTCTGTCTCCATCTGTGGGCCACCCAATTTCCCCTACAATTATAGGCAAGTTTCCGAAGCCGTTCTTCTGCAGTGCCCACACCAAAGTATCGTGGTTAGCATCAAACACATTGTCGTAGGTTCTTCCGTTGTCGTTTATAGCAGGCTGGTAGCCGTTAAAGAAGGCATAGTCAACAGGGAAATTGGGGTCGGCGTAGAGGCTGATGAAAGGGTAGATGTTCACTGTGAAAGGTGCGCCATTGTCGTTCAAGAACTTCACAATCTGCACCATCAGACTGTTGATGTCTGGTCTGAAACCGCCGTCTGACGGCTTCTCTGACGAGCTTTGGTACACGTCGGCGTTTAAGGGAACTGTCACCTTCACACGGTTGCTCAAACCGGACTTTGTTAGAGCTGCCTGAATGTTTTGAAGTGCTGGAAGAGTTGTGGTTTCGTAAGTGCCATTGTATGTTGACAAGAATGGTTCATTCCCCACTGCAACATACCTGACACATAAGGTATTGACATAAAGTTACAACACTCTCGACTGATATAACACCAATAAGATATAAGTCTAACTCACACATAAGTAATTGACACCATTTTCGACCAAAATTTTAAAACAGTAAGTTTATGGATCTTCTTTCTTGTATGGTGTTTAACTTTCTAATTTTTACTCAATGAAACTTAGTCTCGCATTTGAATTCCCAAGAATTTGAGATTCTTGTTATAGTAAGGGTTGGGAGAAGTTATAATACAAAGGAACAAGAATTTCACATCAAACTTGAACCACACCCTTGGGTGGCTATACGTGACTGAAATCATTATCAACAACAATGATTGAGTCTTCTGCTACTATGTGTGGGGTTGGAAATACGGATCAATAACCATTCAACTCTACGAGTTATTACTAAAGTGATAAGCTTAATCTTTAGAAGAATGAAAGGCTTTTTGTTTCCTAATTGGGAAATCATGCTTGTTTGCCTAATTGGAAAAGGGCCATGAATGAACAGAAATGGAAATCATAAGTTTATCGACTTACAAATTCCAATATAAAGGAATATTACTGCAACAGAGATCTTATGTTACCAAATAACTAATTGAACGACCCATAGTGAAATGTTTGGGAAATTATGGGGGAGCAAGTTTAATCTCCACACATACAGAGATTAACAATCGAATGCCTTTGACAATGCAGAGAACACAAAAAGAATGACTATATTTATAACTTAGGTCGACCAAAAACAAATTTTCCTTCAATTAACATTGCAACAATAATCTCTTTCAAGAAAAATAATCACAAGTGAGTTCGTCATGGAGGATGAAATACAAGGTAAAAAATTCAGCTAATAAGCATAACCTTCTAAATCTAAAGCATAGCATGAAAGAAGAGCATAACTTTTGATGCTGGGCAACATTAATTTCATACAAGAACAACAAGGATATGATTAATGATTGGCATTTCAACTTATGGTAGGGATATCGACCAATTCATACATGAATGTAAAACTAAGGAGATTAGGCTATTAAAAAAAACCTCAAATAAGAGGCATTTTTCATTCCAAGTACATTAACAATGAGTGGAGCTTTCACATATCGGCATATATGAGAACTAAGAGGAATATATTAGGCAGTAAAATAGGTGGAAGATTAAACATTGAACAATTTTCCAAACAAAATAAGTAAAAGGAAAACAGGTTCACAAGCTGAACCCCTGAAACAAATGCTTTTCATTGCATATTCCACAACAAATTCACCTATGAACTATACTTATTTCCCATTCACTAAAACTCTCTTTGGTCTGGTTGCAATGTTTTACACACCACCACTCTCAAAAGCATTGTATCAGATATGAGATGTGATAACACAGTCCTTTAATTGGCAGCAGAAATATCCAAAACATAAGAACTTTGCATCAAACAGTTAAAATCTGTCAAACACATTGCTCAGTAAAGAAAAGCATGGATTTTCACAGCATCCGAATCACGGTAGTGCTAAGTATTGTAGCCATAGGTAGAGTATACAATATGCTGAATTACACATGCAAAATCAAAAAGACAGACACAAATTTACATTTTCTTCGAAACTATCAATGCCTGCATTCTCAAACTGCGCCTTAATTCCAATTTGTCACAACAATCAATGATGTTTTCCACTCATATCATACTTCTAAATAAACTGGTTGTTTATGCATAACCATTTCATCACCAAAAAAACAAGCCAAGCGACAAGAACAGCGAGAATTGAAACCACAGCATGAACTCAAAGCCAATGATTGGTAACAAGTTATGAAGCACAGACACACAACAAAGGGGTTTGTAATGTAATGTACCTGATGTCTACTCCTCCAGAAGAGACATGTTTGGAAACATTCTTGGAAACCCATTTTTCAGCTGCTTCAACACTGTTGGCGAGCGTATAAAGCATGTCATTGGGAATCCCCACCATGACCTGTATCCCAGACTTCTTGAGAGCATCCAAGATACCAGGATCAGCATCAAAAAGCTTCACCTTCTGAATGCCATTGTCCTTCAGCATCTTCACCACCTTCGAAGGAGACAAAGGGTGTGTCGATTGTGTCCCCCAGTTCACACCAATCCCACCCACTGACCCCACCAACACCACCAACACAACAACATCGACAACAACAAAAAAATCACACCTTCCAAACTTTCCACCCCCCATCAATGCAAAATCACCAACAAACCAAAATCTGAAGCACCCAAAGTTTAATTCGTTGATCTAAAAGGCACAGTGAAGAATGAGTCAAGCTCTGGAGTTAGTTCAAAAACAAAAAAAACATAGACCGAGACAACAACAACTACAGTGAGTGCAGAAGGGATCTTAGGGACATTTGTTGCGTCTGCTCTTGAGTTAAGCCGATTTATGCATTAAGTACAGAGAAGCGGAGTGAATGAGGAACAAGTTATGTGGTGGAGAATCTTTTTTCTTTTGTTTTGTTTTTGTTTTTTCTTTTTAAATTTGAACTCAAATAAACAGGCAAAGCAAAGCAACACTGCAGAGTGGTGTCTGTGTCAGACTTTTTTCAAAAAATCTCGATAAAACCACATGCTTCAGTTGCAATTATGACGAAAATGTTTTCTGAGTCATTTACACATTTTAACTTTCGAACAATTACTGTTCATTTATCCAAAGAAAAAAAAAAGTTTTTGACAGTTGAAACGTGTATTTTAATATATATTATGGTACATGAAACTTTCAATTTTGAAAATAAAGTATTTTTCTAACGATGAGTTTATTATTTTAGGGCGGTGCAAAAGAAAATAATAATGTAACGCCTTTACCAACCGTTGCATTAAAAGGATATATTAAAATGCCATGGGTTATATAAACGATGTTTTCGATAACATTTTTATATGTTATAATATCAGTTTATTTTTTCTATAAACATTTTTTTTTAATAACTGTCATTTTAAAACAAAATAATTATATTTTGGGTTAAATATATATTTTTTAATTTGAAATTAGTCTATTTTTGTCATTTTAACCAAATTTTATTAAGTTTATTTGACGTTTCAAACATGTTTTATGATAATATTTAAGTTAACATTAAAGAAAAAAAATGTGTCAAACGGGATAAACAATTCAAATATTATCCTAAAATGCGCTTGAAACGATAAACTTATAACAATCGGGTTAAAATGACTAAATCCACTCATTTATAAAGATAAATAACTAAACTGGTAAAAAGTTTCAAAAAATGACTAATTCCAAAATTCACTCCAACTTAAAAGATTAAAAACATATTTAACTCTTATATTTTTATTTTTATCCTTTAAATACTGTTAATTTAAATTTAATTATTTTTTAAATTAAAATAATTATATTATTATTTTATATTTTAAATCATAATCTATTTAAATCCATTAATTTTTTAAAATTAAATTAACTTTTTGTAAAAGAAAAGAGAGAGGATATATGCATGTGTTTTCATTTGTATATTATAATATCAATTAGTTTTTGTTGTTATTGTATAGTAACCACTTAATTTAGTTTCTGAAAATATTATATTCAATTTAATCTCTGAAAATAATAATTTATTGGTCCTTTTGCTGTTTTTTGAGCGTTTGTACAATTTTTTTTGAATCTTTACTTGATTTTCTAGTCTGAAAAGAGTTCCTGCTATGAAATAAAGTTTGTTTGTATTTATAATTAGTTATAAACGAATATTATAAATCAAAATTTCTTTATTTTCAAAATTTTGTCATGTCTTTGACTTATTATTTTCAATATTTCTAGTTATAACTTAAATATTAATATTTTGGAAAAATATAAATTTCAAATATAATTTATATGTCCAAAAAAATTATTCATTACCCATTTTAATCATGCAGTGATTGTTTTATTTAGAAGATTTATTTATTATAAAATTTAGTTATAAAAAATATTTATTGTGTGTGATTAACACCCTAGAATGCTTATAAAATTAATTATTACAAATATTAATATATACCAAGCTACCTCTTAAAGATTCTGAAAGGCTTAAATTAATTATGATAAATATTTACTAAATCGAATAATCAAATAAAATCACCTCATATTTGTAAATTATAAACTATTGAATTTAATATTTTGTTAAATACTATATTGCAATGAGTAACTTTTTATAGCATTTAGGTATTTATTTTATTTAACTATTTGTTCTATTTTTTTATTTTTATTGTTGTGAAAGAAAAGTTGGCAAAGTGTTTAATCAACAAAACTGGTTATCTTGTTCCAGACGTGTACCTTCCTTCATTCGGGAGTCTTGTGATGCCCAATGCACATAACATTGGCTCCAACCTGGGAGAAGTTCTAACTCGCAAGTTTCTTGCTTTAAACTTTTTTTTTTCTTTCATTTTCCTTTATATTCCATTTTTTATATAAAAATAAATATTCTTTTGCAAAATAATTTAGGTTAAAAGTCCACTCTGGAACGTTAAGTTAAAAGGAAAAATAAAAAAAGGTTGAAGTTTGAATTATGTGTTTTCAAATATATGTTTTGCTTAGAAAGTATAGTAGAGATGAGCAAATAAATAAATAAATATATATATATATATATATATATATATATTAGTTTTTATGTTTTAACGTGAAATTAAAATTCAATTTATTTATGTTTTAAACTTTGATATTGGTCTTTAAATTTTTGAAATAAATATATACAATTTTTTTAGTTTAACCGAGTTCAATTTTTTTAACATATTAAATAACGTTTGAAGTTGGAGTTTAACATGTGATGAAATAAATGTTAATTTGAACGTTGTTCGAGACTTAAAATAATAAATAAAAATAAATTTAATAAATGTCAATTTGAACGTTGTTCAAGAAAACAAAAATAAATAGTAAAGAAATTATATATGATATGAAGTGTTTGACTTAATAAAAAAAACATTATTTTACGTGAAATTTACTAATATATAATAAAATCATTCACTTAAACGGAAATGTACCAGTAAATATATTTTACAAAAATATAAAACATGTTCTAAATTATTCTAAATCAATTCAGAATAAATTACCACATTTTGAACAATAAACAGATGTCTTAACATATTTGTTTTTATAGTTCAAAACAATAAAAAAATAAATAAAACTAAATTATTTGAAATTAATTCGAAATAATTTACCACATTTTCAAAAAGAAACAAACATCTTGATTCACTTATTTTAAAAAGTTTAAAACAACTATACTTGATTTTCAACTATAAAGAATTATCGCAAATTTTATTTATTTACTCGTTTTTCTTCTGAGTTCAAACCAAACAACAAAAAATATTCGTTCGAGATATCTAGTTTCCAAACTGAAATATCAAAGTTAGAAACAATATAACCCCTTAAACTAAAATACTTTAATAAAATTATTTTAATAAAACTTATGAAAACACATTATATATGTGCATGTGTTATTTTTTTATGATAATAAAAATAATAAAACTATTATTATTATTATAAAATTAAATATAAATACATTTTTATTTTTATTTAAAGTTAAATTTATTTAATTCTATAGATTTTTTTGTAGATAGTTATTTTAGAGTAAAAAATAGTTAAATTAAGAAAATGTTAAATCGAGAAAAACAAAAAGTTTAAAAGGTATTAGTTAAAAGGTAAAATAGTTAATTTAATTTTAAAAAAAATGTTATATAAAAGATCAAATAAGAAATAAAATGTAGACAAAAAAAATCCTTTATATAATATAATATATATTACTATAGATAATAGTATAGATATATGGAATTTCAGAACACGCGTGTTCTTCCATTTCAACCAACTTTCAATTTTTGAAAATCAAATTTTCAACTACAAAACCATTAAAGATTATTAAAAATTAAAAAGTTATTGAGAAAAAAGAGAATTTACTCTCTTTTAAAAATTATTTGGATGGATGTGTTTCATAACTTACAACCGTTTATAGAACTTATCATTAAAAAATGAAAAATTGGAGTTAAAACTGAAGGGCAGGAAAATAAACATTGAAGTTAAATTGAAAAAAATAAAATATATGGGAACGATCTTGTAACAAATACAATTTTTTCTAGTCATTTGAAACAATAACAAAAGATTTAATAAATAATTTAACTTTAAACTCACAATATTTATTTGCAATGGTAGCCTCTGAAAATACAGATTTTGTACATTTATATTTTCTATATCTATATCATTATACAAAACGAATCGTTTTTTGAATTTTATTCTTTAATAAACAATTATTTTTTAAATTAAGGAATTAATTATCAATTTTGATTATTTCTTTTCCGATTTGATTGTTTTTTAGTTTAACTAATTTTCAAAAAAAATATTATTTACAAACAAAAATTATCATTAAAATAAATACAAAATATCTTTTATTATAAAAATTATTTATATTTACTTTTACGATTATAGTTTAACATTTCATTTTAATAGCACAATATTTTTAAAATAAAAAATTTCATTATGAATATTCATAAACAAAATATTTCAATGTATATCATATAGTTTTACAGGATAAGACTATGGTAATATCCGCAGATGACAATGGATCGAGTTAGGTACGGATATTGTCTATCCATAACCCGACCCACAACAAAAAAAATCATTTGCTATCCATCTGTTTAGTTGCCGGATATCCATTTAAAAAATACCCGCAGATATTTTAAAACACACGGATGCTTCTAGATACTTGAGAATATTTAAAAAATATATTTTATAATATTTTAAAATCAAATTACATATAAATACAAATTTAATTAAATAAAAATATAAATCTAATATAATCTAATAAAATATAAATTAAATTTTAATTTTAATTAAATTTAACTTAATAAAACATAAATTAAATTTTAATTATAGTTTGTTGTGGGGTAATGGGTACCCGCATGTACGGATAATATGATATTTACACCCGACCCGTTTATAAACGGGTATTAAAATATTAACTACTGCTATCCGCGGGTATCAACTATTTGTCGCAAATTTTATCCGCGGATACCCACGAACACGAGTATTTTTGTCATCCTTATACAAGACTATACCTAACATGATTTGACACAACTAAACTGTCCAAACAATTGACTCTCAACCACAAGAGGTGTCTTTTTCACCTACATCCCCATCAACTATCAACTTACATCAATAAGGTGATCATTGTAAATAAAGAACGTAACACAAAAAATACAAAACAAACAAACAAAAGAGAGTAAACTAATTCACAAAATGAATATCATATTTAAAACATATAATTCATGTAATAGGATTCTATAAATCATTCATACACATATACAATCCACAAGAGAAGACTATAAAAGATTCAATTATCTGCATTAGCCAAAAGAGTGTCACCATAGAATCTACACATACGCCAGTAGAGAATCTACAAACAAAACACCTGGAATTACACCAAACACATACGCGGGGAGTCTACGCACGACACCGCTAAAATTATGTCAAACATGTATGCCACCAAGGAACCTACGCACGAGACCCCCTGAAATTATGCCAAACACATACGCCACCAGATAATCTAGTCACGAGATCCCTGAAATTTCGCCAAACACATATGCCACCAAATAATCCATGCACGAGACCCCTGAAATTACGCCAAACACATACGCTACTAGAGAGTTTACACACAAGACCCAATTACACCACACGCATGTTCGTCCACACTCTTAATTCAACATCAAATTTCAAATTCCAAAAATCACCCGTGTTTGTATTCATCCATCCTAAGTAATATCATGTTTGTGATAAACTACAATCATCATATAGTTCCATACATGCTCATATCTATTAACAAGTCCGTCATAGTTTCATACATCATTATATTCGTGCATATTCATAAATGGATCCATTGAAAATTCTATAAACAATTACATACCTTATTTTATTCCAAGATCAAACCAATATCATGTAAGAAATGTTTTTCACAAAAAGAGAAACTAAAACAAATAGGACAAACATAAAGGACTGTTTTTCTTTTAACTACAAACATTAAATTAAAGATCCCACCGGTAAGAGTAACAATTCGTGTGTTTAATATTTGCTATCAAAATTTTTACTCAATTTGATGATTAATGAAGTGGGAATCCCAATTTCCCCAATAAGACTAAGTGTTGGAATACCCAACTTGCCCAGCGAAATTTCCTCTCTACCAAAGTCAGTTTTGGCACTCACTACTCGCCCAATTAACTATAAGGCTCACCTAGTGAGTATGTATTACGCAAAAACTCAAATTCTACAGTTTAAGCACTACCCAACATATCAGAACAACCAAACTCAATTATACCAAGTCAAAAGGAGTTCCAAAACATGTTACATCCTCTAAGTGATTCAAAATCTTCTCAATTAACATGCATTCAACAAACCTCAATTTTTCATAACACATGCACACAAGACATGTAATATGAGAGATTTACTGCCTCATACTATAAGGAATAAAATCAACAACCCCATATGAGCTACCATTTATATAAATTAACACACGATCACACACAATCAAACCCACACAAAATTCATCAAGCAATAGTAAAAACAATTATAGCTTTCATCACCTTAGCCAAAGATGTTTCCCTAAAACATCCAAAATGCACAAGATCCCCTACACAAATAACGAACACCATAGTTAGAGTTATAACCTCGCCATTAAGATTAAATAACAATAGAGAGTCACCAAGAGACACCTTGAGTCACATGCATGACTCCAAAACCAAGTGCAACTCTAAAGCTCAAAACTTAAAAAGATGATAAAAAGTGACTTATTCATTTGGACTCTTTGATCGCATGATTGTGTAAAGCTTCTCACAAGTATCACAACACTAATTCTTGATCATAAAAAATGAAAGACGAATGAGAAAAGTTAGAAAGAAGTCAAAGAGAGTTTAAAATATTTGGTTATAGAGATGATGGTTTTATAAAAATGAATTTTAATTATTAAAGGCTTTATATAACTTAACATTTTAATATTAAAATATTATAATTTTTTTAATTTTAATAAACCACTAATATTTTTACAGAGCATCCCATAGTTAAATTATTTTATATTATTATACAAAGGAGTAAAACACATAATCATAACTATACGATTGTTTATATGATAATAAAAATTCATAAAATCATTATCGTAACTGTTATGTTTTTATTATTATAATTATAAAATTAAATATTATTAACTCTTATAATTTTTTTGTAAATCATTTTTATTTATTTTATAAATAGTTTTATAATTAATAATGGTTAAATTTTAAAAAAATACTCCTATTAACGAAAATAAACAAATTTTAAAAGACATAAAATAATTATTTTGATTTTCAAAAAATATTCAAAGAATAAATTTGAAAAATAAATATAAACACCAAACAAATGAAATTCCATGGATAAATAAATACAAAATTTAAAATAAATTTCCAATAATTTATGATCTATTTTTAGTAGATGAGCACTTGTAGTAGTGTATATTTTCTCTGGTGATTTTTATATAAGATTGCATTTAAATAGACTAATCCAATATTTTAAAAAACGAATTGATAGAAAGATATTATTGTGTGGATATCCTTGGGAGATTTGGAAGATTTCATAAATATACAATTTAGGGTGATTTTATCTAAGTTTGATGTTTAAATATACGAATTGTCCAAACTCAATTTTTTTTTAAAACCTTCATCCTTTTTGTAATTTTATAATGAAATTCACCTTAATGATAAAAAGGTCCATGTTCATACTATAATAGGAAGAATTTGCAATTTGTATTGTGTAGACGGCCTTGGGTCACGATAAATATATTATGTTTTTATTTACATTTTTTGTTTGTGGGTATACTTTCCTAGAGGAAAATATTTTCGGTTTGCATGATTTCTATCAAAGTAGATGTTGGTTACTGACATAACAGTAGTATAATGCATACACTTTTGTCCACACGATTAGAGATATTAACTAATTTGTAATTCAACATTATAAAAATATCAATGTGTAACATGTGATACATATGTATTTCTTGCTTTATTTTACCTATCACGTGTGATTTGTGATACAATTGTTTATATGATTTTTCTTTTTACTTCGTTTATTTTTATCTATTTTTTATAAAAATAAATCTAAATATACAATAAAATGTATTATAGATCCCATAAACTAATACAATTTTCAAATTTGAGTTAGACTTAAAGCCTATTTCTTAATATAGTATTAGATCCACAAATTTGAGTCTATCGTAACAAAATTTGTTGTTTATTAAACTTATTTAGTAACTCTTACTAGGAGATTAAAATGATTTCTTAGTATATAAGTGAGTGCATACGGTTGGATTTTTCAAGAGAGGATCATAGAGATACAACGCATATGAGATATGAGCTCAACTCACATATAAGAAATTGACACAAACTTTAAGATAATCAATTTATGGATCTTTGTCTTAATACAATTATCTACTTTCTCATTTCTATCTAATGTAAAAACTTAGACTCACACTTGAATCCTTAACACATCTTATCTCACAAACGAATTTTGTAAAATTGAATTAAACTTAAAGTTGACTTATTAATGATAAAACATTTTTATTATACCATTTTTATTTTCATATGAAACATCTTTGTATCCTCTGGATAGTACGAATAATATGATACAAAAGATTATATACTAGATTGATTTTACTCTATATTCCCGTGTAGCCTACCAGTTTATACTTTATTACTAATTTCATCACTTTTATAACGTAGTTTCCTTCACTAAATGAGTTTTTTTCATTGCCTTTCCTAGATAACGATGACAAGGTTGATGTTTAACTTCCCTCACGTGCCAAACATGTACAAATGATCATATAGAAATGTAAGTGCCCAGGTTGTATTTTACCAATATTATACCTAGAAACATCATATTGCATACTTAATTTGTCAATTATTTTCAAAATGTGATGAAATATAGATGAAAATATATTTGATAAGGAGATTCATTTATTATTATTTTACGCCGAGTTGCGATTGGAGTTATTATGAAAAGTACTCAAATGAACAATCCAACAAAATTGTAGTAAAATCTATTAGAACTTTCAGAGCGCAAATGAAAATTAGATTTATTCTTCAGGTCATGTTGCACCTTTATTTATGCGAATTTAACTTCTATCTTTATTCTAGAATGATTAGGTAATTGCTGAAAGTAAAAATATTTATGGTGTTGATGATTTTCTTAAACTCAATACTGCAACATATGTAAATGGTGCGGGGAATCAGGATCTTCTTATAATATAACAATTAATGTTATATTTTGAAGTACGAATATATAAGCTTGAGTAAAGCAAATTTTTGAACCCTGAAATTTAACGAAATTAAAGAATTTCATTAAGGGAGTTTAAGAAAATTAGGCGGCAAAAGAGTTAGAAAGGATCTAAAATTAATACATATAAATATAAAGTAGGGATGTCAAAAAAATCCGTACCCGCGGGTATTCGTGAATAAAATTCGCAACGGGTAGGAAATGAATATTGCAAATGAATATACGCGGATAACATATTGCAAATGGATATACGCGGATAACATATACGAGTATTTCTACTACCCACATGTTAACGAAACGGGTACGGGTATCATAATATTCGTACACGTGGATACCCAAACCCACTATACTCTTATTTAAATTAAAAATAAATAGAAAATATGATTAAAATATTAACATATTGATTTTGAATGAATTATTTTTTTATCAATTAGTTTTAAAAAAAATCATTTCTTTATAAACTGTCATTCAACACTATTTAAATGGATTATTTGAACTTTGTTTACAATTTATGAATGTTATGCATTGTATTTTATTTGAATTTATGATTAAAATATGTTGTTAAATACTTATTTATATTTTTTTGTAAATACCCGTGAGTACTCGTGGATATCTGTGAATATTAAAAAATTATAACGGATATCTGACAAATATAAATACGAATACGGAACATATTTATCCAGCAGATAGTATACGGGAGAGTTACTGCCCGTACCTTACCCGTACTTTATCCGTCCCATTGACATTCCTGCATATAAGTATTTATAAGTATTTGTGTTCTTTCATGGTTACCGAAAAGAGTTATTTATAATTTGATTAATAAGTCTTTGTATATACATGTTTGTATATACATGTGTTAACTCAAAATGACGAGAATTTAAGGGAGAAAAATACGATGATAACGTTTTTTTTCTTGTATATTTAGGAACCATTCTCTTAACAATATGTAAAAGTGTATTGATTTACAGCAAAGAGCGAGCTTTTACCAAATTTTAATACCAAGTACATAATGAAAACACAATATAACATTTTTAATTTCAAATATATCGGTGACTCATACTGTTCTACAAAGTTTTTTTTTTTTTTAAATAACGTCAAAAACACGTTTTTCAATACATTATTCATTATTAAGTAAAATTAGTGAAAAAAATGTGTTACTTTTCCATTTCATTTAATAGATCTTACTATATTTCAGAAAGTGCTTTTCAAAACACATGAAACATGTTTCAAAAAGAATTTTTCTAAACATGTTCTTTTCTACAATTATCTCTTATTCTTCCTATACAGCTTTCTCAGCTCTTATTCTTCTGTTTCCTCTTCTTGGTAACGGGACGATAGTAACAGTAACAGTGTGGTGTCTTTGTTCGAGTTTTTAATTAGTTGGATGAGACTCACTTTCATTTAATTGTATCAGTTTGATATTTATTTTTAAAAAAATGTCAATTGAGTTCAATTTTTGAAAAAATACTTCAATTAGTCATTTTCAAAAAAAAAAAATATTAATATCATTAATAGTATTAATATTTAAAATGACTTAAAGCATTAAGTATTGATATTTATATTAAGATTTAGTGATAAAAATTATGAATTAAGTTAATGACTTTAATAATTTTTGTTTGAAAATAACCTGATTAAGATACTTATTTAAAAGTTTGAACTAAATTGACACATTTTTAAAAGTAGATATCAAACTGATCATCCGACTAATTAAACTTTTTTCTTATCATTACAGATTATAGAGAGGTGTAGTTAGTAATTAAAAAAGTGCACGAAGCAATACTCATTACTTGCTATAGTTCCAAGAAACCTTCTTCTCTGCTTCATCTGCATCGTTTTTCTTTTCTTCTTCTTCCTTCCTTTGCAGTAGCGGTATAGCGAAGATAATAACAGTAATAGTGTGGTGAGATATTCGAGAGGTGCAGTTAGTCATTCTAGAGGTGCACGAAGCAATACTCATCATAGTTCCAGAAAGCCCACCCATTGTATCCGAAAACAAACCCTAGGGTTGGGTGCAGTAACTACTTCCTCTACAAAACCCTACCAAAACCCTCCACCAACTCTCTCTGAACACACCATACACCATGTTCGAAATCGCTTGACCTCAGTATATATACCGCCCCAAACTCAATCCATTTATCGGTGTTAGAGAGAATTGATCAGCGAAAATGCCTCTCGGAGAAAGGTCAGGGGATAAGAGCGAGTCTCGCTACTGCGGTGTGGAGACCGATTTCAACGATGACATGCCACACGTCCTCCACTTCAACCTCTATACTGGAAGCTTCGATTTCGTTGTTGCTCCTCTGGTTCGTCTCCTTCATCTCTTGATGCATTGTAATATTTTGTCATCACAAATCAGTGAAGTGAATTGACAAGTGAAGATTTGGTTTTCATGTTGTGCGTTTTATTAATGTGATGAGTGAATTGAAAGTGTGCACTGTAGTGAATTTAGGTCATTAATGGTGGCCAATTAGCCACTCACACTGCAACTTCATGTTGCGCCTTTTGTGTGTGACTGGTCAGTAAGCTCACCTAAACGAAATTGCTCCATAGGGCCTTTTACAGTGAAACCGCTTCACCAGCGAGCCTTTTGGGGATTCATTGTGTGGCTCTACTGAACTACATTTCAACGCATGTTTCTGTCGTACCTTTCAAAGTTAAAATCTCCCTTGGTATCAGTTTGCAATTCTTTTCTTAAATTTTAAACTTCCTATTATGAACGTTTGAATGGACTTGTAAGGTTGTAATGGTGTTAGGTGTGTTTGTTTGCTGCTATGGTAGCTAATTAGCCAGTCATGTGGCGGCTTCTTGTTGCATTTTACATATATGTCTGGTCAGTAAGCTTACCCAAATTAACAATGTCTCGAGGTTTACTTGTGAAGCTGTTTCAATGCGGTTTCACTTAAGAGCCTTTTAGTCTACACTTTTGAAACCTTGCATGGGCTTTTAATGATGCTCCAACCCCGTGCGCTCTGGAGGGACTTAGGATATTATGAAAGTTATATAAAAAACTTGACTAATCCTTGATTTTGGATGATGTGTTAAGTTTTTTTTTTTTAAATTTCTTCAAATAGAACACAATGTGACCACATCATCTGCATTTTTTTTTGCAACTTCCTGTGATGCCAAAAAGTGATGTGTAACTGGTTTTAAAGAAATGGTACTTAATGAACATTTTATTTCCTTTCATATGATTTATTTAGCGTGTAGTCTATCATACTGCTGACTTTTTATACATGTTGTCATCTATTAACAACATATACATTGTTGAAGTACAACATTATGTGATGAGAAATGATCCTTTTGTTTATATAGTTTCCTACTGTCTGTTTATCTTATATGATTTCACCATACGATTCAGATGGATCCTTCTTATCGACCAAGTTTAGTGCAAAAAGATGTTGTGGGGTCTGGTGTTCTGCCATTTGCTGGGTCAGATTTGGTCTTGAGTCCATCCCAATGGAGTAGTCATGTAGTGGGTACGAATGACCTATTATGTTAACATTTTCACTTTTAATTGTTATGAACTTTGCATATTTATCACGATATGTAGTCTACCTACCCCTTTTCATATCTTGGATTGAAATCACATTGGTTTATTTGTGAATTTTGCAGGGTTGGAAGTTTGAAATTCACGAACCAAAATAAATTTTATTCTCAGTCTATTTTGTGTATTGCCATTACATAATGGAATGTGTTCGTTTTTATTCCTTAAACACCTTTCACCCTGTCAGAGGCGGGGCAATTTCTTACATGAATAGATATGACATAACAAAAAGCTAAAACATGGTATTCAGCTTATTGTGTCATCAATGTGGAAATGTTATTGTGTTCCTGCTGTATGTCTTCGATATTGTGATTATTTTTTTACTACAATTTTAGAATGTTATATTCAAGTTTTGTTTTAGATAGTTCCATTTATAAATTCATATTTATTTTTCAAGGATGTATATGATACGTAATAGATTTGTAGAGCCTGGTTATTTTCCATTGCTTCTTTTGGTTTTTAAAATCTTTTGGTCATTAGTAAATTCTCTACACTTCATTGATAATGTTGTTTGATTCACAGCCATGTATGTTCTCACCTGTTAACTACATTGTAATCAGGAAAAATTAGCTCATGGATAGACCTGGATTCAGAGGATGAAACCCTGAGAATAGATTCTGAAACTACACTTAAACAAGAAATTGCTTGGGCTTCTCATCTCTCTTTACAGGTTTGCTTTGGTATAACCAAATTGACGAAACTTCAATTTTAAATATTGTTACTTTGAACGGTTTAGATCAGTAATTCCACTCTTGTTCATTGCTTGAGTTTTGAACTTTGATTATTCTCTTAGAATCACACAAATGCTTAATCGTCATTTACTTCCACACAAAATAATATTCTTTTGAGCTTTAACAAATTTGATTATCTATGATATCTTTATTGTTCTTATGTTGCATGGATATGGTTATGGTACCTGGCATTGTACTACTGGAACTGGTTTGAAGTATGTATATGGAGTAAGACAATTTTTTTAAAATTAGGATGTGGATATGGTAGGAGTGTGTGTGTGTGTATGTATTACTTTGGATATTAATTTTTTTCTATCAGTATCCCATTTTAACTTTTTAAATGAAAAAATGTAAAAGAACAGATGCATTTAGTGATATATTATGTAATATTTCATTGAACTTTTTTGCCAAATTTTAAGAAGAAAAATATTGGAATACATTATAAACCAATGAGAAAACCCTTGCGACACGTGACTGGGCAGAATAGTTTGCAGCCCGGAGTCATGGCCCAGGGAAATTTCAGTATCTGTATTGAACTACAGTGTTAGACAGGGGATTTTCTGAAGTTTCTTGAAACACCCTCATGCCTAAGGTATACTATCTGGGAAAGCCAAAATTTATTTGCTGGTATGCAAACAATATCCTTAACTAAGGGGAGAAACGAACACATTTTGTATTGGTTATGTAAATTTATGTTTCTGAATTGCTGGTTTTTGTATCTGTTTCATGCTTTATTTATTCACCAAACTATGGAAACATTGTTGAAAAATGACTTGTGACTGGTGGCTAACGTTTTTTTTGGATTACCCACACAAATATTCTTCATTGGCTGACATGTGTATGGTTTTGCTAATTCCTTTTAAAATTTTGCAGGCCTGCCTGCTTCCTTCTCCCAAAGGAACTTCTTGTGCCAATTATGCTAGATGTGTTAATCAAATCTTACAGGGTGCAAATAATATTCAGGTGTGACTATATGTTCAACTTTAATGTCTGGTTTATTTGTCTCTCTATTATTTCATGAATTTCATTTTCTCCAATCTTCTGTTTATTTTCTGTGACTTTGTAATGCAGCTGTGGCTTAGGATTCCATTGGTTAAGCCTGATGTCGACTCTATGGATGAAAAATCTGTTACTTTGGTGAGTACATATGTAAATTTATGTTGTGAGGTCCTTGTCTTCTATTCTGTACAGCTATGTTGTATCATGTATCTATCACCACTTGCCCTTTATACATGCATGTACCCCCTTCATCCTTTTTTTTTTTCTTTCTTTAATGAGAGTTTCTCTGTTGTTAATTTGAGTTAAATTTTGCCTTCTACTAGTTTAAGATATTTTTAGTACACAACAAACAATTGACCCATAAGCTCTGACAAAGTTGTAAAACTGATCTTGGTTTACACATGATTTTGGTTGTAAAATTCGAATTTTTTGTTGATATTATTTCGTGTTTGGTGGGTACTTGGTGTGGGTAGTACTAGTCATGCTTTGAATTATAAAAGTATGCCATCCCAGGACACTAGCTGTGTAAGACACATGTGAGCTCTGGCAGAATGGTTAAACTCAATTCCTCCATTAAGTTTCTGATTTTGGGTTTACATGTGATTTTCACTATAAAATGCAAGTTTTTATATTTACTTTGTTACTTTTTTAAGTTAAATGCTACATTAATGCTTGTGAGTTGGGTAAGAGTTTTTTATTTGTGTTAATAACTTCTAAGTATTTTTTTGATTGTAAACTTAGTTTAACAAATTTATCTTGATTTTTAAATTCTTGATGAAAAGACTTTTACTATAAGAGTCAAACTGCTTGATAGTGAACTTGTTGGTTCTTAAGTTCAATTATACACGACCCTCTATTTATATGGTGTTTATCCATATATTTTTATTTTTGTTTAACCTGTATTTGTTGATGATTAAATGAGATGAATTGTTTGGGCATGAAGTTTCTAAACTTTGTGATCCTGATTTTTAGGACGACTCTTGGGAATCTTGGAATTCATTTCGTCTGCTGTGCGAGCATCATAGTCAACTCTCAGTTGCACTTGATATTTTGTGAGTGGTCTACACTTTATTCCTTTCATCCATTATAGTTGAGGAACGCTAGCAACTTTGTTTTTGCTATAGATTTGAACTTGTTTGAAGTCATACATTTTGATGTTTAAGATAGTGTTGCTAGCATTCCTCACTCGTATATTTTACCCTGATCTTGGATTTTGTTGCTTGCTTTATATTCCTAGGTCCAATGTTTTTTTATATTTTTGTGAGTTTATTTAATTTCATGAATATTATTAAATTTTCTTTGAAACCTTTTCATTAGGAGTACTCTTCCATCCACAAATTCACTTGGGCGTTGGTTTGGGGAGCCTGTTAGAGCAGCTATATTAAATACTGATGTAAGGATAACTTGTGGTTTTTCAAACAGTATTGTTGTTTCTTTGATTAGTATCATAATGGTTTGGATTGGAATTTTTCCAGTGCTTCCTAACTAATTCTCATGGGTGTCCATGCCTCTCCAAGCGTCACCAGAGGTTAATTTCCGGGTTTTTTAACCATTCTATACAGGTGCACCATTTAAGTTTTATTTTTAATATTATTGTATTGTAAATATTATTTTTGCAATGATTTATACTATTCTTCTGTGACAACATCATCGTGTTTTCCCCCCTCGATACTGCGTTGCTCCTTGATTGATTAAAGGGAATGTAATTTAAGTTCAAAAGGGTACTGAGCTAATCTGAAACAATTTTGTAGATCATTATATCCGGAAATTCTGTTCATCCAAACGCAAGTATGGATGCAAATGACACTTCTGATAAAAGTAAGTACCTTTCTTAGTTTATAGAGTTTGTTATCTCAATTTTGTAGATCAATAGTTAGAATATCTTATTCTTCCCATTAAACTAGTTTTTCAATGTTTTCCTGATATGAAACCCTCTTTTTTTTGTCTTGCATTTAGGTTACTAGAGCAGCAACTATTTTCTATGTAATACGACATATTTACATAGCTTGTACCTTTAAATTGGGACTAGAAGCTGTTATTTGGTGCTCCATTGTTTCTTCATATTCGTAGCCCTTTGTTATAATCTTCTGTTTAAAGTCCGTATTTTTGCCTGTCAGATTCACAAAGACATCCCTTGCGGCCCTATCTGGACTACGTTGGATATCTATACCAAAGAATGGATCCTCTTCCTGAGCAAGAACGTTTTGAGGTATCTATCTTTAAATTTGTTGAATTTATGGCATAGGATTGTATGTTATTGTATTCCTCTTGACTCTCTCAGCATCTTATGCCAGCTTGGTTACAGGGATTTTTTACAGTCACCCTTGCAAGTAAGCATTATTTTTGCATTGCCTTATTTTTACTGGGTTATTGTCTTGTTACTATCATATTATGCTGCACTTTCAGATAAATAATTTTTGAATGTTTTATAATTTTGCAGCCTTTGATGGATAATTTGGAAGCTCAGACTTACGAGACTTTTGAGAAAGATTCGGTGAAATACATTCAGGTATGACAGTGTATGCATGATATTCTTAACTGAGTGTATCTATTTGATGAATATGTTTCCTGTTCCCCTTAAATTGTACTTGCTGAGCAATTTTTCTGCCTGAGTTGATTAGTTTTAGAACTTCTGTTTATCTCACATCATGAAATGTCTTATCCTATTCTTCATCCAAAGATTTTTTTTTTTTTTAAATTTGGGATGATATAGATTGTGTTTTATTTATATGATCTTCATGAACGGTTTGATTTTCAAAATTTGTTGGAAAAGAAGGTATATAGAATATAAGGGATCTTATTTATGTGTTTTATTCAGTTTTTCATTATCATAAGCTTACAACGATGTTTGTGCTTCGTAAATGCATGTTTAGAAATAACCTTAGCACTTACAAAGATGTTTGGGTTTTGTCAATACATGTTTGGAAATGACCTTAGTACTTGCGATTTTTGTATCACTGGAATATGAAGGCCAAGTTGTTGGTGTGTATATTATGTTTTTGGTTTCTTTCGTACATGTAAACTAATAGTCATCACTCCTTTTGACAGTATCAGCGAGCAGTTAGTAAAGCATTATTGGACAGGGTTCCTGATGAAGAGGCATCTGCTAAAATCATTGTAATATTCTTTTTTCTAGTTTTCTTGTCAGTGTCTTTACTTTTTAATTTTGATATTTTGGGGGTGTGATATATACACCAGCATCAACCTGAAAATTATTTGTTTTTGTTCCCGTGCCTAGGTATTGATGGTTGTTGGGGCAGGGCGTGGGCCTCTTGTGCGGGCATCATTGCAGGTGTGATTTTGTCCCTTAAATTGATGAGTTTTTGCATATTCTTTCCCATTGAACACATTCTGTGAAATGTAGAATCTGTTATATCCTATTCCTTAGTGATTTTTGTCACATTCATATGTAGGCCGCTGAAGAAACTGGGCGGAGGCTCAAAGTTTATGCAGTTGAAAAGAATCCAAATGCAGTTGTTACCCTGCATGTAAGTTCTGGATTTTCAACATCTATGCTGATTCCATGAATTCATGTGCTAATGTAATGTTATTTGTTTTTTGCTGTATTTGCTAAATTCAAATACATGACCTAATTATTATCAAGTTTTAGATTTTGTAATATATTTATAACGGGCTTGAATGTGTGTCATACTCTTTGTTATGCTTTCTGTTTTGTTTTTTGAATAATAAATTTTATTTTCTTAACACCATTTGTCTTTATCATTGTTTTTTGGCTCTTCTTTGTTGTGTTGAGGGTTGGTGCTCTTACATTTTTAAGCTATTTGCCTTTTCTCCGCCTATTGATTTAGATTATCTTCGTGGAAAAAATTCTTTTTCTTTTGGTATAAGACTTCTATTTTTGAATGTTACTCCATGTCACTTTATTGTTAGAACAGGCATTGGTCAAGTTAGAAGGATGGGAGGACACTGTCACCATAGTCTCATGTGACATGCGACATTGGAATGCCGCTGAAAAAGCTGACATATTGGTATATTTTGAATGCTTACTACTCAATCGTTTGACTTTTATTGTGCATATTCCAGTGTCTGATTGTTCTTGTTTTGAATTTAGGTTAGTGAATTGCTAGGTTCTTTTGGTGACAATGAACTTTCTCCCGAGTGTCTAGATGGAGCCCAAAGGTTTCTAAAGCAAGATGGAATTTCAATACCATCTTCGTATGTAAATTGCTTCCACTCCAGTAGTTACTGATTTATCTTTTGTGCACGGATCTTTGTTTTATATCTGTTTTGGGCAATTTACTTTAAGTATATGGTCAAATTAGTTGCTGAAGTTTTATCTGGTCATTTTAAATCTTGGAATTAAAGAAAATTTTTAGGGCTTCATTATGCCCCAAAGATCAATGCATTTTCTTTGTTTTGTCCCCAGTTTTTCCTTGGATTAGAAATGAAAATGAAAAATGTTAGAATTATTACCTATACCTATTGTATCATTAACCCTATGTGTAGGGTGTTGAGTGTGGGAAACTACCTACTGCCATATATACTGTTGCATGTAATCATGCCTAGTATCTTAGAGTAGTCTTTTCATATCTTTTCATATGTACGTGCTTGCTTCACTATAAATAGAAGAGGAAGAGAGTGGTACTGTTGTCCACTACTCATATTTT
>Ga0214543_1002728_pt1 | contig 34749 bp, 18 predicted proteins | sample CNSS2metaG_FD_160094 | JGI IMG/M metagenome (GOLD analysis project Ga0214543, IMG submission 160094) | Root nodule microbial communities from cowpea collected in UCLA plant growth center, Los Angeles, California, USA - CNSS2 | ecosystem: Host-associated > Plants > Roots > Nodule | place: USA... | reverse complement strand
AATAAGTGAAATTATATATATATATATATATATATATATATATATATATAAACGGTCACGTGTCAGGTTACCATCGTGTCACGTGCAGTTTACAGTCGTGACACGTGACAGTGGTAGTAGTTGTTTTCAATTTAGTTCTATATTTAAATTTTTGGTTCAATTTAGTACTCCTATTTTTAAAAGGATTCGTTTTTTTCCTCACCAATTTGAGACTAAATTAGTAAGTAAGCTTAATTACAACTTATATATACATGTTAAATTTTTTTTTTTTAATTTGTACATCAAACAATGGCGGATCTTGACCAAAAATTTTGAAGGGGCCAAAATAATATACTCAAATTTTTTATATTTAATCATTGTTATTAATATAACAAAAATATGTATATTGTAGTATTGAAATATCCTTGTATGTTTCTCGTTAGAAAGAATGATAGTTTTGAAGTTGTATTTGATATGAAACTCATTTTACATATGAAGAGCTAAATTTGTATTGTTTTCACTTGTACATTTGTAGGGGCATCTTTCCTTTTATCATTTGAAAATATATATTATTTTATTCATCATCAATATACCTAGTTTTTTAAAAAATTAAGACTAAACAATAAATTTATCAAAATCTAATAAAAAATTAAGAGAGTAATTAATAAAAGAAAAATATATGATAACCAAGTCACAATTAAATAATGATTATGAAGAAACAATAATACATAATGTTTCCTTCTATATTCATAAAAAAATAAATATACAAAATACTCATGAGATGAAAAAATATTAAATATTAAATTATTGTTTCACTATCAATAGATGAGAGTTACTTTTTTATCTTAAAAAATAGAACAGAATTAATGCAAAATGAGAGCAGAATAAATTTGTGTCTAACTTTCTATTTTTTTTTTAAAAAAGAAAAAAAAAAACATACAAAAGTGAAATATGAATATTATGAGAAACTTAAAAGAGAATGAACAAGAACAAAAAGTATATCTCAATAAATATTTTTATTTTTTATTATATTTAATTTTATATTTTATTATTTATTATTTATTAACATTAAATATTATGCTTTATAAAAAAATAAAAAATCTATCTAATTTAATATATAATATATACTACATATATTTTAAATAAACTTATAAATTTTGGGGGGCGCCATGGGCTCGTACAAGTAAAGATCCATCTCGTACAGGTGTAAAAAATAAAATAATTTTAATATTTAGGTGTAGTGATTTGATGTATAAATTAAAAAAAAAATAATATGTATATATAAGTTATAATTAAGTTTATTTACTAATTTGGTCTCAAATTGGAGAAGACAAAATTTGATCATTTTAAATAGAGGACTAAATTGAAAACAACTACTACTATCACATGTCACGACTGTAAACTGCCATGTGACACAACGGTAACCTGAAACATGACAGTTTATATATTTTTAGAAAAAAATTAGAAAATTAAAAAAAAATTTAAAAAAATTGAAAATTTAAGGGCTTGACACGTGTCATGTAAGAATACGATGTTAACCCCAATTTAACATAAATAACCAAATTGAACCTTTTTTTTAAATAATTGGATGGTTAAATTGAACCAACAAATAATAAGGGGACCAAATTGAACCAAACCAAACAATTAGAGACTAAATTAGTAATCATACCAAAATCAACTAACATGTGCCATGTCGTTAGCCATGTAGGATAAACTTTAATGTCGTTGAGAAAATATGGAGCAAAACCAATACTTTGAAAAGTATAGGAACCAAACGGTATATAAGTTTCGACCAAGTACTATTTACAATTTGACGTAATACTTTAGGGAAGAAAAACGTATTTTTTTCCTATTTTTTTCACATGAAAATGTTTAACTCTCAATTTAAGTGTTCAATAGTATAAATTCGTCATTAACTAGGTAATATAAAAAATTATCTTTTTTATTCTCTTTTTTTTTTCATTTAAAGAACTCTTTTTTTTATTCCATTAGTTTGATATCTAAAATGCTTTTTTATAGGTTATAAAAGACTCATATTTCCTGTCAACTTTGTTTTGAATTTTTTTGCTAGAAAATACTTATAAATTTTTTTATGAAAAAAAAATAGGAAATTGGTGTCAATTTTTGCAAAATATTTTGTATAAAACACTTTTCACAACAAATTTTGTAAGAAATACTGACGAATTTTATAATTTTGTAGGAAATAATTACCCACAAAGGAATTACCTGCCAATTAAGATTATTAGAAAAAATAGCAGGAAAAAGAATTTTCTGACAATTTTTTTTTAACAAATTTGCAAGAAAAATCCTATGTAATATAATAATTTTTAGTAGTGTTAAGGATATTTTTAATATTATCATATTCTTGATTATTCATTGATTTCATTCAATGGTACATCAAATTGTTTCCATAACACATATTTGATTATTTTTACTTCTTTTAATAGTCTTATTTGTTGTTTATTTTTATCATGTAGAATATTGTTTGATATTTTTTATATAATTATCTTTATTTTCTGACTTATTTTCATAATTAGAGTAATTTTATCACTACAATTATATTAAAAAATTTCATTTACTATAATATAATAATTTAGTGTCATTGTCATGAATCTTCTTTCAATTAATATTAGTTTAATATTCTTTTTTGTGTGGTTTCATTCAAGTGATGTATTATAATTTTTATTAGTGTATAAAGAAAAAGATTTCATTAAAGTTTAAATAATGAAAGTAAAAAGACATCTAAAATATTTTTAATATTTTTTTATTTTTATAATTTTCTTAAAATATTTTTAAATTTTATCAACTTTCTCATCCAAACTTAAAACTCCTCTTGTACGTCTTTTATGTACTTGTTTCATTGATAACAAAAGAAGAACAAAAACACTTGAAACGGATTTTTAAGCTCAAAAAGTATAACCATATGTTTATCAATGGTTTAAGAATTGAAAGGTCAATTTTCTTTAGTATAAGAAACTCTCCCATATTAAGTAATATCTCAATTACATAAAGTTTATAAGTATATACATGTTACAATAACTTTTTCTAATATATACATCAAATCATTTCACGTATATACTTAAATTATTTTATTTTTTACATTTTTTACCTTTGTAATTTTTTACACTTGTAAAAAATAAAATAATTTGAATATTTAGGTGTAGTGATTTGATACATAAATTCAAAACAATTATTTTAACATGTATATATAAGTTATAATAAAACTTAGTTACTAATTTGGTTTCAAATTGAACAAGACGAAACTAGATCATTTTAAAAAATTGGAGTACTAAATTGAACAAAAAATTTAAATAGAGTACTAAATTGAAAACAACTATTACCACTGTCACGTGTCATGATTAAGCTGCCACGTGGCACGATGATAAATTGACACGTGGCAGTTTTTAATTTTTTTGAAAAAATTAAAAAATTTTAAATCAATTTTTTTTAAATTAAAAAAAAAATTAAAAATTTCATGGCTTGACACATGTCCTGTACGGACACGATGTTAACTCCAACTTAACGGAGATGATCAAATTGAATCTTTTTAGATAATTGGGGTACTAAATTGAACAAACCAAAAGTTTGGGGACCAAATTGAACTTTACCAAAAAATTAGGATACCAAATCAGTAATTATACCTAAATTTTACAAAATTTGATTAAAATGACTAAATCTATGTATTTCGAAAGATGAAAGACTAAATTGGTCCAAAGTTTCAAAATAGACTAATTCCAAAATTCAATGAAAGTTAAGGGACCAAAAACATATTTAACCGTTATTTTTTTAAAATAAATATCAATTTTCAAACTTTTCATTTTTGTTTAATCTATTTGGATGGAATTTGTTTTTGTATTTTTTCTAGTATGAATTTTGGTTTGTCTCTCATGTATTTTATTTTTTTAATAGTAAATGAATAATGAATTTTGAAGTATCAGTCTAACTTAGGGATGTAAAAAAAATCTGTATTTGCGGATATCCGCAAATAAAACTCGCAACGGGTAGGAAATGAATATTAAAAATGGATACTCGCCGGTAACGACTACGGATATATTTTATACCTGCATGTTAATGGGCAGTACGAGTATCATAGTATCCGTACCCGGTATACTCTAATTTAAATTAAAAAAATATTAAAACATTAACACATTGATTTTGAATGAGTTATTTTTTATCAATTGATTTTAAAAAATCTCTATCTATTTGTAAACTGTCATTCAACATCATTTGAATGAGTTATTTTCACTTTGTTTGAAATTTATGAATGTTATGCATTGTATTTTTATTTAAATTTATGGTTAAATTTTTTTTTAAATATTAATTTTTTTTTTTGTAAATACCTGCGAGTACCCGTGGATATCCGTGGATATTAAAAAAATATGCGGGTACCCGCATAACGAATACCTGCACGGATATGGGTACGAGTACGGGACAGATATTTATCTAGCAGATAGGGTATAGGAGAGCTACTGCCTAGTCTAACTCATATGTTGAGGTTTATAATGACCCTTAACATAATTTTAATAAAGAAATAAGCTCACTAAAGAAACATTTATTAATGTCATATCTAGTTCAAACTAAAGTAAGGAATTCATTCAATATGAAAAGTTATTATTTTTCTATCATTCCAAGTATATTATTTTTCTATCATTCCAAGTATAATTTCACTACATGAAAAATTTTAAAGAATTACCAATTTTAGTGACAAAAAAAAAATCAATATAGTGACTAATGTAGATATCAATTTGTAAACTAAAAGTTATTGGTAATTAAAATAGTTTATAAATTGGTCACTGTAGAAAATTGGTCTCTAAATAACATTAGCTACCAATGTTTTGGCTATGAAAGGAATTGGTCTTTAATAGTGACCAGTTTAAGGATCAATTCATTATAATGATCAATTTAGATACCAATTTAGAAACTAGTTTACTCACCAATAAATTTTAGTTTATAAATTGGTATCTAAATTAGTCATTATATTGACTAATTATATTGTTACTGAATTAATTACTGTTTAGGAATTCTTTTGTAATATTTTAGTTTATGTACTTTGGTAAATTAATTATATTTTAATATTATTATAGTTACTTTCAACATAAACCAGCGGGTTAATTAAGCGGAGTTACGTCTTTAATCAGCAGTTAGATTGGTCAACCACATTTTAAAAGGTAAAACAATGTGTTGGTCGTCGAAAATATAAATTTTTTTCATAATCCTTAAATCTAAAAGAATTCAAAAGAAGTCACTAAAATATCACATAATCAGTCTCTAAGCTTATTTATTTATCACTTTATTTTTCAAACACATGTTAATATGCATACTTAAGTTACACGACTTTTTGGATTTTAGACTAAAATAATTGACAGATTACTTTTTCAAAAACTTTTTTTTTTTATCTTTTAAAAAATTTACCATGTAAGATCCTTTGACTATGAGTTTTGCTGAAATAAGTTTGTTTCTTATAGGCGCTGTGTTTCAAGTAACTTTCTGTTTATTTTCTTAAATTACTAAAACTAGCTAATTTAGAAACTACTAGTTGGTTTTTTTTTTCGTTTTTTATCCTCACTATAATTTATCTGACACTTAATTTGTTTCAGAAAGCTACAATATGTTATTTTATATTATTTATATTTATCAACTAGTGTATTCATCAATTTTATTAAATACGTTTAATTCACTCTACTTAGATTTTCTTTTTTAAGCTCGTAGTGTATAATTTTCCTATAGCGTATAAGCTTCAGCTTTAATTATTTCTTAATATAATATAATTACACATATAACCATACTTAAAGCAAGTATTATTGAACAATGTATATATAAAAAATACAGGCAATTCAATTAATTTCTACCCTTTTGTAAACAAAAAGTAAAATAAATTTAACATTCTATAACTGGTTTACTAAAACATGGAAATATGTTAATTTTGAACAAAAATGTTTACCCCTAAGTTATATATTTTTACGAAGAGGGTGTGTGAAGAAAAAGATGAGGTGAAAATGGTGTTTTGTGTTTGTGTGTGAGTTCACAGAAGACGATGAAAAAAAGTTGCACAGTGCAGAATGGTGGAAGGCTGAGAGAAACATTGCCCTCGTTTCGTTTATTATAAAAAGGTTGCAGAGAAAGTGTTTGCTTAGGTTCACCACTAATAAATTATTGCACCTACCCTTTGGATTGTTCCCTCTTTTTTTATTACTTTCTAACATCATTTTTGCTTCATCCTTTACTGCGACCCAGCTTTCCATGCATATCATCACATGCACTTCCTTACCAAACAAACAAACCCTAGCTTCCCCTTCACATGCTTCTTTATTTTGTTGCATTCACACCCTTTTATGATCATTACCATTTTCTTTTTTTCTTTTTTTTTTAATTTGTAGTTTTAGGGCATACTTGCTCAGGCTATTCATAAAATGTTCAATGTACTTTACGGTTTTATCTTTGTTATGTATAGACCCTAGAAGAACAATCTATAATTTCAATAGTATTTTGTAATGTTTTAATATTTGAATGTTGTTGATAAAAAGCAATTCTAATCACATTATTAGAAATAAAATAAGGACTTAGAAAGATTAGTTTTTAACATGCGGGGTTAAAAATGATTGAAGTATTTAATTCAACTAATCCTACAGTAAAATTGTAATTCAAAATGACCCCATCTTTTACTATTTGACATTATTAAAGTTTACCAAAGTTCCACCCACCAAAGATGAGTAAAGAAAATTTATAGGTAGCTAGGGCATGCATGTGGCAGATAAGAAAAGAAGTGGTTATATTATTTGGGTGAATCAAAAATGGTCAGAAAAGAAGTAACATGGTCGGAATATATGTTTCTAGGATCCACACTTGCACACGGTAAGTATGTCTGGATCAGAAGTAACATTATAAGATGGTGAGGAGAATAATAAGAGTTACATGGTCAAATGCACCTTTTTCTCTTCTTCCCTAATTATAGTGTTCCTGAAAACAAGCACTCTGTTTTTCATTTTTCAATTATCAATTATCACGTAGCCCACATATAAAGCATCTTCATCAATCATGCTGAATAATGAGAAGCCAAGTTTCCAAAAATCTACCGTCTCACAAGAATATTATTAGACAAAACATTCATGTTCATTCTCATACATAAATAACTCCCGGATTTGTGTTTTATCTTATAAAGTTGCATGCAATTTAAACCAGATTCAAACATTCAAATTTAAATGGGTTTGTCTTGTGAGGAACGAGTGTTGGAAATTTATGTTTCGTATCAAATCATGTTTATGTTTTTACCACAATTATATTAATAGTGAACTTCTTCACATTATATCATATGAACTTCACGTGTGATAAAAAAACACGCACTACCATTAAACGTAGAAGTTATGTTTGTTGACGACCTATAGAATATATAAGATCGTTCGTAATAAGAATTATACATCTTTCACACAGAGTGAATTATGCATGAAAATAAGAAACAAACCATTAAAACGTTATTATAGAAGATTAAAATTATTTGTTTCCTAAATTTTAAATTAACTTATAAAACACAAGTTAATTTATAGTAACTTATCATATAACTCTTCAGTATATATTTTAGTTCATATAGAAGCTAATACCTTTTATACCATTTTTCACCTTATTTCTCTTTACAGCTTTTGTAACGCATAATATTTTACTATTATATGGTTATCTCTTTCTATCACAATAACTGTTTCATATGATTTTCTCTATATCTTTTTTCTTATTCCTTTACTGTAAAAAACTTTGGAAAAAAATGAAAACCGTACAAATGTTATTTTTTATGTGTGTTTGGGGAAGAGAACTGTATTTTCTTAAAAAGTAATAAAAGAAAATAAAAATAAAACATGGATTTAGCACTTAGTTTTATAGTAATTATTACCTATTTAAAATTACGAGTAAAAGTGTATGACTGAAAATAAACACAAAAATGAAATATAATATTATAATATGTTGGTAAAACTGGATCTCTCCCACGGGACAACTTTGATACCAATTGTTAGTACTTATCACTAGACAAAAAACTATAGCTTTTAGTCAGGACGCAACTCTTTTTATTTAAGAGCGTAACCGTCTAAGCGTCACGATTCAACTGTGACCCAGTCTACTTAGTCTCTGACATGAGACAATTGATGTTACCTGCAACATAATACACTATTACTAGAAAATTATTAAATAACAACCAATTTTAGAGACCAAAATAATTAGTCACTATATATATTGACTAAGTTAGACATAATCTTTTAAATTAAAAATTATTAGTATTTAAAATAGTCTCAATTATGAATAAAAAATTAAAGTGATTGTGAATTAAAAAAAATCCATATCTGCGAGCATCTGTAGATAAAATCTGTAACGGATAAGAAATGGATATTGAAAATGGATACTCGCGGGTAAAATGTACGAGTATTTTTATACCCGCATGTTATCGGCATGGGTACGGGAATTATATAGTATCCATACCCGTGGACACTCGTACTCGCTATACTCTCATTTAAATTAAATAAATTACTAAAATATTAACACATTGATTTTGAATGGGTTATTTTCTATCAATTTATTTTAAAAAATCTCTATTATTTGTAAACTGTTATTCAACACTATTTAAATGAGTTATTTTATCAATTTGTTTTAAAAAATCTTTATTTATTTGTAAACTGTTATTCAATACTATTTAAATGAGTTATTTTCATTTTGTTTGAAATTTATAAAGGTTATACATTGTATTTTTATTTGAATTTAGAGTTAATTTTTTTTATTAAATATTAAATTTTTTTTTTATAAATACTCGCAAATACTCCGTGAATATAAAAAATATATGCGGGTACCCACATAACAAATATCCACACGGATATGAATACGGATCCGAGACAAATATTTATGTAACGGATAAGGTACGGGAGAACTACTATCATATCCTACCAGCCCATTCACATCCTAAATTTCAAGTATACTTTATATTAGGATATACCCCTCAAATTGAGGAAAAAGAGTTATATGTTCATCTATATCCATCAGATATCGTCGTATATAATTGTTTTCATCTTAAAGTTATTATTTTTAAGAGTAAAACGAAATACTAATAAGAAGTTACATTTCACAGATAAAAACATATTTATGAAAACTTTCCTATGACCTTAAAATGAATGTCCATTTTTGTTTTTTTGTCCTAAACTAAGCAGTTCTCTTACCATATACCTAAATAATAAGGAATAGTATATTGAAATATTTTATGTGAGAAAATGTGTAACATATAAAAAAGAGTGTACCTTGAAGGACTTCCATATGAAAAGGGAAAGTTTCGACCTTCTCAAAAGTAATGAGTCTATGACCTGTTATGAAGACTGTCTTAATGATGTTACGGAAATTCGCTTTGAATACGGAATTTCTGGAATTCTGCGTTACCATCTTTAAAATTATCATTTTTATTTATTACTCCTACAAGAGGAAAACTGATATTCAACGAGTGAAATTCAAGCTAGCTAGAAGGAAAAAAAAACTTCATTTTAATGGATGGTTTATCATCTCAAATATTGTGAGAGAATGTCCTTAACATTTTCACGGAATTGGAAAATAAATTAAAAAAGAACCAATATTGAGCCACAAAACTAATAAAGAATATGGAAACATGAATAAAGGTAAATATAATTATTTACTACAAAAAAGTACCTAATTTATAAAATAAAAAATTATTAATTACTAAAATAATTAATATTAAAAAATAGAAAATTATAATTGATCGTCAAATTGGTAATTATCAATTAGAAATTAATATAGAAATTATTTTCTTTTGTAAAAAAAGCCATCTTGATCGTTAATTTTAATGGTTAATTTCTTTTAGTAGGTAAATTCTTAATAGTTAAATTTTAAAAATTAATTTAGAGAAAAATTATAATTTTAGTAGTGACTATTTTAGTTACAAATAATTTTTTCTTTATTGATTGATATCTATAGTGATTAACAACTTTTTGTCACTAAAATTAGTTGTTAAATGAGATTTTTTTTTGTAGTGATTAAAAAAATAAAATAAACATTTATTAATAAAATATGTAGTAATATTAAATTGTTTATCTTTTTTTAGAATGTTTTCATATTATTATTATTATTATTATTATTATTATTATTATTATTATTATATATAATTAATTAATTAGTATCTTATAGCTAGGTTAATAAAAATTAGGAAAATAAAAAGAAATATCTGTTAATTAAGATTCTTAGAAGAAATAGCAAAAAGAAATTTTTTCTTGTAAAATTTTTTAATAAATTTACAAAAAAATATTTCATGTAATACGAGAATTTCTAAAAGTGTAATTTGCACAATTAAATTATATGTCTTCTAAAAGAATTTTTTTTGGGATGCATGCTAAACCGATATATATATATATATATATATATATATATATATATATATATATATATATATATATATATATATTTATATATATATTCTTTTAAATTAAGAGAATTATTTCATCAATATTACTTTTAAGTAACCGTTTTATTTTTAAATTTAATTGTTTTCTATTTAACTGTTTTTCTAAATTTAACCATTTTTAAATTATAAAACTTCTTACAAAATAAATAAAAACTATTTACAATAAAATAAAAAAGTTATTTATATTTAATTTTATAATTATAACAATAACAATATAATAATAATAATAATAATTTTATTATCATTAAAAAATATAACACACATACTATACTATATTTATATATAAACAATTTAACACACTATATTATATTATATTTATATTTATAACATATATAAAGAAATTCTCTGATTTGGTTTTATATTTTATAATTCTAATTTTATCTTTTAAAATATAATTATTTACTAAATTTTTAAAAATTAACCGATACTTTTATATAATCTTTATAAAAATGTCAATCTTTTATTTTTTTTCTTATTCATTAACAGTTATTTTTCATCTTTTCTCCCTTCATTTTAATTTGTTTTGATAAATATAAATGTATTTTATATATTAACTTAATAACATTACAATATCATTATCTACTAACATAATATCATTCATATTTATAAAATATGTATACATGGCCACGATAACACATATGTTTACGTATTATAAACAAAGAGATCCTCTTTATTAGTCCACATTTGTTCACCATTTTTACCCATGAAAAAAACATTTAATTAAAATTATTATTTGTCAATTCTATTCTTTAAGAGACAAATTCTTTAAATTTAACAGTTATTTTTAATTGAACAGTTTTTTAAAATTAAACAATTTATTTTTTTAGTATAAAACTACTGTCAAAATAAATAAAAATTTAAAAAAATTATTTGCATTCAATAATTTACAATAACAAAAGTAATACTAATAATGATTTTATTACTTTTTATTATAATAAAATCAAAAAGTGAATACACTTGCTTACACGCATGTATTTTCATCAGTATATATGAATGTAATTTCTCTTTTTTGTCTATATTTATTTTTCAATTTAATCATTTAAATAAAAAAATTTCCTTTAAATATTTTTTAAAATTAAAATAATTATTTTACAAATTTATCCTTTAACTAATATTTTTTAAAATTTAAATGTTTTTTCCATTTAACCATTTTTTGGACTTAACCAATTTTTGATTATAAAATTACCTATAAAATAAATAAAAACTATTTATAACAAAATTATAAAAAATATTTATATTTAATTTTATAATTAAAATAATAATTTTATTATTTTTTACTATTGTAACAAAAAGTAAACACACATACGCATGTGCTTTCACTAATTATTATACATAGAAGATCAAGTTGTTTGGTGTATATTATTTTATTTATTTTACCTTTATTTGTAAGTAACTATTTATCAACTTTACCGTTTGAATTTTTTTTAAATATGTTTTTATCCTTTAACTTTCAATTAAAATTGAAATTACTTCTTACTTGAACCTTTGGCCCAATTTAATTCTCCAACTCTAGAAATATTTGGATTTAGTCATTTTTAACCAAATTTTGTTAAGTTTATTTAATGTTTTGAAAATGTTTCATGATAGCATTTGAGTTACTTATACTGTTTGACACATTTTCGTTTCAATGTTAACTAAGAAACTGTCTTGAAACACGTTTGAAATTTCAAATAAACTTAATAAAATTTAGTTAATTGATTATTCACTTATATGAATACTACAAAAAAATGTATAAATAACAATCAATCTTAAAGATAAAAAGTATTTTGTCTTCGTAGTAATCAATTTAGATACAAATTTGTAAATTAAATATTATTGGTATCTAAAATAGTTTTTATAATAAGTAACAAATTATAATTAATTTATGAATTAGTCACTAAATTTATATCTAAGATTAACCATCACAGTGGTGACTACCATCACTCTATCATTACTATCATTACATGCGTCCCAAAGAAATTTGAAAATTTCTTTTAGAAGACATAAAATTCAATTGTGCAAATTACAATTAAACAATATATTTATTTTCCTAATTTTAACCTACTTATATTGTAAATATAGAACCGTCTAACAATGAAAAACCTTGAAAAGTCATATAATATATATTTTTTAATTGCTAATTAACTCAAAATGCATTATACTTAATTTTGTTGAAGTTCAAATTTTTGTTTTAAATGGATTAATTCTTACTTGTAAAGATTAACTCCTCTCTTGTGAAAAACATTCGGTTAACATTGATGGTAGGGGTAAAATAATGAAAAAAAAAAGTGAACATTTTGTATTTCTATTTGTAAAAAAAAAAAAAATTATTTCCAAGTATTAATGACTTTGCTAGAAGGAGTTCATGGTTTAACCAGCAGTCATTTGAGTGTGATTCATATGCATCATGAAAATAGTATCCACATCTTCAAAATGTCTTGCTAACTTGCCATTATTATAAGCAGGGTGTTTATGTAGAACTATAATAAATAGATTGAAGGATCCTATAACGGTAATTTCACTCCTTAACATTCACCACCTCAACTCTTACATAAACTATGACCCTGTTTGTTTTATACTGGGAATCATTTTCACACACATTCTAATCCCACAACATATTACAATTGGACACACATTCCCATCACCAGCATGTTTGGTTACGAGGCTAAACGCATGTTTGACGTGAATTTCTGCATATAAACAAAGCTCATTAATTGCATATAGCTTCTGTATTTATTTTTTGACCAATTTAATACATCTTCTTGCGTTACAAACGCGTGTCCCAAGTCCAAATAAACGCTAGTTCAACCAGTCAAAATTAACTCTAAGCAATCAAACATTAAAACAAAAGGAATAAATATTATTTGTAGAATTATTTTTCCACGTAAAAAAACAAAAAAGAAATATGAGTGCATTAAAGGAGTTCACTGTGTTGAGTGTGGTTTATTTATATATATATATATATATATATATATATATATATACACACACACACACTCACACACAGAGAGAGTATATGTGTAATAGTATTATTATTTTACCTAGGTTTCAGGTTCGTGAATCATTTTGATATTTGTTGGTGTGTTGTGCATTGGAATGGAAGATGAGAGGCAGAAAGAGGGAAAGAGTCCAAGGCATGGCCCCGAGAAGAGTGAAGCGGTTCGGTCAAGGTGGACTCCCAAGCCGGAACAAATTCTCATACTCGAATCCATCTTCAACAGTGGCATGGTGAACCCTCCCAAAGATGAAACCGTCAGAATAAGGAAGCTGCTTGAGAAATTCGGTGCTGTGGGTGACGCCAACGTCTTCTACTGGTTCCAGAACCGCCGCTCCAGATCCCGCCGCCGCCAGCGTCAGTTGATGCAGCAGGCGGCTGCCACCGCCGCTGCGGTTAACCAGCCTCTGCCTCAGCCGCAGCCGCAGCCTCAGCCTCAGCCTCAGGTTCAGCATCATGGTCTTGTTGGTTCTGGTGCAATTCAGCATGATCATCATCATAATCAGGTTAACCTTGTTGCAAGTGAAAGTGCTACTCCAAACATGGGTCTTGGTTCTTGTGTTTCTTATGATCTCCTAGGTGGTTCCTCTTCATCTTGTAGTGGTGGTGGACAACAAGGCATGGGTTGTTTCTTTTCTGGTTCTTCTCCTCAAATGTGTTTTCCTGAAATGATTGATCACACCTCACCTGCACCATCGGTTTTGTTCCCTCCTTTTGATCCCAATTTGAGCTTCCACACTGGTAATTAAATTGCATGCTTTTTTTATATCATTATTAAGATTTTTTTTTGTTTGTTTGGATTAATTCTCATCCCTGTGGGTGTTTGCGACTCCTGGATTTTTTAGATTTAAAGTTTTTTTTTTTTGGGAGCATTTTAAATTTTCCTTCAGGGATTTGCTTCCAGAAATTAACCCTTTTTTTTTTTTTTTGAAGTGTAACAGGAGGCTTAAAATGGGTGCTGTGAAATGGGAGTTATAATTAATTGAAGTGTTTATTACCTTAACAGTATATTTTAATGAGTTTTGTTTGTAAAAGTTCTTATTTTTCGGCTGACTGGGTTTGGGGTGGGCTACAGAATAAAGTAGCAACCTTTTCCCTGATTTGACAGTTCTGTGTTTGAATTGCATGAAAGTTGTACTTTCCGGAAAAACATGAGGCTACTTTCCGGTTGCAGTTTCTGCTCCTTCCTTTTTATTCTCTCACTTCTTTTTCTGGTTTCTTCAAAACTTCTGTACCAAGATTTCCAAACCCTAGATTGTTGTTTTTTACCCTCATTTTCATCTTCTCTCTTTCTTTTCCCCCTTTCGCTAATTTGGTTTCTTCTTCCCTGTATATGCATCTCTCACGCCATGTTACTAGTTCAAAGGAATCTAATATGTTCATCATATTCACTCTTCTTTATCTTTTTCATTTACATCATTTATATCATCTCATTTATTTCTCCCCTATTTCCCGTGTGCATCAATTATCAAAATCATTACACACAAATATTTTTTTTTTATCTTTTTCTATTACTACCGACAAAGCGTAATCTTTTATATAGTTTATAATATTGTGTTTTAATGACTTTTTTTCACCTCAATTTTCATAATTCGCCTAAAATTTTGAGGAATGTATTCAGGTTCAAAGCGTTTGCTGAAACATTCGTAGGATCATCTTGCTTTGTTTTACCATCTGAAAATTAAAATATCCTTATTTTACGTGATCAATTAATGGTTGAGGTTCAAATATTAATAACCCTTGTTTTATTTTGTGGACTAGGATATGGAGGCACCAATATCTCAGCATTCATCACAGTTTTCATCAATGGGATGGCAACAGAACTTCCAAAGGGACCAATAGACATGAAGACAGTGTTTGGAGAAGATGTTATTCTGGTTCATTCCTCTGGAGTGCCAATTCTCACCAATGAATTTGGATTCTTAATGCACAACCTTCAGCATGGAGAAAGCTACTTTCTGGTAGGCAGAATATTCAAATCAATTGCTTCTTTTCCAAATCATTTTTCACTTTTAATTAATTTTTTGTTTTTTTCTTTTACCTCAGATAAACTAATTTTTCGATTTTCTTATATATCTGAAAAACCCTTTTCCTGTTTTTCTTTTATTTATTATGCAAATTATTAATTCATAAACTTTTATTTTCTACAGGTATCAAAGTCAACATAAGTATGAAAAACATCAGCCATAGCAGCAACAGAAGCTTCCTTTTAGAGTTTATCAGATTGGCCTGGACTGCTCCTCTTGTTTCCTTTAAACTTTTGTTAATGTCGTAATTTTATATATGTTCCTCAAATAATAGACATAATTTATTGTGTGATTATAGGATTCAATATCTATATATCTATATATATCTATATATGTACCTTAGAAAACATATAAACATATATTATATATTTATATATACTGTACCTTCTTGGTTTTAGTACAAACATGCGTTTAGAAACTTTATATATATGTAACGCATATTTGGTTTAGGAAAATTATATTTTAAATTTCATTCTTTGACTTTACGCTTTATTTTTTATATAACTTAGTGTGGGTTATTAATTCTTTTAAAAAAAAAATAGTGATATATTAATCGATGATTCATATTAAATTATATTAAAAAATAAATAATAAAAATCATAGTATCATTATCTTTTTGTTTTATTCGAGAGTTGCGTTTCATACATGATTTTCTCAGAAAATAAAAAAAAAAAGTTTTTGCCGTTGAAGGGATATGACGCCATATATACTTACGTTTCAGATTGGACTGAAACACATATGTCATTAATGCATCTTCCATGAATTTCTCAAAAAAAGTTCTTTGGCATGCATCTGAGTACGTTTTTGTGATATAAAATAACAAGGTTGAAATTAATCAGAAGTTGATTGAAATAAAAATGGATTTTCTGAGGCGGTGTGATAAATATATTGAAAAATAATGGAAGAAGAAATAATGAAGAGCACATGGAATGTTACTTTTGATCCTTAAAATGGTGATAGAAACAGAGACAGGGAAGTGGCGGTGGGGAATTAACAAACCAAAGTGAAACATTAGTACTCGGTTGGAAACATATCTAACTTTGTTTGACTTGTGTTGTCTATCTTTTTCCCATCTATTCCTTTCTTGAGGAGCAAAAGAGGGGAATTCAGATAATTGTTTGTTGACGATCACATAGACAGCAACAAAGTCTATGTTCATTGAATTTCATTCAGCTTCAGTTTACAATATTCTTTTCTTTTCATGCAAACATCAACACTCTACACTTTCTAGTGGAAAGTGACGAGACATGGTGCTGCTCCATGTTCGTTTCATCTTCAAAACAATTCATAAAACTTGGCTCGCTTCACAAATTTTATGTTACAAAATTTTGATGGATTTTTTCGAGAAGACATACTAGAATTATTAGATGAGAAAGTTTATCAGAATTAACATGGTTAATTTTAAATTTTGTTTGTTGCTTAAAGAGATAAATCTTTAAATAGTTTATTAAGAGAATGATTTTATTATTCTGAACTGTCTTTCAAGAGAATTGCTATTGCTTTTGGTGTGCACGTGACATTGAAAATTAAAAGGCACTAATTTATTAAGAGAGAATATTCTAACAACATTTTAAGGCCATTCCAAGCGTGTAAAGGCTTCTTTTATCATATGCTACATTCAAAATAATTCAAAAGAACTAATGAAGAATGTATTGCTAGAATTTTTTCAATTTTTCATATTTTATATCAAGTTAAAAAATAGTCTATCTTATGATATTGCCTCCAATAATTTAGCATTTTGTTTAATGAAAAAAATAAAACAATTATTAATATAGAATGTCCATGTAAATAATCTTATTTATCATTTACAGAGACTTTCATAGGTATAAAAAGTAGATTTTGCAATGTTTATATATATTACTTCGATGGTTTCCACTTAGGGTTAATACTAGTTAAAAAAATGGTTGTTAAAAATAGACATGTTTAGGTAGTCATTACCTATTGTATATAGGTGTCTCTTTCCATTTTAGGCCATAGTGTCAAATAACCAGATTTGTAACTTATGCACCAATTTATGACTTTTGTCATGGTAGTAGAAAAACATTTCTTAAATATTTCCTATTATAGTTATTTAAAATGAGTTTATTAGTTCTGCTTAAACCATGTTGTATAGTCAAATTAGTTGTGCATTAATCTCATTATTAGACATCTATTTCATTGTATACCACTATAATTAGTGTACCAAATAATGCATTAAACATTTCAATAAATATTCTCATTAGTAAAATGTGCTATAAACTATAACAAAATATGAATATTTTAATATTTTTATTGTTTTTACTCTCAAAATTATTTTATTATAAATACAATTATACTTTTTTTTTTCAAATGTATTAAATAATTCAGATGAACATTTTAGCACTTAAAAATTGTGGTCCAAAAATATTATATATGTTTTATGTAGCTGTAAAATCATCGTTAAAATCAGTTGGGATTTATTCGTAAGTTATGAAAATAAATTGGTAAAGACATTTTATTTGCTGCTATAGAGGTAAGAAAAATATAAATGCTTAAAAATATTGTTTCTTATAATTTTGTTGTAATATTTTGTAACAATTGTTTATTAAGAAAAAAAAATTCCGTTAACCCAACATATTTAACCAGGCTGGCCTATTTGATCTTTTCAAGAGTTAGTATCATTATTGTATGTTTTATGAAAAATTTACAATCACTGAAAAATTATCCTAATTGGGAAAAAAAAAATCCGTTAATATTTAAAATATTTTGCATATTTATTTAAAAATAATTTTATAATTGTTGACAAAAGAATTGCCAACCATTTAAAACGTTTTCCATATTTCACGTTCTCGAAACGGACAATTGTTAATAATTAATAATTTCCAATATTTAAAGCAAATGTTTTTTTATTCTTTTAAAAAGCAAATATTTCTTTCTTTATGGTATAAAAATATCCATGTACAAGATATTTAGAATCCGAAAAAATTGTATATACAACTTTATTTTATACATTAATATCTAAATTACTTATTATAATAACTAATTATTTTTGTAATTAAAATTAATTATTAATAAAAATACTTCTCATTATAAAATAAAAATATTAAGCTTAATTTTAATAGAATTTTAATTTTAAGCAAAATTTTTATTATTATACTTTGAATTTTCAATTTAAAATACTCAAGTTAATATATATATATATATATATATATATATATATTATATATATATATTACTAGAATTTTTTATATTTTATAAATTTTTTTTGTAAATTTATTATAAAATTTTGGAAGATTTTTTTTGTTATTCTTCTTATAAATATTTTTTAATAAAAAATTCGTAAATATGTTTTACAAAATTTTTTAAATAAAATATTTTGTATAAAATATTTAAAAAAAATAGAAATAAATTTTTGCAAATCATTATTCTTAAAATCTGTAAGTGTTTCTTAAAAAAATTCAAAAAAAGAATTGACAGAAAATATAAATATTTTTTCAGTCATGATATATATATATATATATATATATATATATATATATATATATATATATTGAATTTTTTTATTTCTATTTTTTTTTTTTGTATATTTTTTTTTTTTTGAATGGAATTACTATTTTTCCTTAAGTCTAGATTAGATTTTCGTCGTATATATGCATCATATATACGTTAAACAATACATAAACTAAATATTCGTCGTATATACATCATATATACGTTAAATAATATATAAACTAAGTTTTCGTCGTATATACGTAATGTATACGCTAAATAATATATGAACCATACGTTCATAAATGCAAATTTATTGCATTAATTTGTGAAAGTTAACAATAAATAGAGTCAGTGGAACCCGATAAATAGAGTCAATGAAACGGATATTCAAGCCACGAAATTCAGTTAACTTTTTCAACTTAATTAATCACAAGTAATGTCTACTCATTATCTATCCCATCTTAAAAGAATTACCTCATTACTAGTTTCACTAGTTATTAAAAAAAAAAAAAAAAAATTTGTAGATTTTTTTTATACATACACGGTAAATATTCTTATTATGAGATTTGTAATTTCTACAACATCGACTAAATTCTTTCCATTAATAATGTATACATTTGATTCACTTTAAGTAACCATGTAGTTGTCCCATTAGCTCTTTCAACTGCATGCTTAATTTCTTGGCACAGTGTCTCAAGCACAACTAGTTGTTGTTAGGTATGATAAGTGTTAGGAGCTAATAGTGATTCTTAAATGAGGTATTGTAAGGATTTAGAAAATTGTTTAAGAGCAGAAGTGATATATCTGAGATGAAGTATAAATATTTATTAAATATTTGTTAAAAAGCTTATAAATAAGAATGGTTAATATTCAAACTTCATTACAAAATAACCATTATCTCTCTAAAATACTTTTTCTTTAACTTTTTGTCTTCTATCTAGATTTATGAAGAAACTATTATACTAGATGCTACAAACCTCCTTAGATGCTAATGTTGATAAAAATAAAATTCATAATGAAATAAAAGACATCAGTTTGAATGATTCAAGTACTTAAGTCCTAATTTAACCCATGAAATAAGTAAAATATAGTCATAAAAGACTTGAATAGACTTGGTCATCAATAGACTATGCTAAGTACTTAGACAATGATTTGGACGGGTCCAACGATCCGAACAAGTGTGACAACTCGAATGTGACCGACAACCCAGACGGATCCGGCGAATCAGACGAGTTCAATGACCAGAACGGAACTGACGAGTCAGACGAGCCCAACGATCAGGACAGTCCCGACAATTCGGACGGGCCCTACGACCTTGACGGGCTAAATGACCTACAGGGGCCCGTCCGTAAAGTCGAGCTTGTCCGGGTCGTCAAACCCGTCCGTGTCAACGGGTTTGATTCTTCGGGCCCGTTCGTGTCATCGAGCCCATTCTGGTCTTGAACCCGTTTGGGCCGTCAGGCCCGTCTATATCGTCAGGCCTATTCGGGTCATCTAACCCATCTGGGTCGTCGGGCCCATCTGGGTTTTCGTGCTTATCTGGGTCGTTGGGCAAGTTCAGGTTTTCAGGCCCGTTCAAGTCGTTGGGCAAATTCAGCCTAGTACCTTCTATTTTCTCAAAAAAATATTCAAAACAATATAATATTTTCAAAAAAAAAAAATTATCACTCAAATCCTTTTTAAGAAAGATATATGTAACCCTAATTCTCTATTATAAATAGAGATACGTAGGAGCGAAGATTCATCCTTGTCGGATCCCCTAAAAGCTAAAAAATATTTTTTTTTCTTATCTATATTATTTTCTTATTAATTTTAGGAAAAATTAAATATTTTGAAAACCACACATCTTTTTACATATTTGATTAAAGGTATTATCTTTAGACGGACGTTGTAGGGTGCTAACACATTTCCTACACGTAATCGACTCTTAGACCCAAAATTCGGTTTTTGTAGACCTTACTTTATTTTTATAGCTTCCATAAATTTTTAGAATAAATTATGGTAACGACTTCAAACTTTATTTTTTAAATATTTATTTTTTGTTCACCATCCTATCATGATTTCGGTTGCTACAATGCTCTATGAATGACAAAAAATCAATAAAATAGTTATGATATGTACAATCATATATAACATTTTCAAAGGAAGGAAATGAACTAAAATTCCATCAAGATATCAAAACATGATTGGTAGTTGAAAACCTTATAAAAACATTTTCTTTCCATTTATCCTTATCACATTATGTTTAACTTAAACATAAATAAGAGAGGTATCCCTTCCATCTGTCCATGAATCTTTACTATTTAAAATGTTAAAACCTATATATGAGTTTTCACATGAATAGATGATAACCTAATTCTAAGAGTCTTGACAACCCATGATTTTGATCATGGCAATAATATTAGTGTTTTGGTTTATTTTATCGAACTAATTAGTGTAAAACACACAAATATAAGTCTATATGACATAAGTAAGACAAGCTTCAAAGACCGGTCATTATATTATTCAAGCACTAGACGAGTGATTTAAGGATTAGATGAAAATATGTAAGCAATAGACAAATATGGGAGAAGCACTATAAGAAGTCAAACAAAACACCAGATGAAAATAAAAGGGCTAGACACACTCAAAATATATTTCAAAAATTAAGAAAAAACGAATTTTGATATATTAAATGATTTTATTATATTGTTAAATCAATTATTATCAAAATAAATAATATTTTAGTAAATTATGCTATTTTAATAAACTGTGTTACTATTTAATCAATTAAATTGATGAAAAATACATACCACTAAGTAATCGATCATTTTTATTTTTAATCAATTATTACAGACGTCCAGTGAAAACAAAATAAATCTAACATGAAATAATAGATTATGTTAAAAGCTAATCAATTATGTCAGACAAATAAATCATTATTGGACTAGATAATATATTGTTTTAATTTTTCTTTTCTAGAAACAAAGCATGAATAATATAATCAATTATTTGATATCTTGATTATTATTGAATTAAAACCATTCACAAACATTTTAGAGACCATAAAGACTCACGTTCATTTACGCATACAGTGAAAATTTTAAACACACAATACATTATTATTATCAACATCATATTCCAAACTATTAACCTGTTGTCCTTAATACTATTAACCTGTTGTCCTTAATAGGTGTAACTTGATTTCTCTTTTCAAGTCGAACAATTGTTTCAATTAAAAAAGTTTTTTTTATTGGCAATGGTTAGCTGTTAGATTTTGTTAACGAGAAAGTTGAACTCACAACCTCTCCCAACTTTTTTTTTGCATCCCATCAAATCAACTTTACTTCTCTAAATTATTAGCAGGAATGATCAAACTTACGACCTTTCCTTCCCTCCCTTCCCACGACCTTTAATTAAGAAAGTATTACATATGTTTCGATCACTTACGAAGAACTTTTAGATCTAATAATGAACATTAGAAAGTTATACAACATTCATATTTAACTAGCTTATTGTGTTATTTTGCAACTTTATATATATAATTTGATATATAGCAAGTAAGAATTGTGTTGAAGCTCCCAAAGAATGAGAATATAAAAACCAATCAAAGGAGCATGTCGAAACAACCTTGAAAATACAGTGAATATGTCAAACTAAAGACAAAAAAAAAAAACTAGTGAGCAATAAAGAGAAATGTGAAATACTATTGTGAATGTATGATCAAACCATTACAATGATAGTGGAACATTTCAAAAGAACGAAAATAGTATGAGGACTAAAATTGTATTATATATATAACAACTAAGAGGTATGCTCCTTATTTTCACTTATACATATTTTAAGTAAATTAATTTCCTTGAAAACATCTTGCAACAACAAATTTTTAACTTTAACAAGAATAGGTACACCTCTATGTTTCCTTCTTATACCTCCAATATACAATGACAAATATTAAGAATATTCTTTCATGGAGCTCCATCGAGAAGATTTTGGGTTGGATGATTTACAAATATTTATATCATGCAATTTAAAAGTTAAAAAACTGGGTGAGTTTTGGATTGCATCTTAAAGTTAAATAAATAATTTTATATTAAATAATTTAAAATTAATTTTTTTTCTTTGAGATTGCATAATCCGAAAATATATTTTAATTATATAATACAAAATTATTATTTTTATTTCCTCATTGTAAAATTTAAAAATACATTTTAAGTTGCACCGTATTAAATTAAATTTTTCTAACACCTGAATTATATAAAATTCGAAAATACATTTCAGATTTTGTTATTCTTGAATTCGAAAGTTTATTTCCTTTAGTTTATCTCAAAGGGTGAAAGATGATTACAATAATTCACAATAAGCAAAATGGATATATAAAGAATTGGCGATGTAGGAGAAAAATGTAGAGGTACATATAGTAAATGCCCACTGATTTCCTTGCAATTGGACTCCTTCAAAGTCCAAATATTGGCCCAAAGAATGGTTCAAATCATTTTGGCAAATCTTATCATTTGATACATTTTCTTCTACATTAAAATTTATTAAAAACTTTAAAATTATGCCAAATTATACGCTCTATCATTCAATAATTTTAATATATTTAAAATTTTTAAAATGTATCAAAACTTTAGACAACAATAAATTTTAAATCTGTGTTAAAATTTAAAAATTAAAAACATATTTAATCTTTATTTTTCATGCATCTTATTAACATATTAATAACAAAATGACACTATTTTTTAAACTTTGTCGATTAATCGTGGTTTTTAAAGATATATCATCAGGATGTTATGCATATAAAGAAGCAGTAAAATTTAAAAATATGATAACGAAACGCATCAGAAAAATTAAAATTCATAAAATAAGAATGTTAAGTGATAAAATATTAAATTATGAACGAATTCACCACAAAATTATATAATGTTCAATAAATTTTAGAAATGCATTAAAAATAAATTGAAAAGCATGATAATAGCATTTTTTTTAGTTAACTAGATTGTTTTGACGTGACAAACATGGTCTAGCTAATACTAAAACGGAATGGAACGTATCTAAAAAAGAAAAATAATTTTTTGACTATTAATTTTTAATAAAACTTTTTCTTATAATCTTAGGTGTCATTTTTTAAGTGGTTTTTTTTTTCTCATTTACAGTAATCAAAAATCACTTAAAAGATGACACATATATTATAAAAAAAGTTGTCAAAACTCAGTAGTCAAAATATTATTGTCTTCTGAAAAATTAAACAACAAAACACATTTGATATGATAAAAAAATTTAACATATAAATGGATTAAAAAAACTATACCGAAGATTTTAAAATTAAAAATAAAAATATATCAATTTCAAAAAAAATAAATTACAATCTTACATTTGATATGATAAAAAAATTTAACATATAAATGGATTAAAAAATTATACCGAAGATTTTAAAATTAAAAGTAAAAATATATCAAAATTTCAAAAAAAAAAAATTACAATTTTATATTGTTTATATATTTAATTTTTCTTTTTCTTTTCAATTTGAAAACACGGCCATTTCAGATGACAAGAATACATTGCATCCATACATATTTTGTTTGAGTTCATCCTCACAGTCATAATGAACTCATAACACGATTTTCACGATATAAATAGCTATGATTATATCACGTGTGTCCATTCTCACACCAAATATTAATAATTAGATTTCACTAATATTTTAATTTGTCTAATCTACAGGATAAATATTGATATATATATATATATATATATATATATGTAATTATAATTATTATTTATATGAAATAAATGATTTTAAATAAAATCATTATTGGAATTCATAGAAAATATTAACGTTCTTTATATTCATCACTCCTTTTTTTTTTCTCTAAAATCCTTTTAGACGAATTTCAAATAAGAGAAACATGAAAATTTCCAATTTTTAACAAACATAAAATTTTCGATTCAAACTAAATGATAACAAAACATTTTTTTTATTATTATATTTTTTACTATCTTTCTCATCTTATTTTCTCAAAGTTCTTGTTTTTATATTAAAAACTTTCTTTTGATCTTTTTAATTTTTCACCTTTTTACTGTATACATTAGTTAATAATTATTTTCTGTATTCTTAATTAAATATCATCTTTGACAAAAATTTCTAAGTTCTTGAACAAAACTAATCACTTATAATGATTCTTTAATAATGAAGAATTTTAATTATCAAAAATATGTTTAGAGATTAATTTTCTAACTAGAGATCAATTTAGAAATCACTTTCTTTGATAGCCAAAACGTTGATAGCTAATGTTAGTGACCAATTTAGATACCAAATCATGATAGAAATTATTTTAGTTTTCGATTTAGAGACCAATTATAATTTTTTGAAATTATTTTAGTTATCAATAATTTTAAGTTTATAAATTGATATCTAAATTAGTCATTATAGTAACTAATTACTTTTTGTCACTAAAGTTAGTTATTATTCAAAAAAATTCTTTTCGTGATTGTTCTTTGCAATGAGAGGAATTGGGAGGTGCAAGTAGGTTTAGTTGGATTAACTATAGTTACTTAATGAGACAATAAGTAAGAAAACTAACTATGAGAAAATTCTAGGTTATCAATAAAAGTGGCTCAAACCCTAAAGTGAATATGGAATCATTTTAATTTTATTTAAATAACTTTTATTTTGATTGAATGAAAGCAAAGAATATTATTGATTGAATGAAAGGTTATAGAGCAGGAAAGAAACTACAAAATATATAGAAAAGAGGAGTTAACCCATATAAGAAGAATCAATTACTTTGTTGTGTTATCAATCCCCTTTAAACCTAAAATTAGGAAAAGAGAAGGTAGATATAGGTTTTGCTAATATGTCTACAACTTGAAAACAACCAGGGAGATGAAGAAGACAAACATGCTTTTGTTGAACCCAATCACAAACAAAGTGAAGGTCTAGCTCAAAGTGTTTGTTGCAGGAAATGCATGCTAGGATTAGAAAATAGGAGAACAACAACTTGATTGTTCGAATAAATAGTGGCAGAAGTAATATATAGCTAAAGTTCTTGAAGAAGGGAGGCAATCCATAAGATGTTAGTTATGGTGGCAACAATTTTGTGATACTCCACTTCAGTGTTGCTGCTAGAGACAACTCTTTGTTTGTGTGAACCCTAAGAAATAAGGTTGTTGCCCAAGAAAACATAAAAGCTTGTTGTAGCCTTTTTATCATCTAAGTCTGGCCCTCAGTCTGCATCATTAAAACCAATAATAGAGAAGTTAGGAGAAGAATGAAATGAAATACTAATATGAATTGTACCAACTAGATAACAAAGTATGCATAGTGATACTTGTTATGTTGATGCATAGACTAACACACTTTGTTTATTGAAAAGGATATCTCAGGTCCGATAATGGTGACATATTGGAGGGTACCAATAATGGATCTATATAAAGTACGGTCTTCAAAGGATGTTAAGTCGTCTTAGATAAGTTGAAAAGAATATACCATTTGAGTTGGGAGAGGCTTAGTGTCATGCATGTTGGTGTTGTGTAGAAGTTTTCATATATATTGAGTTTGAGAAAGATGAAAATAAGCAGGTGAAATCCATGTAGCTTCAATGCCAAGGAAGTAGTATAATTGGCCAAGATCCTTTAAAGCAAATATGTTAATTAATGAAGTGATTAAAGAATTGATGGTAAATGGAGAGGAACCAATAATGATGATATCATCAACATAGATTAAGATAAAAATAGTGGAAGATTTATAAAATCAAGTAAATAGAGAAGGATCACTCTTAGTAGAGTTGAATACCATCTGATTTACAGTATTACTTAGTTTTTGAAACCAAGCATGTGGTGCTTGTTTAAGACCATATATATCTTTTTGTAACTTATAAATGTGGTTAGGATTGGAAGAAGCAAAACCAGAGGGATGTTGCATGAACATTGTTTCTTCAAGTTCTCCACGAAGAAAAACATTATTAACATCAAATTGTCTAATAGACCAATTAAGAGAAAGAGCAATGGTAAAGATAACCCATAGAGTAGTATGTTTGACTACAAGACTGAAAGTTTCTTTGTGTCAAGACCAAAGATTTTATGAAAGCCTTTAGCCACTAAACAAGTTTTGTATCATTTGAAATGTGTCATATGTATTAAATTTCTTTCTGAAAATCCACTTGTAATCGATAAAAGGAACAACTTTGGGAAGGTTCGTAAGCATGTATGTGTTACTGTGGAGAAAACCATTGTACTTAGATTGCATGGCATGGAACCAATTAGGATTAGATAATGCTTGCTTAATAGATGTTGGTTCAAGAGAAATAGTAACATTTAAAACTTTATGTTTGTTAATACTTGCTTTTGAGTTTGTAAGCATTAAATGAGTATTAGGAGGAGGCACAACTTAAGTATTTTTAGGGGACATGTTATGAAGAGTGTTAGATAGAGAAATTTTGTGGTGAGGTTGAGAAAATCAAGACATATAGGGTGAGTTAGCCTTGTACGAGGATTAAGCCAAATGATAAAAAGGAAGTTGTATGTGTGAAATAGAATGTGATAGCAAAGATAAAACATATGTAGCAAAAAAAGTTAGTTTGATAGCAAAAATAGGTATATTGGTTTGTGCAATAGGAAAGTTAACTTTGTCATTTGTAGCAAAAGGATTATTAGATAAAGTAAAGGGAAATATAGTTTCACTATAAAGAACATTTCTTCAAATGTAGATTTGGCTAAAAAGACCTAGCCTTTTGTTTGTGAATTATAACCAAGAAATAAGCACCTTGTGGAGGAAAAATCATTTTTTTGTTTGTTATAAGGCCGAATTAAAAGATAACATGCACAACCAAAGAGTTTTAGAAAAGTATAATTATGTGTTTTATGAAAAACTTTTTCAAATGGTGGGCAATCATTTAAAATGGATGTTGGAAGAATGTTAATGATATGAACAACACGAGGAAAAGCTTACCCTAAAATCATCTAGGTAAGGAAGCACCAACAACGAGAAACAAACTAGTGTCAACCACATGCCTATGTTTTCTTTCAATATAACCGTTTTGTTGGCGAATGTGTGGACAAGTTAGCATGCAATAAACCTGGGATTTTATGTTAAGTAGATACATCCCTGTATATTTAGAATAGGTATCTAAATGTTATGCAATACTTTGCAACACATGTACTAGGCATTGGAGCAAGGTCCCATATGTTAATGTAAACAAGTTCTAAGGAGTACGATAAGAGGAATCAAATTTAGAAAAAGGAAGTTGATGCCTTTTAGCTTTAACACATATATCACACAAAAGATTGGAAATAATACTATTACGACTAACACTTTAAGACTTTATGATGCATGGTTAAACCTAGAATGCCATAAAAACAAAGTAGGTTTTATAGTAGTCTAATTAACATTGAGAACATAAGAAGAACAAGTCACATAAAAAGCATATAACCCATCCTCTATGACCATTAGAATGGATTCCAAAATAAACATTATTATCTTTAGCTAATTTGTATACAATAGTTAATTTTTTTAATATATGAGAAATATACAAAAGATTTTTTAACACTAGTGGTGTTGATGTTTAAGGACTGTGGAAAAATAATAGAACCAATGTGAGAAATGGACATACCCATGTCATTACCTAATTTGACCAAGTTAATACTAGTGTAGGATTGTTAGGTTAAAAACTTGTTTTGATCATGTGTGATATGGCGTGTTGTGCCGTTATCTAGGTACCACAAAGGATCACTTAGGGTGTATTGCAAAGTGCACCAATTGTCCCGTGACTGAGGTCAAGTGGGTCGAATCACAATCGAATCATGACGTTTGAGCTCTTACGCTCATAAGTATGAAGACTTACGCCTTGACTAATGGCTATAACTTTTGACCTAGCGGAAAGCGCTCGATCCAACAATTGGTATTAGAGCCCAATTATAAGTTTGATTCCCATTGAGACAATTGCTAAGTGAGAGATGGTTGTAGGGTGCATCAATTGTCCCGAGACGGAGGATGAGTGGACCGAGTCACAATCGAATCATGACACTTGGGTTATTACTCTTTTGATCTGAGAAACATGAAAAACATGCAACTTGTTCCTGATCTGAGAAGCGATAATGAGATCAACCATTTAGGTAAGAATAGACGTATCCATAAAAGCAAGGAGCCAAGCAAACAAGAGTTTATCTTTGCTCATACTAAATGTAGACATGATTAACAATGTTATGAATAGTATCTCTAGAAGATTGGTATTTTTGTTGTGTGTCTTGACCATCTAAGAAATGGAAATGTTGTAATTCTTTAATGGTGACAAGCACTTGTTGTCAAATCAAGAAATTTTCAGTAGTAAGCTTGAGAGGGATAAGTGTATGAAAAGTTTGTGGGTGATAGGTGAAGGAGTTCTTGCTACCATGTAAGAAAGAAGAACAAAGACAAAATCAGAGAGCAAAACTATATAAAGGAAGGAATATTATTAATTAAATGAAAAGTTACATAACAAATAAGAAACTACAGAATATATAGAAATGAAGACTTCATTGATATACCTAGAATCAATTACTCTATTGTGTTGTCACATTTTCAATACTATTATTTTCTTCTTTCTAGTATCTTGTAATAGTATTATTTGCAAAACTAATAATAAGTATTGAGATGCAAAGTACATCCCTTTTTCTCAATAATAAAGAATATATATATATATATATATATATATATATATAAACTAGCAAAGACATAAATGTGACATTTTTTTACTAGCAAAGACTAAAATAAATAACAAAGAGTATGCGTACTTGAAAACAGACCTCACGAAATTTCCAAACAGTATAATAATAGTATACATTAATCAGATCACATTCTTCCTAATACTAATACTTCAATCGTTTGAACACGTCCTTCACCTTATCGAAGGAGGATAGATGCATCCAAATGTTCCTCCAAGAGAACAAGAAAGATTAAAGTACACTTAATGCATTTCATTCTCATTGCATTTGTTAAACTGGGAAATTTCACTTCTGTCCCAAAGGAGATTGATCAACATGTACTATTGTATTTATGATTTGTCTGGGTCTCTTCGTCAATAGTGACCTGTACAAGCTTGTCTGACACACTTAAACACGCAGCAGTTAATCGTATCACAAAGATTATAAGTAGATGGGACTTTTATGTTTCATCCAAATCCAAGTTGTTACTTGAGCAAGAGCAAATATATCTACTGATCAACTTTCTTATGTTTAAAAATTACCTCATTCCTATGTTTCCATATTTTCCCTACTATTCCTAACTACATTCCTTGCCAAATCTTATTTTGTTCTCTATTAAGGTTCACTAGATGGAACTGTTGAAAATTAGCCCTTGCTTTAACATGATGCATTGAGCTCACCCCCATCCATCTAGCACACATATTCCACACCTTTTGGGATACACTACATGAGAAGAATAGGTGTTCTACATTCTCTTCACTTGCTAAGCACATCTCACATAGGTTATTTTGTAATTGAACTCCCCTTGCTGCTAGTTTATCCTTTGTAGGTAGCTTATCCAGGAACAACGTCCACCCTAATAGTTGTGCCTTTGAAGCCACCCTAATACTCCACAATGTTTTAAACTCTTTACTCCCTTCCTCATCAAAGGTACCTTGTAACTTATTATAAGCAGACTTAACCGAAAAAATACCATTGTCTTTATCCTTCCACTTCCAAGAATCAAAGCTCCCCTTTCTAAGACTATGTCCGTTTAATAATAGGATAAGTTGTTCCTCCATAACTACCTCCCAGAAAAGTCTAAGCCTCCTCCATGTTAGGTCCCAAGCCCAAACATTCTCTTCCTAATGTCATACCTCCTCTATAACTCTTTCTTTACAATTTGATATTAAGTACAACCTAGGAAACTTGCATTAAAGTGGTTCTTCCCCAATCAAATTATCTTCCCAAAATTTAACTTTTTCCCTCCTCCAACCACCCACTCTATGTAGTTGTCAAACTAGACACCTTGCGTTACACTCCCACAGACTTTTTGGATGTCTAACCACCACCTCGAAGCTGACCAAGATATAATGGAGTCATTAAGATTCTGCCAAGACCCATACTTTGAGTCCAGAACCTGTTTTCACAAACCATAATCCTTCACTCCCAATCTCCATTTCCACTTAGCTAAAAGTGTTGTATTGAAGTTTCCAATGTCTCTTATCCCCAAACCCCCAAACTCCTTTGGTTTGCAGATGTTTTCCCACCTAACCCACGCTATTTTCCTATCTTCAAAACCCTACTCCCTAAGGAAGTTTCTTTAGATTTTTATAAGTTCCCTATACACGCTTTTTGGCGCTTTAAAGAAGGAAAGATAGTATAGTGGTAGAGCATATAAAACAGATTTTATAAGAAAATCGACCAACCATATGTAGAAGTTTGCCTTTCCATCTAGATAACATGTTTCTAACTTTATCGATCATAGGCTGCTAGAATTGGTTATTCTTAGGGTTCCCTCAAATTGGAATTCCAGGATACACAAATGAGATTTTCATATGTTAACAATTTAAAATGTTAGAGAAATCTTTTAACAGTGTTGCATCCAACCCCTAATTCTGCTTTTGGAGAAATTTACTCTAAGCTTAGACGCTAGTTCAAAACTTCTTAAAATAGTTTTTATAGCCCATGCATTTTGAACTTTTGCGTCACACATGAATAAAGTATCATCTGCAAACTGTAGTAGCTTTACATTGGTTCTGTTAGTGCCCACTTCTATTCCATTATATATATATATATATATATATATATATATATATATATATATATATATATATATATATATATTCCTAATAGCTTGTCTAACCAAACCTGCTAGGCCCTCCACTACAATAAAGAATAAGAAGGGTGCCATAGGATCCCCGTGTTTGAGTCCCCTTGTTGGTACAAACTCCTTAGTAAGACTCCCATTGACCAGTATTGATACAATTGATGATTCCAAACACTCTTTAATCCATTCAATCCACCTTGCGCAAAACCCCAATTTAGCCATCATGTAGTATAAGAAAACTCAACTTACTAAATTATAGGTTTTTTCATAATCTACCTTCACTATTGCTAGCCTCTTCTTTTTAAGCTTACATTCTTCTACTACCTCGTTGGCCACCAAGATACTATCTAAAAGTCCTATGAATCAAACTTATATAAGAAATTGACACTACCTCTAAACTTATATAAGATAATAGGAAATCTTTTCATATTAATATTTTTATTTGATTTTCTAACAAACATATAGTTCAAATATATTATTAAGTTATATATTTTTTAAGTTATAGGTTAATGAGTTATAATTTTAATTTCTATAAAAATATGCTAAAATCATGATTTACTAACAATGATACAACTTTCCAATTCAACGTGGTATGTCTCTCTTTTCTGTTTTATTTCCTTTAATTGCACACGTACGTGTGCAAGTTTGAATATAAAAAGATTAAAAGGAAGTCTAAAAGAAAAGGCAAAGTAAATGATATAAAGTGACAAAAAGTATATATAGTTTTTATACTTTATGAACGATTTATAAGGCACTTTTAAGATCATACTAAAGTCACTCCAAAGCCAAAGCAATGCCGTTATCAAAGGCTTTGTAGGTCTCTTTCAAGGACCAATGTCCCACCCCATATTCTCTTGTCTAAAATCTTCCTTTGTCTTTCGGTTCTTATGTTATAATAACTCACATTTTTGTTGTAAGCATGCATGAAGGACAACTTTATGATTTTCATCTTTGGCCACACTCCATAAACTACCAAAAGAAAAGAAAAGGCATCCCTAGCTAGCTCCTTTCATTTAGTTTAGGGTAGTTGGGGCCTTGGGAAAAATGATGGTGAACTAAATAGGTAAATTCATTTTAAATACTATAAAAAAAAAAAAAACACTTCTTAATGAGGAGATTCTTCTAGAAAAATTTCCGTAGTTTTAATTTTGCATAAGAATTAAACATTTTGGAAGTATTTCAATAACAATTTGATATAATAAGTACAATTGTTAAATTAACTCTTATAGTATTTTAATCTAGTTTAAACTTTACTAAGTACACTTGTAAAATAAGTTAGTTTTATTTTTAATTTAGTCATTGATATTATTAAATATTGATTTTAGAATTTAGTGTAGATATATTTTTTTTTGAAGAATTTACAAAATAACCTGACAATTGACTATCATTAATGCATAACCATTTTTAACTATTCATAAAATTTTAATACTTTAAAGAATACTATGTGATAAAGTTCTCTCCTTTTAGCTTTTACTATTCAAACCTAGAAGGAAAATGTATACGTTAGATGACGATTCATGATCGGTACCGATAACCAACAAAACCTACACTACTAATTTGTGTCTCTATGTTTTATGATTATGATTATGATTATATTACTTAGTACACTTTAACCTAACCCTAATTTTAAATTACTGACTTTATACTTGCCTTTACGATTAATGTTTTTCTAATGTCAATTTGTCGCTACTCTTTTTCTCCCTTGATTAAAAAAAATAGAAAATAGAAATTTATATTTTATTTATAATATATTATATATGTTTATGGAAAAATCTTGGGGGAGGAAGGGTTAATACAGGTTATACTAAACAACTTTTATACATTTAGATTCAAAATGTTACACAAAAATTCAGTCTATTTTTAAATTTTATATTATCTTATGATTTATATTTGAAGCTAATTCAACTTGCTACAAACTAATAAGAAGAATATAAGAAGATAATAGAAAAAATAAAACTAATAAGAAGTCTGGATAAGAAATGGTGGTATATATAGGAGAGAATAATGAAATTTAATTAATTATGTAATGACCAGATAAAATCATAATATAGCAATTTTGTATAAATTACAAATGTGTAGTTATATCAGGGATGACAGTATGGGTTAATCCATTTTACATAAAAAATTTGTTACAGGATTGGTCTATGAGTATGCAAATCAGCCTGCATAAAAAAAGTTTTAAAAAACTTTACAAAAATGTTACAACAACAATGTTGTTTAAATGTTTTACTTGTTGCATTTCATGAATGTATCATTGACAATAAAATTAAAATAAATGAAGTAAACATAAGATTAAAATTCACATTAAATAAATATGTCAAGATTAACCTTTCATGAGTAGAGAAACATAAAAATTAATTATAGCTACCAAAAAACTATAGCAAAATTAATTAATGATGAATATAGGCAAGAGAATTGGATTAGAGATTCAGGCATGCAGAGAAATAATAACAAAATAAAATAAAAGAGTTTATTACTAAAAATTTTCATATGAATTTTTTCTTTTGTAAATTTGTTAAAAAAAATTACAAGAAAAGATTATTTTCTACTATTTTTTCTAAGAATTTTAATTAACAGGTCATGAGTAATTATTTCCTATAAAATTATAAAATTTGTAAATATTTCCTACAAATTTGTTATGAAAAGTGTTGTGTACAAAATATTTTACAAACAAATTGATAATAATTTCCTGCAATTTTTTCATAACAAAATTTACAAATATTTCATACAAAAAATTTCAAAACTAAATTGACAAAAAATGAGTTTCTTTTATAATGATTTTGTCTGAAATACAAATTAAAATAAGATAAAAAGAAGATTTGTAAGTTATGCAGATGACTCTATCCTATTTTACCATTGACATGTGTGAATTGCAAGTTATGTAGAGTGGATCTATAACATGTTAAAATACTTGGTTCACTTCCCATATTGTCATTCCTAAGTTATATAATATTTTACTTATTATTTTTATTTTAATATTTAGTTGTATAAACATTTTACACATACTAAAATATAATTTAATTCACAAATTTAAACTAACATATATATATATATATATATATATATATATATATATATATATATATATATATATATATATATATATATATCTTTTTTTTTATATCATTTTATTTTT
>Ga0214543_1002726_pt1 | contig 34763 bp, 17 predicted proteins | sample CNSS2metaG_FD_160094 | JGI IMG/M metagenome (GOLD analysis project Ga0214543, IMG submission 160094) | Root nodule microbial communities from cowpea collected in UCLA plant growth center, Los Angeles, California, USA - CNSS2 | ecosystem: Host-associated > Plants > Roots > Nodule | place: USA... | reverse complement strand
GGGACCAGCGTCAACTTGCTTGCTAGCTCCAGCTTTGCTGCGGGTAGAAACCATCTTCAGAGAAAAGCGGGTACTAAGGGTGTTCGTCTCGTGCCCCACGGTGGGCGCCAATTGTTCCTGCAGAGAATAAATAAGAAGTCAGGCATAAGAGTCACCTTACCATGTAGTCCGCTATCTCCTCAGTTGGCCTCTTCCCCTTCGATACATATCGGCTTGAACCCAGGAGGGGTTACCTGCAGAAGAATCTCCGAAGCTCAAGTAAGTCAAAGCTCTCAGGGAGTCAAATCAGCAATTAATGAACGCGTACCTTTAAATGATGGGGTCCACGTGTATTTATAGAATATTAATGACGTTTGACTATTGTATGGGCTGGGTTTTGTCTTGGGCCCCAGCTTGGGCCCTGAGTGGGCCTGATCCTAAAACAGGTCTTAGAGGTCTATTAAGATAGGGTATTGATGTTGGTTAACTTTCTAGGCAAGTAGTCGGTTTCGGCCGGCTACCTGCCTAGATGGCTTGTGCTGGTGGTGTCCGGGTAGTAGATGGTAGGTGGTTTTGACGTGTGTACTATTTACTTGATTGAGTTTGGCTAGGTACGGTACAGATTCATTGCCTAACATTTTAGAAGACATACACTTATACATTTTGGACACGAATTTATACTGATTTCATTAAAACTAATTTAGCATGCGATAAAATATTCAACTTGATAAAGAGGAAAAAGGATAGGAAAACTCTTTTATACCTTCAGTTATTAATTTTTAAGCTAGCGAACACTTAAGGATTTAAGAATTAGTACCAAATAGCTTTGTAAATGAAGCTAAAATTAGCATAGCATGGATCGGTCTCTTCTCCCTTATTGAAGAAAGCTTCAAGGTTGCAAGTTTAAGTTGAAAAAAAGAAAAGAACAAAAAACAAAGAAGCAATAAAATAATTTTTGCTCTGCCTACTTTTTCTTTTTTCTATTCTGGTGCAAAATGGAGTATGAAAGGTCAATCTCTTCTTTGTATTATCAAATAATAGAAAAGTTTGGTAACAAAATTTGGCCAATGAATTTTTGTTAGGCAGAAGAGGTACAATGGTGTAATAAATTTTCTAGGTAAAAAGTGCTCAAGAAATGTTTTAGGCTAAAAATGGACAGAGCTTTTTTACCAATAGTGGTAAATCTACTGCTAATTATCTTGTGAATTAGAGTTAATTATCTATAATTCAATATCATAAAAATTATCTTTTTGTAAGTAGTTATAATTTTCTATAATTTTCTATAATTATCTATAAAAAAATTAAATATAAGTTTATCATGTAATGCATTGCTTTTTGTAACTAGTTTATATTTTGTACGTGGTTTTTTATTTTTGTTTTGATATTTTTATTTATGTTTTAAATTTTATGATATTTTTATTCTTATTCTTATAATATGTCAATAATTCCATTTTTTTTGTGTTTCTTTTTTTTTTTTGAATTTATGTATTAAAACTAAAAAATTATTAAGCGAAATTAAAAGAAACGTCACACAAGGATAGTACAACAGCGCAGTCTTGGGGTCCTTAACACAACCCCTACAAAACTAGGCATACCACGATGTCAACAGAAAACAAGATAAAAGTCTAACAGTTGAGAGTAGAGTAATAAAGCATATGGTAATACATGGGCCATAGCCCTAAAGAAAACTCTTTAAGAAATAAAGACCAGCCCATGGAGACTATGCGGCGGAACCATCACCTCCCTGTTGCCCACGGGTGTTCCTCGCATATGCTCACATCAACAAGTTGATGATCATCGCAAAAGAGATTACCACACAGCAGAACACACAACAATAAAAGTAGGGTAAGCTAGAGCACAAAAGATTTCATCCATCCAATCAGATATAATTTCACAATATCATATACTCATATCAACCAAGCATGTTATGACTTTTCAGACAATACACTACGACACGACTCAACTCATCCGGATACGTATAACCTGGTCGGATTCAGCGGATGCTTGCACTTGTGGTGGATACCTCTGCTCACCCTTGAGCTGTTCACCCCCGAGCTTTGTGTTACAAGTGTTACACTGAATCAATTTCTCTCACCACAAGATTAGCCCTTAATGGATTTCAAGCCTCCTGCTACTCTCACCACAGGAGTCAGTCTGCTCTAGATGAGGCTAACTGACTCCTTAGAGTGTCAGGATGCAACCTTACATTGAATCCTTACCCATTTATACAGATGGGGCACCACCATGGACACCCACTAACAGGGGCCATGGAATTATGTTCCAACCACTAAAGCACAACCCTGAGACCCCACCTAGAGATCTCAAAGATTTACGCACTGACACGGACCAAGCATATCAGTCAATAAATTAATCATTTTCATGCACAGGACTCTCATGCCACTCTTCATAACCAAATTCCTCATTCACATTTCATGTCGAATACCATTCCAGCTCATCCATCCTTAACCATAAATATAGCATTTCACCTCATACCGATACCGTGCCATTTTGAGACCAATCATCTCATGTTCATCACATATCAAGCATTATTCAAAACCCATTGGTCATAACCCATACACCCTCCCACTCATGCATACTCATTTCCCCTGTGCCATCATTTAATAGTACAATAACATACAGATCAACCATCCAAGGACAAGAAGAACACCAAGATGAAACACATTCTCGCCTAGCTCCTCGCTTAGGCTTAAGAGCCTCGCCCAGGCGAGAGTCTTTCGCTCAGGCGAGCTCCCTTCGCCTAGGCGAGAGTTCGAGAATCTGGAACAATGGCCTCTACACGTTCTCGCTGGGGCGAGACTCGCCTCGCTTGAGTGAGACGCTCGCTTGCTCAAAACTGAGCGAGTCGCCTGGGCGACCATTTGCGCGAGAAGGCTTGGGCGAGCCTCTGCTCACCTCACCTAGGCAAGACAAGCTCGCTTGGGCGAGATTATCAGTCGCCACCACTGTCCGTACCTGCAGTAGTTGTATTTTCACACACCAACGACAACACCAACCATTTCATGCATTCACAGCAACATACTAGTTCAAGAATCATAAAAATACAAACAAAACAACTCGCAATCACATTAAACAAAGCGGTTCTAGCTTCCAGTACCTGGAATAAGCTAGAGCAAGACCTCGATGGCAGACACGGACGCAACAGAATAAGGAGTACGCTTAGGAGCTGGAAAAACCACGGAACATAATACAAGGTAAGTTCATCACAGAGGCTTAGTTGGGTAAAACACAAAAAGATACCAAGAAATGGGTGGCATGAGATGTAGGATGACTTAGGTGGAGTAAGAACAACTTGAGCGAACTTGAAAGCGGTGAGGAGGCACACCCTAGCAGAGAGTGCGACTGCTCAAGGAGGCACAAGGGTTTCTATTTTACGAAAAAGAGCACAAGATTAGGATTGTGACATATTAGGTCTGATCCTTCTCCTTTGGGCCTGCCCTTAGGCCCACAAGATGGGGCAGCCCTTAAAGTAAAAAGAGCAGAATGAAAAGTGGGCCTTACATAGACTAAACTAGAACACATTATAAAAACTAAAACAAATCACCGGAGAAAATAAATAATTTTTATAAGGACATTTAAAAAAGATTTTACATGGAATTAATAAATACAATACATTATGAAAAACTTAAATATATTTAAAAAAATTGTTGATGAAAAAAGTGTTGTATAATTTTTTTATGATTGTACAATTTTTAAAATAATTAAATTATTTACATAGTAAATTTTTACCTTAATATGATTCTAGTCTTTGTAAAATTTACAGATTTTAAATTTTGCCTTTAGTTTCCAAGAATATTCTTTTAATCTTTAGTCCTCAGAATACTTACAAATTTTTTAATTTAGTTTTCAGAATACTTAAAAATTTTTAATTTAGTTTGGATATTTATTTATATTTCATTCTTTATTATTATATTCTCATTTTTAAATAATTATTGAAATAGTTCTAAATTTTCATTTTGAAATTTTTTATTATAATAAGAAGAACAAGAATAACAATAAGAAGAAGATTAATAAATATGTTTCCTGTCAATGATAAAACATAAAAAGTGAGATATCAAATACAAAATAAAAAAAAAATATTTAAGAACAAAAACATTATTAAAGAGTCACATGTATCATTATATCTCGTATCAATCTTTCAACATTTTTTTATATAAAAAGTAATACAAATATAATTTCTCTTTTTTTTATTCTGAAGGTTCTTAACCACCGCCCTGGCTGTTGAATCAGTCTATGGTCTTCAATTCTTCATCTCTCTACCACCCTTCCAACCAAAAAAAAAAACAACCTTTTGAATCTTTCTTCAACAAACCACTCACCATTTTCATTCCAAATTCTCAATCAAAAAACCCCAGATGCCACATTCTATCTCCAGTGATACCCTTTCTTCCACCCTCCCATGACATCCATTTTCTCTTCACAACTTTGCATTGCACCATTGAAAATCAAAAACCTTGCACACTTTGATTTCTTTACACACATACTTTAACACAATTCAAACCTTCTTTCTTACTCTCTTTTCCTCTTTTGAAAACTACGACTTCTTCTCCTATTGCAGTCTTTGGTTGGTGTTGATTATTCTGCTTCAATTCTGCTACCAACTTTTTGAACCTTGGGGACCTTCTGTCCCCTTTTTAATCCAAAAAACACAAAACAAACCCTTCTATTTAGAATCTTGGTGTGAGTGGTTTTTGCGTTTTGTTTGCTCTAGTTTTATCAAAAAGTTTGAATTGAATGAAATGGTTGTTGAGCTTTGCTCAGAGAATTGTGGTGTATCATCCATGAGTCCTAGGATTTCATTTTCTCATGACTTCTCCCAATCAGATGTTATTCCAGTGGAGAAACACCCTTTGAGATCAAACTCATCTGGCTTGAGCTCAAGCATTGACTTCAATTTCTGTGTTCAGGAAAGCTTAGAGCTTGAATCCTCTTCAGCAGATGAGCTTTTCTCACATGGGGTTATCCTTCCCACTCAAATCAAGAAGAAGAGCCTCAACCATGTTCTTCTGAAGCAAAAAAGTCAACAGCTAGCGCCACCATCTCAACCCCCATTACCACCCTCGAAATCTGTTTGTGATAATGCCCCTTCCACCACCAGAAAAAGTTTAAAGAAAGAGAGTCACAAAGATAGCAAGGACTTGAATGAGGAAGCTGATGAGAAGCATAGTTCCAAGTCATTCTGGAGATTTAAGAGAAGCAGCAGCTGTGGAAGTGGATATGGGAGAAGCTTATGCCCTTTGCCACTTTTGTCTAGAAGCAATTCAACAGGATCTTCACCAAGTGTTAAGAGGATACCACTGTCAAAGGAGGGTCATCAAGTTAAGCAAAATTCCCAGAAACGTTCTTCCCCTATCTCAAGGTCTCACTCTCAATCCTTGGCTTCACACAATAACCATCAAAAGCCTCCATTGAAGAGGAGCCATGGCTCCTACGCTAATGGTATCAGAGTTAGTCCTGTTCTCAATGTTCCTTCTGCAAACCTTTTTGGTTTTGGCTCAATCTTCTCCAATAATAGAGATAAGAGCAAGAAGAAATAGTTCACAAACAAAAAACAGAACTTCTATTCTAATTTACAATTTTACTAATTTGCAAATGAGTGGGGTCTACCTTTTTTTTATGTGTACTTCCCGGATTTACCATGTGATTAGGAAAATTTGCTGTAGAGTTTTCAAAGGTAAATGAAATGGTTTGGTTTGCTTCAAGAAGACAAAGTGATGATAAAAAGAAAATGTGTGTATGTGAATGGGATGGCCAAACAATGATATTCAGCCACATGTTTGGTGTCACAAAATGTCAGGTAAATGTTGCTTTCATGGCTGTCCCTTCTTAGTGTATTATTTCTCTCTTCTTTTGTTCTTTGGTTACACAAGGTGTAAAAACGTTGATTTAACCATGTCCCTTTTTGCTTTACTCATGGTTCTCTGCAATTCTGCATGAACAAAGATGAAAAGGAGAAGTTGATGGTACAGTGTTGTTGTAAATTATTTTCTTCTTCTTTTGGTTATATTGTCCTCAAGGATTGACCAGTAACAGCAAAAATATTTCCAGATATGCATTTTAAGTCTACAAATAAATATTAATATTAATATATATAGCACTATGCACATTAATGGGATGAAAGGGTGTTTTTGTTTGATGATATGTGTGTCCCCTCTTTGCTTGGTGTTTGCTATTTGTTCTAGTAATCAACTTGATGGTGACATGACTGTGATGGTGATCAGTGGCCCCTGGTTCTTCAAGAACCATCTCCTTCTCTTCAAAGTTTGCCAACCTGATACTGTGTTTGAAATGGATTGATTTTCCACCACCCCTTTTTGGTTGCAACTTTAGCCACTTTGAAATCAGTGATAAAATCAGCTATTATTGATAGAAATTAAAGTTGAAATTGATATCTCAAGGCATCTGAAAGGAAAAGCTAGTGTGGATTCTTCTTTAATGGATGATCATTGGTGAACTTCAAATTTTGTAAAGCTTCCCAACTTCAGTTTATAATTTAGGTGCATTTATGAGAAATTATCAAGGTCTCAAATGATCACTTGTTCCTGATTCCAATAAATCTCGGATTTAAAATTTTCAATCGAAGGAAAAGAAATAGGAAGTCGTGCTGTATAGTTCTTCACTATAGGTTATTTAAATATTTTGTGAAAAAATGTTTATTTATGATTATTTAACGTTTTTAAAAGTATATTAACAAATACTTTCTTGCTGGATTAATAATAAGTTTTTTAACAGGATTGATGATTTATGAAAGAGAGAACCACGCCGTGTAAGTCTTAAAATTGTCCTCTCTGTTTTAAATTTCAAGCACTCACGTTCCCTTTTATCACTGCAATTTTAATATTACTTTTTGATAGCGTTGTGAAAATGGGTAATGTGATCCAATCCAGCTTAACCTATCACGGGTTGATGATTTAGTGAGTCAACCCAACCCGGCTCATTTTCTAGCGTGCTAAAAAAATTTGAACCCGACTCGGTCCACCACAGGTTGGCGGGTTAAACGGGTTGACTTACAGGTCCACTTAATTAAAAAAATACAATTTTTTTATTTTTTTTCGGTCAAAACTAAATTATAATTCTAATTAAAATTTAAATAAACTTTAATACAATCCAAATACAAACCAAAATCAAAAAAATACAAATTATTTATGTGTTGGCTGAAAAAAAAAACCTAACATGACTCAAATGTAAAGCCAAACTTAATAAAAAACCACTTGTATGACTCTTTTATCTACGGGTTGGTGAGCCAACCCGGCTCACCACGGGTTCAACCCAAATGAGCCGGGTCAAAAATCAACCCGTATTGAAATTTGTAACAAAATTTCAACCCAATCCGACTCATCACGGATTCGAGCCGGGTTGGCTGGTGGATTGCAGTCCATTTTGATAGCTCTACTTTTTTAAGTATATCAAGAATAGCATAAATATATAAAACCTATTCAAACAATTTGAAAGAAATAATCTCATTATCCCAATAAATACATTACTTTTATCCATGATAACTACCAACATTTGAAATAAATTAAGAATAAAAATTAATATTTTATTAAAATCCGATAACATTAATAAATTTAATATTGTTTTGCTAAGATTTGTATTTAATATGTGGAAATGGATGAAAGAATTCATTGCATTTAACATAAATTTTGGTTAAAATATCAATGGTTGAAAATGATATGAAATGAATCATCTTGAAGAAAAAAACATTAACATTGTGTAAGTTTAGGGTCTTACATGATATTAGTCATTACATGATAAATAATCTACACCAGCATAATGATTGAAAAAGATGTTATGACAAAGAAAAATTCATGGTAAGACATACTTTGGATACTTGTACAACAAATTATGCTGTTACAATTAAAACCATTGCTAGCACTCATGTTTCACTTTCTAAAAGTGCACTTCGTACTTTTAATAATCCATGAGAAATTGTTGAGGTTTGGACTAGTTACCAAGTGAATTGGACCTTAACCATCACAATGCACTATTGCCACTTTGTTTAAAACAACACGCGAGTAGTTGTCAACTTTATTAAAAGCCAATGTATAAGGTTCAATTTTTCTTATTCCAATAGAAATAGGTTATACATATCAATCTAATTTGTTAGAAAACGAAATAACATCTTGCATGAAGGACCCAACGAAAAAAGCTGAAAAAAATCTCACTTTCATGACTCTTGGTCAATAAGGGCTTGACCCCAAAAAGAGAGCGAATGCAAATGAACGTGTGAAAAGATTACTTCAGCAAGATTAAAGTGAATGGTTGAAGATTTATCAATCACAAATGAAGTTCCAACAATTAATTAACTTTGTTAATCATTGATACAAATTATTTATGCGGGTAAGGACTAATATTAACAATTAACCGTTGATACAAATTAATAATCTTAATATTTTTTTTTTATATAATTTATTTTCTTAGGCTAAATAATGTCTTATCAGCTAAAATGAATTTTTAAGTTGGGTTAAAAATAGAGTTAAATATTTAGTAATAGAAAAGTGAAGTTATTTTGGTTTTCATGTTATAAGAGACTTCTTGATGAGGCTCTTGTGCGAGATTGATGGAAAAAGGTGACTCTATGGATGACGAACTAAAGCAAATGTAGTAGGTAGGTATTTTGGTGGTGGTGAATTTGGTTGGTAAAGGTTGAACTCTAAGAAGGTTGGATCAATCTTAAATAAGGAAGGCCAGAGGAGGTTCTTGAGGGAAGCTCTAGCAATTGACTCTTAAGTGCAATTTTCTATAGTGATCTCAATAGCATTTCATTATACATTCAAGAGTGAGAAATACAAGGGAGGGAGTTCTCTATTTGTAGGAAAGAAAAGCTCCAATCTCGGCTAAGCAATTTGGAGGAAAACCATGTTAATTCTAGAACATGCACCTAACCTCCTATGATTTGCAGATCAAATGCCATGTGGCAAGTCACGCATTACTAATTTACGCCATGTGCTAAATGTGCAAAACATGGAGCATGCCTAGGATAGTCCCAGGGATTTCAGAGCAGTTGATGGAAGCACGCCTAAGACCTTCACAAGTATCTTGGATTAGCTTCGGATTATAGAATAAGAACTTTTTAGTTTCTAATTTTGTAATTTTGTGTTTCGTCTTTATTGGACTTTTACTCATGTTGGGCTTTTTATGTTTAGGCCCATAGTATATAAGTCTTTGTGAGACACGTTTGTTGACAAATTTGAATAAATGAAAATTTGAGTTTTTCTCTCAAGTCTCGAGGTTCTTCTTCGAACCACCGATCCTCATCTTCGAATCTCGTGTTCAAAGTGGAGGATCTTCCTCACTTATCTTGGAATCTCCTCCAAGTGGCGTGACTTCCCCTGTTCCACAAATCTCCCAAATTGATGTCCTCCATTTTTCCCATTTCGTTCTAGGGTTTATACCCTTTTCTATCCAAGAAAAAATTCCACCCTCAAATTCGAGACAATCCTTCATCAATTGGTAATCAGAGCTCCGTTGGTTTCTCTTTCTAGAGTTTCACTTCACATTGTCATTTTCCATTAGTATCGCATTTTGTGTTCTCATTCTTCTAGTTAGAGCTCTTCAAAGTGAACCTACTGGAATCTAATCTCTGACTTGCAAGTGTGTTGATTCGTTCCATGAAAATTTTGTCTTGCAAGCAAAAATAACTACAAAAGGATGATTCAAGTTGTTTGGTCTCTCCATAAGGTTGAAATGTCACAGCTAAAGTAGGTTTCGCATTTCTTCCTTGGATGGCACGCACCAGTAATGTCGAGACTGGGCTTGTTTCGTGTTATGCTTGAATTGGTATGGTTGGTTGGTTGCAGCTTATGTGTTTTTGTTATTGACTCAATTAAGAGTATTGAAATAGAAATCAATTTGGGCTTAATGGCTTTCGGTGAAAATTTTTTGGTTTGGGAGTAATTAGCATGATATGATTCAAAGATTGAATTCAAGGAAACTATTGTCTCTAATCCTTTCGATGTTGTTGGTTTCTCTTGGTGTCCTAAGTAACAACCTTTGGTATTGTCCTTGCTATTTGTGCATGTGATTTAAATAGATGCAACCCACATGTTTGTGCAATTGTCTTAGTGGAAATTTCAATTGGAGGCCTTATTTGAATGCTTAGATTGTTGCTACACTTTTGTGAGGGCTATTTGAAGTGTGATTTAGTGGTCTTTGGTCATCCAAAAGCAGCTCGTATTAGGTGTGGTAACACTTTTCTTGTTTATGTTAGACCCCTCTTATTATTTTTCATTAAATACGGAAAGAGGGGTGGTAAAAGAACTTTCCCCTTTTTACTTTATTTGTGTCAACCTTGTGCATATATTAAGATTGAAAGGGTTAAATAGGTCAAAGTAGCTAGGTCTCTCAAGTTCTTCTCCCTATTAAAGCAAAGTTCAATAGACCATAAGTTGTTTTGATTAAGTGCTTATAAAATAACATAAACACATGTATTTGTAAAGTACCAAATCATAACATATGCAAGTGCTTTATTTGTTAGACATATTAACGACACCTTGTGTTTGTATAACTTCATTCGATAAGAAAAATGCTTGGACAAACAATGCTAATATATAGTCTTAAGCATTCATGATGCATGTTAAATATTTTAAATGCTTTTTTTTTATTTAAAGAACGTCTGTTTCTTATTTTTTTAATAAGAAGGTCTCACAAAGATGCATCTACATAAAAGATATCTTGAAGAATGTTTTTAAAGTTATTCCACATCAACAAAACCTTTGACTCATTAAAATGTGATGAGTGCATATTTATGCCCTCATTTAGCCTTTAATCTTGAATTCTTAATTGGTTTATTCTCTTTAAAAGATTGTTTATTTAAGATTTACGATGATTTGGTTTATTAAGCCTGAGATACAAAAACATGTTAAAAATAGATTTTCAGTTGCATAAATGTTCTTTGGATATTTTGAAAGTGTTTTAGTGCAGTTAAGTTAAGCTCATGGAGGTGTGAAAATAAAATGGTTAAAGCTTCATGACATTTTAAAGATAAAGCTAAGAATAACAGATTATAAAAATTACAAAAATTCAAGCTTATCATTACATTAAGAAGGCAAGAAAAACATGAAAAAGTGAAAAAGTTTGGCTAAGCCAAACTAAATTTGGCTTAGCTAGGAAAAGGGAACAAGCAACAAAATTGAACCTTCTGGTTTTTTCTATTTTTTCACAAAAAAGGCTGGGATAATTCAATAATTTTTATGATAGAAGATAATTTGGGGCAAATGTATCTTTAGATATTTTACATGATATTTTTAATTATCGTATTTAAATATATCAGTAAATATCAAAAGATAATATTTGCCAAATCCTTTTGAATCTCGTAAGATCTTCTTAAATATTTTTAGATTTTCATAACAATCAAATATAACTTAAAGATATTGGATTATTTAGAATATAATATGAGAATATTACATTATTAGAAAGAATGTTACAATAATAGAAAAGGTCTAGTTGAATTTGTAGATAAAGAGACTTAGGGAAACACATAAGTGGAGCTTAGGAACCCTTTGGGACTAACTGTTGGTCTAAAACTAGTGACTAAGTGTTCAAGACATTTAAACACCTTTCCATAAGCTTGATTTTGAAAATAGAAAAAAATTTTGAACCCTTTTATACAAAAGTCGAGAGCTATTTGGTTTGTTGGTGGACTCAAAATTGAAAAAAAAATTGTGTCTTATGTTCTAGCTTGCATGCTTAAGTGTTCGATGAGATTGCCAAATATTTTCCCTCTTTGAATTGGTTCTTATCTTCCTTGGTGTATGAATGATTTCGATCTTGAGATTGCATGTTCAAATATTTTCCCCTTAGTCTTTTTCCATGCTTTCCTTGTATTAGTCTTGATTACTAGTTTTGTCACATGTTTTTCCTTTTTTAGAGTTTTGCCTTCCTTGTTAATGGTGTTTTTCTTGCTTGTCATTAGGATTCTTAGTTTTTTCTTTGAATATTTTTTTTCTTGACCATATTGAGTGTGATTTCCAAATCATTTTGTCCCTTTGAGCTTGAATCTTTGAAAACTTTAAAATTTTGTAGGAGTTTTCACTCTTTTGGTAGATGTGAGTGCTAGCCTAACCTTATTTTGCTTAGGAATGTAATCTAAACACTTGGTGCCATTATTTTTGTGCCAAACTAATCTTGAGTTTGTGCTTATCTAACCACTAATCCCTTTCCTTGTTCTCAATTTTGAATTCTGTTGTAGGCAACATGAATTTGAATGAGATTATTGTAGAGGGGATGGAAGAAAAGTCATCTTTGAACTACTCCACAAGTAATGCTTAATCCTTGGTGAGACAAAGGGACAATGAAACTACATTAGTGAACCTAATCTAAGAGATGAAGATCACTAGGAAGGAGACCTCTAACCAAATGACAGAAGATAAGAGGCAAAATGAACTTAGGCTCCAAGAACACATCCAAAGGCTTGAGGCTAGGGAAGATAGAAAGAAGAGGAGGACCTTATCCAAACACTCCTGTGGTGATGGTAGGAGAAGGCATGACCATGGTTATGGTGGAAGGCGCAACTCCTTACTCAAAAGACAACCACTTCTAATCAAGATTATCATGTTTAAAGGAGACAATGACTCCAACATATATTCAGAGTGGGATAAAAAAATGGACCAAATTTTTAATGTTCATTTAGTTAGTGATCAACACTAAGTAGACTTAGTAGTTTTAGAATTCGATGAGTATGCAATAACTTGGTGGCATCCAATTTGTATGAATTCTATTGACTAAGAGTCATTTGCGGCTTCTTGGATGGAAATTAAGACCTTAATGCGCGCTAGATTTGTTCCTTCCTACTATAGAAGGTAGACTCTTTTTGAATGACTGCTAAAATGGCAAAGTCTCTACGTCTCAAAGTAGGACTTCAATTTGAAAGTGAAGAGGAAAATGTAGTTAGGTTTGTGAGTGGGTTAAGGAGGGACATACAAGATGTGGTAGAGTTGTATGAGTACTCCTCTCAATTTAAAAATAAAAATGAGGCCAAGAGGAGGGATTCATACAATGGCTATTACTCTAGTAGTTGGAAAGGTAAAGAAAGAAAACATGATAAACAACCTTCCAAAAGTTCACAATGTGGCTAGGACCTCTAATGATGCTCCCAATTCTTCTCAAAGTTCAAGGACAAGTTCCATAAAACATTTTAAGTTCTTAGGGTATGGACACATTGCTTCTAATTGTCCTACCAAGACAACCATGACCTTGAACCCTAAAGGAGAAATAAAGAGTGAACAGTTTTCTCCCCCTTCCCCCAAGTGTACTTCCTCCCACACATATTCTTCATCTTCAAGTGAGGATGAGATTAAACCAAGTGAAGGTGGTTTGTTAGTGGTAAGGTGCATGCTAGGGCAAGTTCCATACAAGGTGTCTTATCAATGACAAACTATGTTCCCTCATTATAGATGGTGGAAGTTGTGTGAATGTAGCTAGCACAAGGGTGGTGGGAAAGCTTGGCTTAAAATGAAATCCCTCATGCCAAGCCCTATAAGCTATCATGGTAAAAGAGGTAAAAGAATGGGCATGATTAGGCATAGTAATATTTGATTGAGAATGTACTTTGGTTGAATATGCCATGATTAATCCAAAAAGTTTTTGCTATTGTAAGACCCGAGAAAATTAAATAATTAAATAAATAATTATTTAATAAATGCGGGTAGTAGAAGCCTTTATGGCATTTAATGCAAATTATTGTGACGTGGAAAAGTATTAGCTTAAGTGGTTAAGAGTACTTAGTTGTGTTGAGAGGACTTGGGTTCAAGTCTTATGTGTGCCAAATTGTGTGTTATTCTAATTTATGCAATTTTTATGATGATATGTTTGAATGTGGTTAGTGATAATGTAATCCTAAAATTATAGGAATTATCACAAAATATGATTGGTTGAATTGGTTGTGCATTTACTTTATGATTGAAGGGTTGTGTGTTCAAACCTTGTTAAGAATAAAATTAACTTTCTTTTTGCTAAAAATTCTTTTAGCATGGGAATGAAGAAGCATAGAAACCCTAGTTGCCAAGGGGGCGGCCAAAGGAGTTGTAAAACAACCATAATGGGCTTTGAATAGCCACTAACCCCATGATTAAGTCTCAAATTCGTTTTGTGACCATTAACCCTCATTAAGGTGTAATTAAGGGATAGTAATTTGGAGAGAATAGGGAATTTTTGGAACTGCAGTTCGTGAGTGCTGGTGAGGGAGGTTTTCAGAGGAATCATTGTCATTTTGGGAGAGGGAGAGTTGAGTTTTTGTGAAGAAGCAAAGGGAAGCCCTTGGACATCATAAGGAAAAGGGTTAGAAGACCAATTGGAGCAATGATTAACGGGTTAGGGGAGTTCTTTTACGTTTGTTCATGTCCAATAACTATTTTTGTGTTATACTGTATGATTAAGATGCTTATACATGATCAAAATTTCCTTTGTTACGTTGTTTTTTGTGGTTTCTGGGTGCCCAGAAATCGCCTAGCGATTGTGAGTGTGCTATCAGGCGATGCTTTGTTTTCTGCCCAATTTTTTGGGTTCTGGTATGAACCGCCTGGCGACAAAGGTGAACCCGCCAAGCGACGCATGGTGATTGTCTCTATTTTTCAGTATTTCGTGTTTTTCTGTGATACTGTGACTTTTCATTGGGATTGCAAAGTCTGTGAATGTACGTGAGGTGATCGGGATGTGATCAGGATGGTGTACGGGAATATAATCATGAATAGGTGGTGTTTAATTGATGAATGGAACGAAATTGGGGATAATAGGAGTCAATTGTGAATTTGTTTGGATTAGTATGATAGAATTGGTTGAGTATGCAATTGTAAACGAATTGATTTTTGAACTATTGGTGTGTGCATGAATTTCTGGATGGTGAGGTTAATTAGAAAAGTGTCCAAGAGTATATACGAACCTGGGTGTTTCCCAGGAACTGATGTAGCGCCTGGCGGCATCTTATTGGCCGCCATGCGGTAGCGTGAACAGGGTGTGGTTCTGAATAATTAAGGGGATGGCTAAGGGAGGGAGTTGTTATTGAATTGTGTTGAAAGAAAATTAAGTGAGACAAAGGGATTAAGATAAGTGAATGAGGGCCATGATATACAAGGCAATGCATAGAGTGAGGTGATGTGCTTGGGGCAAAGTGAATTAGGCTCGGTAATGAATGTTTGGTGATGGTCTAAAAATCTAGAATAGGGAAAGGAAAAAGGATGGATGACTAAGATGGAAATGTGGATTCTAGTTAGTGGAAGTAGAGGAATTTGAGCATAGCAATTAAATACAAAAAGGGTGTACAAACAATTGGTTAAGTATGGGATCGTTGATGAGTTAAATTGGTTACAGGGATTGAGAAAGGGATGGTTTCTCCTATAACTTGGTTAAGTCACATTGCAACTTTATAGTGGTGAGTAAATCACCTAGTTTGAGAGGGTTAAATGGGAATTATGAGTTATAGGCAGTCAAACTATGTTGAAGTGGATGGGTAATAGAATCAGGTTATGATATAAGAGGGTGTTGTTTCCTTTGGAGGTCAATCAGATTGAAGAACATACTAGTTTGGGGTGCCAAAACTAACAGAAGTGAGCTACTGGTATTACGCCTGACGGCCTGCTGATGCCCGCCAAGCGATAGGACCAGGGAGGGGGTCCCTGTACTGCGTGGCGCCTGGCAGTAAGGCGTGTTTCGCCAAGCGACAAACCCTGAACAGTGGGTCTGTCTGGAGCTTGGCGCCTGACGGTGAGGAAGGTTCCGCCAAGCGGTTTGCGCAAGTTTCGCCTGGCGGCACTTAGGTTGCACCAGGCGATAATGTAGTTGTCTGTAGTTTGTGTGTGTTGCTTTCGAGTAATGATGCTATACTTGGATTAGAAGATGTTATGCCATGAGTGGGTAGGGTCATGGATGGTGGGGAACACGTGACGGTATGAGTGGGGAGGTTCATACTCTTTTACTCTCATGTGGGGATACGGGCGAGGTAGGTTTGTATGTTCCGTGCTCACACTTGAGAAATGCTGTGTGCAGGGAGGTACGTAGCTGGTGGATCACGTGTGTTGGACTACGGGCGGACAGGTTCGTAGAGCAGGACTACGAGCGGGGAGGTTCGTAGAGGAAGGACCACGAGCGGGCAGGTTCGTGTGAGCATCATAAACCCTAAATCCGAGAATAATTATTTATGTGTTGTGAAGGTTGAAAAGCCTTGGAAATTAAGGTCTTGGCCAATAATTAACTAGGATGAAATAGATGGGTGTATTACTTCTGTTTTGATTCATTGATATGATAATTATTTATTTTATGAACTCACCCTTTCTGTGTGTGTTTGGCGATGATCGTGTAATTCTTTACACGGGAGCAGATGATGCTACAGGTGATGCTGCAGACGTTTGAGACAGAGAGAGGGGCTAGCTTGGGATGTTGAGCTAGGATTTTTACACTGTTTATCTACGATTTTAGTTTTTATTCAGCAATTTTGGAACTTGTATAATTTATATGACTTTTTATGGATTTGCACTTTGGATTTGCAAGCGTTATTATAAATTTTGAATTTTCCGCACTTTTGGGAATAATAAAATTTTGACGATTGAATTTCAATTATTTATCGATTTATTTAATTAAGTAATATTCCTTAGGGATGTTACAGCTATTAGTTAAGAATTTACTGTGGTTAATAGTGAGCACGTCAACTAATTAATTGAGAATTTACATTGATTAATTTGAAAATCTATGACAATAATAAACCAAACAATAATGTTTACATAACCAATGATGAATTCTATTTTGGAAAAACAATTGAAGTTGTAAAAGTAGCCTTTAATGCATATATAAGTTTGATTGTGGATAGGTGATAGTTCAAGAATACGAACTTCTAATTTTCTCATAAAGGCTAAAAATGAATTTACAATAGTTATTTTCTTTCAATCTCTATATAAAGAAGATTTCATGAAGAAGAAAGATCTATGACTTCATTATAAATTGAAAAACACTTAATTTTCATGCCATCTCAAGCGATCCTCAAGTCTTACATGAGTGCAAAAATACATTGTTTATGTTTGATAACAATATAAAAGAGTCAACTTCTATTGCATTTGTCTTAAGAAGTTTTCTCTCTTTTAGTGATTGAACCTTATGACCTTTTAGATCACACTTCTTTATCTATAAAGTTAATTTACCCAATAATGGATGGGTCCAAATAATACTTATATTGTAATCCAGATAATAATAAGCATTTAGCCAAGAGTGGTTGGATGTAAAGAATACTCAATGTTTAGTAATTAATGGTTATAGTCGAAATAATACTTATTTTTAATTAATAATGGTTAGGATCCAAAGAACACTCATCTTTTATCTTATGCCATTAGTCTTCTAGTGGCATTTGATCATGTCAATCAAGAATTGAAAGTAGTCTTAGTTTTCAGATGAACTAATATAAAAATATCTAGTTTAAATCTCTTTACCATTATCTCTTTGAATGTCATTTTATTTATCTGCAACTAACAAAAGAAGAGTTATGGTAAAATAAATTTTGAAAAGTATTTTTGATAGTGTCTGTAATCTAAGATATGTCTAATAATCTTCATCATATGTTATCTTATGAAAACTACTTGACAATGCATTTGTCAAAGTTCAAATTTTGTCTTGCTGCTTTTATTAGGCATTAATTTGCAAAGTTTTTTTCTAAAGTATCAAATACACAATTTCACCCTTACTTGTTATGATCATGTGTTTTTTACACTCCTAGTTCTCAATGTGTTCAGTACTTTTCTTTTCCTTCAACTTTCTCCTTATATGGGCTTTTTCTGACCTCAATGCATGTGTTCACCTCCTTTGCACTTCTCTTTCACAGTTCTATAGATTATTTTCCAAGTTCAATCAACATTGTTTCTTTGTTCGTGTAATTTTCTTACACTTTAGGTGATCATTCTCACTTATTGTTTGTCATTTTGTCATCACTATAACAAAAATCACTTTAAGCAACAACACAAAATTGTGAGTTAAACTACAAAAACAGTGGGCTAAAGTTTAGACAACAATTTTTTAGGAGTAGTCTAGGTGAGTGTAGCTGTAGGTAATAGGCCACGATTTTTAGTACGACAACAATTTTAAAATTGTTACTTAAAATCCTCATAAAAGGCAACGGTTTTGATGTACGTGTTTTTCCAAACTTCACATTTTTAACATTGTGGGCTCTTGGCGTTTTCAGTCTAAAATCAAAGGGAGGGAAGAAATTCAATTTTTTGCGTTTTTTGAACTAAGTTTTGCATTTTTAGTCAAAAAATGAGGGAGAAAATATTTATAATCTAAAAGCTTTCATTCTTAGTGTATTTGAGACCACATTTTATGGATTAGCCCACACTTTTTACAACTGACATTTATATAAATATTGTTTAAGATAGTTTTTAAGCCACATCTAAAAAAATGTTTCATTTACTATGTTTAGACCACATTTTTATATATGTGGTCTCGTTTAGTGTTGTCTAAAGTCATTTTTGTTGTAGTGCATGATTCTCATTGATACCACATAATGCGGAAAAGTCAACTTGATCCATGATAGGTGTCAAATGTTTTTATAAGAGTTAAGATAATCTCAAGACCTTATATTTCAAGATGATGTACTCCTATTTATTCGTCTTATATGTTCTCCTTCCATATTTGTGTCATAATATAAAAGTTTGTGTAATGATAGTATGACAAATTAGTTAAGATTTTGATATAATAATAATTATATAACTAATAAATGATATTTTTTTAAATTATTTATTTTCAATTTTTTAATGGATTTTTAATTAAATGGTTTTGAATTAAAATACTTTAATTTAATTGTTTTCAAGGTATTTCTATTGCAGGAGTCACAAGTTTAAAACTTACAATAAAAATCCTACGTTAGAATACATGACATAAGAGTAAATTTATTGAAAATAAATTTTATTTTCGAGAAATACTCTATAACACTAAATAGTTTTAGGTTGCAAATATAAATAATATAATGAAGTTTTCTAAAATCTTACATTATAGACTACATCTTATGACTTTTACAGTGAAGATGTCCTAATATGTAATTAATATTTTTAATTGTCATGTACTAATCATAACCATATTAACAAGAAAAAGTGGTTAAAAACCACAATATTTGATAAAAGGTAATTTGCTGACATGATTTTTTTTATGAAAATAATACTTAGTTCGTAGATGATAATGAGTGGGCTCGGATATAAATAGACTCTAATAGCAATTTGTAATAAAAAAATTCAGTTATTACCCATTTATTTATCCACAATATATTTATTTAAAAAATATTCACGAATATTTTAAAATTTACAAGTATCCGTCCATGAATATTTTGAAAAATTATAAACTTTTAAAATAAAATTACAAAAAATATAAATTTAATATTAATTTAATTTAATTTAATTTAATAAAATATAATTTTAATTTTAATTAAATTAAATTAAATTTAATAAAATATATGTTTTATTTTATTTTATTTTTTATTAATAAAAAATTTACTGATACAAATAATATAATATTGACATCCCAACTTATTTATAAATAAATATTAAAATATTTAATACTCGATAAATAATAAATAGATTTAAATATTAACTATCCTTGGCAAATTTTATTTTCACGTATCCACGAGCACGGGATACTTAGTAGTCATCCCTAGTTCGTACCTTGACTCTATACGTCACATGATGAAAGATGAAATTTGTGGTAATTTAAAAGTACGACTCTATCATAGATGTAATCAAAGAAGAACATGGTTTGATTTGACAAATGTTTATTTTATGGATAAAGTTCCAGCGAATGAGTCAACATTTACGTTCAGTTGGCAGTTAATTCAGAACTTTAAAAATAATTTTGAATGAAAAATGGATATCAAAGGTTGTTCCACCTTTTCTCCACCCAAAATAAAACTAAAATCGTTTCGAATAAATTATACTTGTTTATTCAACGAATAAATTATTCCAGTCTATTTTATTTTTTAAAACTTGGTTTCGTTCTTTTTTTATTTGGATATCTAAAAAACTTTCTCTTTCTCTTTTTCTTTTAGTAATATTAATTAATAAATTGTGTGTTCTGTGCTAGAATAATTATTTTAAAAATTAGAAAATTGTAACACTTATATGATCCGAAAAAAGTTTAAAAACAGATGAAAGTATGATTTATTCAAAAGTTTTAGAATAATTTTCCAATAAACTCTTATTAAACTATTAGTTCAATAATTTTCATTCAATATCTGTTAAATGACATAAATTTTAACCAATACATCGGTAATTTGATGTGTGGAGGCCGTGTGTGCTTGTGTCCCTTTGGTGAGTGGAGGTAGTTTGAAGGAGGAGGGTTGTCGTGTATTGTGGGTGTTGTGGGGCAGTGAGTAAAGGTAGGAGAAAAAATGTGTTGTGTGTTATGGAATGCTTGAATTGATGAAAAGGAGGAGAAGAAAGAAGAATTCTGAGTGAAGATGGTGCGTGTCGTGGTGTAGAAGAAAAAAAAAAGGAAGATGAAGAAAAGAAAAGGAAAACACACGAAAATAAAAAGGAAAATGAAAAAAAAATTACCAACACCTGTAATTTAAAAAAAAGGGCACGTCCTAAAAATGTATGCCTAAAAAATGTATGGTTGAAGTAGTCCATTAGATAAAAAAAAAATTAAATATATGCATTTCCTAAGTTCGAAGACTCAACAATATCAAGTTTTAAAATAGGACAAAAACTAAAATTATGTTATAATTCAAGAACCAAAAACATAGTAAGCCTAAGAAAAAATGGAGTTAAAATAATAAATATTAGTGATATATTTATTAAAATCATGAAGGATGATTTTATCAATTATTTTAAGACTTAAGTTTTTCATAAATTTAATTATATTTTATTGTGTTTCTATCTTTTTTAAAAAAAAAATCTCTATTAAATACTTATGTTTTTAAAATTTTCAATTGAGTATATATTATTTATGTTTTTTAATTAACTATATGAGATGATTATTATTTTCTTCCTCATTTTACTTATTTGTCTTTATGTATTAAGAAATATGCAATTCTAGAGTTAATATAAAAGGTTAATACAAGATGATAAGTGACTTTTGTAGATTTAATTGACAATATGTTGATAACTATTGTCATGTTCCTAAATAATTTTCATGTCATTACCTAATATAACTAAGGGATTAACATTACTATTACCATTGATATATTCGGTGTGACGTTCCATTTTTATTCAACACCTTTTCATTGAAAATAATAAAATTCACTTACCATTTTATATTAATCATAATATCATTTTACATTAATTATAAAATTCAAATTTCTAACTCATGGAAACAAGTAAATAGGACGAAATAAAAGTCACGTCACCCAAATTAAAAACAAAAAGTTAAAATTAGAAACTCTAGAAAAAAAAATTAAAATTGTGAATACTTAAGAAACTTAAAAACATTACATTTGAATAGTATAATAATACTAAAATAAAACATTGCATTACAAATATTCAAAGAACACCGGTTAGGCTATATCTTATGTCAATACAATCATCCAAAAGATAGGATTATAATAATATAAAACATATGCATCCCAAGCTTTTGTACTATGGTTCTATTCCAAAACTATACTTAACATGATCTAATATCCTCCCACGACTTGGACAATTTGCCTATAATATTCCCACGATGTGCCCTTCCACCTACATCTTCATTTGCTTACATCAATAAGGTGATTATTGCAAAAGAAAGAGATGACCACAAACAAAAAAAAAACAAACACAAAAGGATAAGCTAATTTACAACAGAAACATCATATATTAGTGAAAAATGTTGTATCACAATACAATGTACTAGAAATAGTCATATAGATATAAATCATATAATCAAAGACATTTAAAAACACAATTATTTGGATACATGCATTGATATCAGATTCACTAGAGAGTGCACGAGTGGTGGCCTCTAATGCTTTGCAAAGTCATTGCCAATGAGTTTCATCCTACCATACTTCATCCTCCCACCATCTTAGGCCACGATAAAGCCCGTAGAATAAAACTTTCTACTACTTTCACCACATAACATATTCAGCTTTATATGGGTGTGATTGCTTATTATAGTGTCAAGATATGTCCTTGCTTTAATCCATACATCAATGCATACACTAAAGTAATTCAATTGACGAAATTTCCCCTATGGTATTCCTTGCATTATACCAACTCATATCTCTACTGCAACCTTTGGAACATCGATAATATCAACAATGAAAACTATCAAAACTAGTGAAAATAAGAACTATATAGGAAAACAAAATCACTACATTGTTTGGCACCCAACGGTACAGATGGCGCACCCAACGCTAATTTCCTAGGGGCCCAAAATCCATGGAGAGCCTAGTGGCCTAAGTTGGCGCCCAACGCTGGTCACCCTTGATCTCTATGTGATGAGTGTGCTTAATAGTAAAATCCAATGCCTAGCACTAGAGGCCACTAGAGCTCTCAAGAAAACCACCGCCCAACGCTCTACCACAAAAATGTTTTCTGACCTAAAATTTGAGGATGGTGCTTAACACCAATTAGCATTGCCAATGCCATGACAACAATTATCTGAAATTGTAGATTTAACTAGCACAATCACTCAAACTGGTATTTCTCAATTTTTCTTAACTCAAGCAATTGTAAAAACCTACCATTAGATGTACCAATCAAACTCATTGCTCAAGTATAACTCTGCCATTCAATCATACACTAAAATCAACAGATTAACACTAAGCAAAGGCATATTCACAACACTTCACAATTCAAGCAAGTTTCCACATTCGCAATGTCAAACTTAACAACTTCACTCATGCAATTCATCAATACAATTCAAGCAACAAAATACTCATCTAATGTCACACCTAAAATCAATTCACAGTCCAATAATTTAAACAATCAACCACATTTGAAATAATAGATTTTAGCTCCCTTCACTCATGCAATTCATCAATACAATTCAAGCAACAAAATACTCATCTAATATCACACATAAAATCAATTCACAGTCCAATAATTTAAACAATCAACCACATTTGAAATCATAGATTTTAGCTCCCTTCACCTTGTTTGACATCTCATACCGGTCTAAAAGAGCCCAACACTTCCAAGTCATAGGTTGCTTTATTGAAATGGACAAATTGATTGAATAGACTTGAAGAACTCTCCCCGATGGGCACTCCAGCGGTTTTGAATCTACAAACAGAAGAACAAAAAGTGAGGACTCCTGGAGAGAAGTCAGAGCTTTCTAGAAAAGTACTTTCTAGAAAGATAAAATGTTTTAAAGTAATAAAAACGTTTTAACATAAAAACAATCGAGTCTCATTATTTTAAAAACACTGTGTATCTAAAATATCATTTTCTAAGTTGTCACAAATATAAATTTAAAGTACGTTATTTTAAAAAACAAAAATTTTGATCAAATCTTATATTAAATAACAAGAGATAGTTTAAATGTTATCATTTTGTATTGATTTGGTGATGTGTTGTTTAGTTACTTATAAGTGTTGTTTTAAATTAATTTCAATCAAGACTATGTTCTCTTATTTACAAACTAAATAAAAGTCATGTTTTTTAGTAATTACATGGAGTGATCGGTTATTGTAAGGCCCAATTATTTTCTGCTCTTATTTTTAAGGGTTGTCCCTAGTTAGTTGGGCCTAAAGGCTGGCCCATAAGGTGCCAAGGCCCCTAAAGCAGCCAAGGTCCATCATTGTGCACTCACTTGCCAAAATTAGTGCCCTCACTCTTCCTTTTTCTCTCTACAGAGGCTCTGCTAGAGTTTGGGTCTTACTCTTCTTCGCGTTAGCTCAACTCTGTTTTCTACTCCACGTAAGTCGTTTCTGAATCATACTCCTTCTCCTTTAGCATACACTTCATGGTTCTAGCTAGGGTTTGTTTTGCGAACTCGTTTTAAATTTGTCCCACTAATTTTCAGCTCTTAAATCTGCTCCGGGAGCTGTCGTGCTCATTCGCTTAAGTGTCAGGGTCGTTTGGCTAGCTCTTTCTAGGTAAAGGAAGCTAGGGCTTGCTTGTTTACTTCGATTTTTGTTTGCCTTGCCACTGTTTTCACGATTTTAGGGTTGATGTGCTACTGTTAATGTATGGAATGCCTTGTATTGTTATTTGGGGTATGAATGTATGGCTGTTGCAGGGAGAACAATGGCGAGAACTGATGTTTTCGCCCAAGCGAGCCTGTCTCGCCTAGGCAAGACTAGCTGTAATAGGCCTAGGTTCATACTCGAGCTCTCGCTCAAATAGAGAGCTCTCGTTTTGAGTGAGGTACCATCTCACTCAGGTGAGAGGGGCTCGCCTAAGCGAGAATTCGTGGGAGCTTGAGGCGTGTCGCTGAAATTGTAGCCCAAGCGAGGAACCTCGCCTTTGGGCGAGGGGTGGTCTCGCTCCGACGAGGAGGGCTCGCCTAAGTGAGGACTCGTGAAATCAGCAGAGCTCTCTATTGGCAGTCTCGCCTAAGCGAGGGCTTGTAACTTAAGCGAAAGACCCTTTCGTCTGAGCGAGGGTCCATGGCTTGAGCGAGACTGGTGCAGAGATTTGCTTTGTGCCTGTTCTCGCCTCTCTTTTTGGTGGGTGATTACTGGTATGATTATATTTCTTTATTAAGGCATGAATTGGTTAAGTATGCATGAGCTAAGTGGTTGTGGACTACAAATCGTGAGTTTAGTATGATTTTAGTATGGAATATGAATGAATGGTTGGTTATATATGTTGGCATGGAATTGGTATGAATAATGATTTTTATGTTGGTTGGAGGAACATGATGTTGGTGTGGTCAGGACGTAATTCCACGACAGTTGTGTGGTGGTGCCTCACTGGTTAGGGTGTAATTCCATAGGACTCTAGGTGAAATCTCATGGTAGTGCCTCATTGGTCAGGATGTAATTCCACGTTGGTTGTGTGGTGGTGCCTCATTGGTCAGGACATAATTCCATGACCCATGTTAGTGAGAGTTTCGTGGTGGTGCCTCATTATATAATTTAGTAAGGATTCAAGGTAAGGATTGCATCCTGACACTCTAAGGAGTCAGTTAGTCTCACGTAGAGCGTACTGACTCAAGTGGTGAGAGTAGCATGAGGCTTGGAACACTTTAAGGATAACCTTGTGAATGGTAGGATGAGACCCTTTGACAATTAGCTCGGTAGAACAGTAAAGGCCACCACAAGTGCAAGCATCCGGTGAATCTGACTAATTATATGTATCCGGATAAGTCGTGTCTTGAGTCTTAGTGTATTGGTTGTGAGTCATCACATGATTGGTTGATGTATGTATCTTGGACTATGAAAATGTATGCAATTGTATGATAAAATCATTGTCTACTCTAGCTTACCTTTTCTACTTGTTGTATGTTCTGTGCGTGTGGTTTTCTCTTTTTGCGATGATCATCAATTTATTGATGTGAGCATATGCGAGAACTCCTCGTGATCAACAGGGTAATGGAGATTCCGCTGCCTAGTTCATCTTGGATCAGATCCTGCTTATCTGAGTTTTCTTTAGGGCAGTAGCCCATGTAGTGCCGTGTTCTTGGGCCATTTATTTTAAATACTATTCAACTTCTATCTGGTTTAATCTATGGTATCGTGGTATACCTCAATACTTCATTTTAGTATCTTGATTATTGTAAAAAGTAATGTTTATACTCCACAACTTTACTTCTTATATTAATATGTATAACATTTCATTTAATTAACTTTATTTATTAAATGAGACGTTACAACTATTATATTCTTATACTTTTAGTAACATATGTTTTTGTTGTAACTACAAATACTTTATTTTGATTTATACTCTGCCTTTTCTTCCAAATTTTCCCTTTTGCTTTTCGTTTTCTCTAAAATTCTAAATTAAACACAAAATAAATTCCAGAATTTATCGTCCTTGTACTCTTTCTTTCTACTTCTATCCAAAAAACCACATGGTTGAAAAATAAAAGTGTCTGGTCCTTGTTCTTCAATTTGAGAGGCCTTTTTAGACGTTATCTTAATTAAAAGGTAAAATTAAAAGTCAACAGTCAAACTTAGATTTGTGCGTTCAATAGTCAAAAGTCAAAGAAAGGAAAATTAAATAATCTACAGAGTACAACGAATACATATTCTTAGTCAAATACGCCCCACTTGTTTGCCCAAGCATTGATGACTATTAAACAAGTTAACAATGCTACTGGTGATAAAAATATTATTAAAAGTTAAATAAACTTTTTTGTCTTTATGGATATATAAATATTCGTTTTTAGATTCCTGAAAAAAAAAAAATCCTCTTTGTTCTTGTTTAGAGAAATTTCTCATGTATTACTTTTATTCTTCACGAAAAAAAAGAAAAACTCATGTTCCTGTATGTTTTAATCATACTAATTATTTCTTTTAGAAAAGTACTAATTAAGTTAATATTATACATGGGTAATTATAATTCTTACTTTGCAACCTCAACCTTTTGAGATAGCAATTATGCATTATATGTAATCAATTATTGTCGGTTAATAAATACACTACAAATTTATTGATAATAAATTAGAATTCACTTTTAATATTTTTAAAGTTAGATTTTTCTTTCAAAATCACACCTGCACATGCAAGGACGACTCAATAATAAAGTAAATGAAATACTCGTTTTAGACCTTCAAAGAAAAAAGGTCTTAAAAAAATATTTACTACTAATATTATTTTATTAAATTAATTATAATATTATATTTAAGAAAAAATGCCTTAAAATTATTTTAGTACTAATATACCATTAAATTAATAAAATTATGTTTAAGAAAAAATCTCAAAAATAATATTTTATTATTAATATAGTTCTATTAAATTAAATATAAATTTATGCGTAAGAATATAATTTAATTAAATTATTATTAATATTTGTTAATTTTATTGGTATTAAAAATGATATTTTTTGAGTTAACATCTTTTTTCAGTAAATTATGATTTTATTTTCGAAAAAGACAATGATTTTATTTTCCTATAAGCAATATTGATTCTATTTTTTCTTTTATCTTTATTTGACTTTCTGTTTCTCTCATTACTTTCTTATATTCTAGAGTCATTTTTTAAGGTTAGGATTTCCATATTTTGAATCTCATGTTGTTAGTGTGTATCAATATTTTAATCATCATTTCTGATTAGTATGTTTTTTTTTTCTATTTGTACTGCTGCTGTTTTTATATTATTTGTTGGATTTGTATTAGAACTAGAAATGCATTTCTTTTGTCCAATTTTTTTTTTTAGTATTTTTAGATTTACATGTTTTTCAAGAGTTCTTTTTTCCTATATCTTGACAAGGGACTGAATTTTTCTACAAAACTATTAATTAGATTCAGGTTTGATCTTTTTTTGGTTGATAATAGATTAATTTGAGTGTAATTCAAATTTGAGTTTTCTGTAGATAGATAATTTAAGTTTAGGAAAAACAAGATTTACTATCGAGTTGAGAAGAACTGTAACACCCCATTTATTTAATAAAGCTAAATAAAGGATATGTCACACAGTTTAATATAAGAAGCGAGAATAAAAGAGTATGACGTCACTCCTACAGATATCCCAAACTTAACGGACGAATAAAAGTGGCACACCACGATGTCAGGTACCAAGTAAAGTAAGAGAGTGATAAAGACTTAAACAAATCCCCAGAGAAAACAATACATGGGCCTTAGCCCTAAATGAAGAGCCCAAAGGCAGAAGTCAATCCAAAGGCTAAGCAGCGGAACCATCACCTCCCTGTTGACCATGGGTGTTCCTCGCATCTGCTCACATCAACAAGTTGATGATCATCGCAAAAGAGAGTACCACACAACAACAACAAAAGAGTAAGCTAGAGCCAAAAGAGGTTTTACCATACAATCAAATATACTTTCATAGTCAATTATGCATACATCACCCAAGCATATTATGACCTTCCAAAACAATACACTAAGACTCGACTCGACTCATCCAGATATATATAACCTAGTTGGATTCAGCGGATACTTGCACTTGTGGTGGATACCTCTGCTCACCCCCGAGCTGCTCACCCCCGAGCTATGTGTTATAAGTGTTACAATAAATCAAACCCCCACGCACAAGGTTGGCCCTTAATGAGTTTCAAGCCTCTTGCTACTCTCACCACAAGAGTCAGTCCGCTCTAAGTGAAACTAATTGACTCCTTAGAGTGTCAGGATACAATCCTTACCTTGAATCCTTATCAAGTTATATAGATAGGGCACCACCATGGACATCCTTTAATAGGGGCCATGCAATTACGTCTCGACCACTGAAGCACGACCCTGAAATTCCACCTATAGATTTCAAGGAATTACGCACTGGCCACATACCAAACATATTCAACAACCAAGCAATACTTATCATGCATGTATATATATATATATATATATATATATATATCAACCCTTATAACCAAGCTCTTTCGTATTCCAAGTCAAACCAATACTAACTCATCATGCTCCATCCATGAATTAGAATCTCAACCCATCTCATTATCATGCCACATTTGCAACCAACCATTTCATGTTCATTTCATGCCAAGAATTTATTCAAGTTCGTCATTCACAACTCATACACCCTCCCACTCATGCATATTCACCCCCCTCATGCCATCATACAATAATCTCATCAATTACAAGCCAATCTTCCAAGAACAGGAAAGGAAACACCAAACTAGAACGCATTCTCGCCCAACCCTTTGCTCAGGCTGAAGGGTCTCGCTCAGGCGAGAGGGACTCTTGCTCAGGTGAGCTCTCTTTGCCTAGGCAAGAGCTCAAAAATTTGGAACAGGGGGCAAATGCAATAGCTCGCTTAGGCGAGCTCTCCTCGCCTGAGAAAGGCATTCACTCGCTCAAAACCAGGACCACCTGCCTGAGTGAGGCACCTCCACAGTAAGATCATTACTGATCTGTATATCCTCAGCTTCCAACACATGAGATGAGTCGAAAACATATTTTCTCAGCTGTGATACATGAAATACCGGATGAAGATTCGCAAACTAAGGGGGCAAAGCTACGAACTCCAAAGGCCTTCTCCTGCGATCCGCATGTATTCATACCAGATGAAAATAGAATAATAAACATGACCGCAAGAATAAGTTTTAAAAAAACCAATGAGAGAAGTGAACGAGTCATTCTTCTAGCTTTGAAAACCTGTTGATCTTTTGTGTGGTGTGGGATTCAAACATTGCATAATCTATCTCTATTTATGGTGTATGTGTTTATTAATTAAGTATATAATATATTTATTAAATGTAATATTAGAAATTATTTTCTAAAACCTAATTTGAGTACTTTAAAATAACACGACGATAATTGTGATTATTATTCTAAAACCTAATTTATTTTAAGGTGATTTTAAATGAATAAAAGTTTTAAAGTATATAAATACAAATTAGACGTCTATTTTTTTAATTGATTTCGAATTATAATTTTTTGCAATTCTTTATTCTAACATAGAATAATAAATTATATAATATAATATATTTATCATAAATAATTATATCAATAAGTATACATAATGCATTTATTAAATGTAACATTAGGAATTATGTTTAATTTATTAAGAAATATAAAAGTGTGTATATTATTTTTCAAAACTTATCAAATTTCTATGCTATAACTAATTATAAAATAAATATTAGAAATTACCTTTTGTAAAATTAAATGAGACACATAATATTTTTTACACGAACTACTCTAACATCCCAATTTTAACATCTTAAAAACTAATAAAATTGGATGTTTCATCCTAGTGTTCAAAATATATAAAATAGTGTATAAATTATATTAATATAGTCTTACAAAAGATAGGACTATATAACTTTTATACAAACCAACTAAAACCCACTATACATAGACTAACCATTTACAGTCCCACTAAAACTTTCCACCAACCTAACTAATGACTCCTCATCCTTCAGAGGTACCTCTGAAACTGCAACCACATATGCTTCCATCAGATAGGTGATCCTCAGAAAAGAAAGACAAACAACATAGGACAAAAACACAAAAAAAGGGTAAGCTAATGTGCAAAATAGTTATAATCAATAAACAATACAATCACTTAAAGTATATATAATTGATCATCGTATTTCATACAAAGACCTAAGAATATAACTCAATTATCTGGATACATGCATTGATATTGGACCCTGGTAAGTTGTGCACTTGTGGTGGCATCTGGTGCTCTACAAAGCGATAGACATTACCACTCACAAGGTTAGTCCGTTAATGCCTTTAGCCAAGGTAAAGCCCCTAGACTATGACCTCCTACTCCTCTCACCACATATTTTATCCTTCTCTACTTGAGAAATTAGATAGTTATTACAACGTCAGGATAAATTCCAATTCAATCCCTACATCAATGCATGCACTACTACATCCACTATTAATCATCCTTGGACTAGCATCAATTAATCTCAACTCAACCTCATATAAATAATCTCAATTACATCTCATATATCAGTCATTTAATAGGCAATAATCCACATTTACCACAAAAGACCAAAGTTTTAGCATAGAAAATAATTACTAGATTATGATGTATTTGTTAAGCGAAATCATCCATTCACTTAACGAGTAGTGTGTAAAGCCCCACTCGCTCAACGAATAAATCATTAGAAACGTGAAACACCTCTAACTTCACAGGATACTCTATCTACACATAGAAATATCACAAAAACAATCAAGACATACCGTTATAATTATTAATCAACAAAGACTCATACTAATGATTTAAAGGACACATGTGACCGAAAGAAATATTGCATGCAAGGGAAAAACAGATTGGACCGAGAAAAAGGGTAGAAAATTAACTTACATGAATAGTGAAACTGGTCAGTCCAAATTGAAGAGTTCGTCGCAAGGATCACTCCTACGGTCTCGGTTTGTCAATCAAATGACTAGAGAAGAAGAACTCTTAGAGAGAAGTAAGAGAACTCTAGGAAAGTGGTTTCTAGAAATGTGTTTTAAAATAAAGAAGCTCTTATATGACAATTTCATTTATACTAAAACCTTTTAATATTAAAATAATCGAGTTTCACTAGTTTTAAACCCTTAACACTTCTAAAAAGTCATTTTCTAGATTTTTACAACTAACGACTATTATGCTACAAATACTGAAACACTAATATTCAAAATTATTTTCATGATTTATTAATGAGCATAAAAGTATATATCATATTTTATTTAAAAGCTATAGTATAAAATAATTACATATAATGTTTAAGATATAAACATTTTACATGATAATTTTAAAAATATTATAAAAAAAGACATACAAAATTAATATTAGTAGTTATTTTTTATATCTTGTTAATGAATATAAAATATATATATATATATATATATATATATATATATATATATTTTAAATTATTTTTTATTATTTATTAATTCACCTAAAAATGTTACATGATAATGTTTAAAAAAATTATCAAAATATACGTACAAAATTAATTTTAGTTTATATTTTTGATAATTTATTAATGAATATAAAAGTATATATATATTATTGTTTTTTAATGGAGATAAATCGTCTTCCAGTTGTGTACTCCAATTGTGTACTGATGCAAGAATTCACTATCTCAATTTTATGACATAAGTTTTTTTTAAATACCTATCGTCTCCATAAAGTTGAAATTGTGATCTTTTGAACAATAACACCTTGTCTTTGTATACGTCGAGAAGGGTTTGTCAAAAGAATTCTAGTTGACTCATAAGTGGTTTTGAAAAATGATATTTGAATTCTAGTTAACCCAGAAATGCCTTCGGAATAAAATTGTTTAAGTCAAGAGTGATTTGGAGAATAATACTTATCTGTGCTTTGCAAATTAAATCTGCCTAATGATATTTTACTAGCTGGTCAAGAACTAACTATAATCTGTAATAAAGAAAAAATCGGTATAAAAATACTAAGTATCTTTTTTTCTTCATTTGATCTTTTACATGCATGTTATCTACTTGTTTAACTAACTATAAAGAAGGTAAAACTTAAAACTAACCTTGCAAAAATGCTTTTCTACATTGTTGATATATTCTCACACACTTCGTTCGCACCATATAAGTTAGAAACACTTAGAAAGTCACATCACAAATCTAGACCTCAGCAAACACCTCTTTGATTTTTGGAGGATCATACGACATCTTATTGTTGACAAAATATGTGAAAGAACAATACCACCAAAGTGGAAAAATTGTATTCATTAATCGTTATCATGGAAGTTTACATAAACATTTTATGTTACCCAAATTAGTCTTTACACAATTGATTGATGATGCAATTTACCGTCTTGTTACCTCTTAAAAGGGTTGCATTAAATTGGTTTACTCAATTACAAACTCTTTATTATTCGTTTTTTACTAAAACGTAGGAAAATTGTGCAACACTACAGAAGACAAATTCGAACACAAGTAATTATATTATTTTTGCATTGATTAAAAAGTGTTAGTTAACCTTATTTAGTATTGTTTTTAGCATGAACACATTTTTTTTAATTATTCTCAAATTAAAGTTATCAACAAAACATGAATAAATTTAAATAGAAGATTTTTGTTTTTTCATTGCAAGAGAGTTCAAACTTATTTGTATTTAAGTGCACCAAGTAAAAATACACATAGTTTTCTTGTACATTTAAGTCGTTGGAGAATATGATGGATTAATTTAATGAATTAAGTCTTTTTTGAAAAGGTTGATGTTTTGAAACCTATTTGTTTATATTTTAGAATATACTCTAATATACCAGTAAAGACAACATAGTAAATTGGAGAAAATTCAATTTCTTTGCACAATTTTTTAACAATGAAGGTAATATTATCATTGCATATCCCTCTTGTATAACCTAAATTCCAACAATTGTTAACACAGTCAAGAAATTATATGCATCGTGTTTGACAAAATGGTTTGCTACTAACACCTGCATCGTTATCAATACTTATAATTAAAAAAAATAAATTTAAATCAAATTCAAACTATTGTACAAATAAATTATAGTTTTGAAAGCTATTTTTATTCATACTATATGAAAATAGAATAATAAACATGATCGCAAAGATAAGTTTTAGAAAAATCAATGAGAGAAGTGAATGAGCCATTTTTCTAACTTTAAAAACCTGTGGATTTTTTTTGTGATGTGGGATTCAAACTTTGCATAATCTACCTTTATTTATAGTATACATGTTTATTAATTAAGTATATAATATATTTATTAAATGTAATATTAGAAATTATTTTCTATAATTTATATACTATATATGTATATATAATATATAATATTAAAAAAAGTTACGCATACCATAAATAATTTCAAAATTAATATTATAAATAATAGTTTCTAACATAAGTACCAAGCTAGAATATTATAAACCATTACAAAATTAATGTTAGCAATTATTTCCTATAATTTATTAGGATATAATGGTGTGTATATATAATTATTCTTTTAATTGAAATTTATAATATAATTAGAGTACTTTAAAATAACAAGATAATCAATGTAATTAATATTTTAAAACCTAGTTTATTTCAATGTAATTTTAAATGAATAAAAATTTGAAATTATATAAATACAAATAAAACATCTATTTTTTTAATTGATTTAGAATACTTTTTTTTCATGAACTACCATGGTTATGCTATAAATAGTTAAAAATTAATATTAAGAATTATTTTTCTGATTTATTAATGAACATAAAAGTATATGTTATATTTTTTTAAAAGCTATACCACTTGATTTATTTTAAGATAATATTTAACTAAATCAATATTTAAAATATTATAATATAGTTAAGAAGTTTATTCATTCTTATATTCAAAAGTATAATTTTATACAAATCCTTATTGTAAATTCCTCTCTAAAAAAACTAAGTTTCGTTGTTCTATCATATTGTAAGGCCCATTTAAAATCTTTTAACTTTTCTGCCCTAAAGTTAAGGGCTGCCCTCTTGTGTTTGGGCCTAGGGTTGGCCCAATTGATAAAACCCCTTTCTGGATGCCCTAACCCTCACTTTCACTCTCACAGAAACGCAGTAGCCGTCAACCCTTTTCCCCTTGCTCTCACGAAAAGCTCTGCTAGGGTTTGCCCTAAGGTCCCCTTCCTTCGAGCTCAAACTCAGTTCCTATTCACGTAAGTCACTCCTCAGCTCATGCTCCTTCCTTTCATGGTTTGTGTTCACTGTATCGTTAGGGTTTGGTAATAACCCGCTCCTTTCTTCTGTTCTGCCGTTCACTTCAGCTGCTAACCGTCCTAGGGGCAGTTCTACCTTCGTTGTGCGGGTCGGAGCGTTTTGCTAGCTTGAATCCCAGGTACGGGAAGTTAGAGCTCTTGTTTTCCAGTAGTTTTGGTCTGTAATGGCGTTGATTTCTGCTTGTATGATTTAATCCTTCGATTTGGTGTATGAGAATGCTTGGTATGCTGGTTTGGTTCGATTTACATGGCTGTTGCAGTGAAGAACAGTGGCGAGACCTATTAATTTCGCCCAAGCGAGTCCATCTCGCCTAGGCGAGATGAAACAGGGAGCTCGCCTAGGTTTTTTTTGCACGAAAGGTCGCCAGGCGACTCGCTCAACTTTTGAGCGAGCAGGCAACTCGCCCAGGCGAGAGGGATCTCACTTAAGCGAGATCTCGCATTGCTCATGCTCTTGCTTTTGTGCTCTCGCCTAGGCGAGGGGGAGGCTCGCCTGAGTGAGCACGTCTCGCCTGAGCGAGACCCCTCAGCCTGAGCGAGATGCTGGGCGAGACCGTACTGTATTTGCATGTCTGTTGTTCCTGAATGATCTGTTTTGGCTGAGTATGATTGTGTGATGAATGACAT
>Ga0214543_1002721_pt1 | contig 34794 bp, 17 predicted proteins | sample CNSS2metaG_FD_160094 | JGI IMG/M metagenome (GOLD analysis project Ga0214543, IMG submission 160094) | Root nodule microbial communities from cowpea collected in UCLA plant growth center, Los Angeles, California, USA - CNSS2 | ecosystem: Host-associated > Plants > Roots > Nodule | place: USA... | reverse complement strand
AAGGCAAACAAGACCTCTATAAGAAATTCCCTCTTGTTCAACACAGGCCTTGAATCTAGCAAATCGAGCTGGAGAAGATTTGACATATTTAACTGCACTCCGAATTTTTGAAATTGAATCTTTTATCCCTTTTAATCCATCCTTCACAATTAAACTTAATATATGTGCGCAACAATGCATATGAACATATTCTCCCTTTAAGAAAAGACAATTCCATGCTCCTTCAATTGTGACAAATCTTTCTCCACTGTCCACCTCCTGCCACTTCCCTTTTCCATTCACATATACATAAAGTGGAATTGCTTGTAATCAATCCCTTTAATCACAATCACCCAAACATTAAACTTTCAGATCAAGCTCAATTATAAATGGCTTAAAACCAACCTTAAACTAAGCACTACCCTCCAATTTTGTGACCAAATCAGAGAAAAAAAGTGAAAATATGGGTTCAGAAGACACTCTAAAGCTTCCAGTAATCAACTTCACTGACCTAAAACTGGAAGCCAAAAATGGAATTTGTTAACTGATGGGTCAAATAAATTAATTATATAGAATGGTTGAAGGAAAAAATCGAATTGGAGAAAAAAGAGAAGTGAAATGAAAACCTAAAGCTATAAAGAGATGAAGAGCAATAAAAGATACCTCAGGAAAAACGACGCAACCTTCGACGGCGGCACAACCTTCGACGGCGACCTTCGACGGCGGCGAGGCAACGGAGACAGGAAACTTCGGTGGTGGTTGAATCTCGGTGGTGATTGAATCTCGATGGTGCTTGTGGACCGAATGTGATTCAAGAGACCGAATGGGATTCAAGAGAAATGAAAACTACAGTTCAATGTACTGCTCTAAACAGTTAACTATTTGCAGTACAGTTTTTTAAACTTTAACTTAAAAAATAATACAGTTTAATTTTACTATTAATAATTCAGTTATTTTTAGTTTAAAACAGTATAATTAACTTAAGTTCAATATAGTAGAGCATGTCCCACCCAAAGTACACTAAATCGCATCCACCCCTTATCCTGGTACTTCTGTAGGACTTCTCTGTTTAACGCTTCTACAAAACCTAAATTAACGAGGGTTAAACTTTATCTAACCACAAACCAAAACTATGTATGCCTTTAGTCCCATGCAAAAGTCACTCTCTACCCTACTGATGCAAAAAACACACTGACACCTCTCCACCCCTCCAAACCAATACGGGATTCTGTCGGCACGTGTTCAAAATACTTCAAATTTCAAACTCCAAATTATATAATTTTTTTCACTTTTACATCACTCTCACACCACTTCAAATTATCTTTGCACAACAACAATTTCTCTCTATTTTTAGATCACTATTATTCATTGAGGCTGACTTTCTTGGATTTAATTTAAATTGATCTCGGAAGAAACCGTTTGCTTTCGTATTTTAAATAAAGTATTAAATGTGTTTTTAAATTTTAAACTTTGTTGTGAAATTAAAATATGTTTTTATTTTAAAATTTAATATATTTTGATTCTTGAATTTTAAAAGTAATATATAATCCTCGTAGTAGTCTAAAGAGTTAAAGTTTTTTTACATGCAACTATGGTTTTAGATCGATATTTAAAATATATTTATTCTATGTGACACTATTTAACTTAAATATTAATTTAAAATGTTATCTAACAAGTAAAAATGTATTATTAAATTAAAAAGATTATATTCATTTATTTTTAAAATTTGAAAACAAAAATATATCAAAATTTAAAACAAAAATTAAATTTCAATTTCACGTATAATTTTAAAGATCCGAACATATTTAATTCATAAATAAAAAAATTATATAACATTTAACTTATATAATATAAGAATTATAATAATATGATTATCGAAAGATAAAAAGTACTAGGTTTTTAATCAATGTAAAACATTGCAGGCAATGTTATATACTGCACGCACACTTGCTACTGATTTTTTTGGTAGGGTCAAAGCATTCACACGAACTGGGATGGGCTTAGGTCACTTGGACTCTGAACGTTGGTACTTGGGCTTTAGCCCGAAAGTTGGACGCTAGAATTCTTGAACAAGTGTTGATTAAAATTAGTTCCCTAAACTTGACTGTTGAGTTTTTCAAAACAAATAAAATAATTTCTAAATCTTATAATCAACCATTCATTTTCAAAGGTTTGACAATTGATGAAATGGTTCGAGTAACGACATTTTTCTCTTTTTTTTGGTTAGTGGCATCCGATTGAACCATCATATCACTGAATAATTCTAAAGCTCTTAAGAATTTTATACATATATAGCAGTCAAAATTTCATTAAAAGGAAGTATATACATATATGATTGCATTTATAAATATTATTATATAATATAGTGTTATGTTATTTTATGAATAATCGTGAGCAAAACCAATAAATTAATCTAATTAAATTTATTTTTCGTCTTTTATAGTTTCTGATATTAAATCTAATTAAGTCTAATTAATCTAATGTTATTATATAATATAGTGTTATGATATTTTATGAATAATCAGATTCGTAACCACATAAAAGTCACAAGTTGTGCGATTTATCACTAACGTCTACTATATATCTAAGAAAATGTTAGGATAATGAAGTTACTGAAGTAGACATTCTCCTTCATTGACACGTGTGCTAGAGTAATGGTATTTTGGTCATTTTCCTGTTGTAGTGTTTTTGGCGGTGTAGTGTGTTAAATGGTCTGATAGACATTTGCTGTCAGATTTCAAAATCCTTCTTCTCCAAGCCAAATTAGCTGCGTCCTTCTTCTCCATGTAACTTTCTTCTCCGTTCCTCCTTCTTCTCTATTTCTCCTTCTTCTTCATTCCTTTCTTATTGTTTGTAAGTTCATTTTCTTAACTTTTGAACTACTTTTTATTTGTTGAACGTTGTTGTTGATATTTTTATTTTTTTTTAAAGTTAAATATTTTGAATTTATTGTTTTTTGTTCTTGATGCATCTTTCTTCTTTATCCATTGTTTTTGTACTTCTTTATTGTGTTGTAGTATCTTTTAAAAGACGTTTATAGAAGTTTCCTTTTGTTTCAGATATTATTTGTTCATCGTTTTTAGAAGACGTTTTGATGTTTTTGTTGTAAAGAATTTTTTTATGTTATTTTTTGGATTTCTTTTTGTTCATTATTTTGTTTCTTTTGTTTAGAACTTATTGAAAGTCTTTTTCAGTTGTATGCACATTATTTGTTGACGAAAGTTTTTAACTTTTTTTGCGCTTTATTTTGTTGAAGATGATTCGTACCTTGATATTTTGTTTTGTTTATTTTTCATTTCTTTATTTGAATTCGTTGTGTCGTTGGTTGAAACTTAACACCTAATTTATTGTCACGTATTAGATGGCAAAAAAATTTGATATGATCAAGGATATTGATGGAAGAAGGGAAAAGTTGGAACTTGTTGTCAGAATCGTAGATTTGTGGTATGTTGAGTCGTGGGATTCCAAACGAAGTATGGAAATGGTTCTGATGGATCAAAAGGTAATGTAAAGTACCATATTTTAGCATGTTGTATATTTTATTTTATAAGATGACAACTATATTTAACCATATATGTGTTAATTTGTTCTTCAGGGTGATCTTATTGTTGCAATGATTAAAAAGGAAGATATGGATGTTTGCGAAGACAAGCTAAAAGAGGGTGAAACTTACATAATGCATAACTTTAAACTGTTGAAGAACAAAGCTCAATATTAGGTTTGTGAGCATCCATTTAAGCTGTTGTTTATAGGAGCAACGTCTATACGACCACAACCCATTGCAAGCATACCTAGAAAGTTTTGGAAGTTTAAAAGTATAAAGGATATCATTGATGGAAAGTATTGTGTTGATTTGTTGGTTGGTAAGTTTATTGTTGTATCGTAATGTATGTGTCCTATATTTAGTTTTTTTGTTAATTTTTTTTCTTTTTTTTGCATGTTAGATGTGATTGGTGTGCTGGACAATGTAGAGGAGAAAGGCCATTCGAAAAATGTTGTGTTTGACCTGAAAGATTTAGGTTGGTTTCATTATGTATGGTGTTTTATATTTACAGTAGTTTTTTAATTATTTGATAACTATTTTGTAATGTGGTGTTGTTATGTCATTAATGTAGTGGTGCTATAATCTGTTGCACATTGTGGGATTCATATTGTGAGAAATTATTGAGTTATTGGAGGACACGTAGTCAAACATCTAATCTTGCTATTATTCTTACTCAGGCCAAGATAAAGCCTGCATCAGGTATGAATAACGTCATTACTATATTTAGATTATCATTATTATTTAATCTAATTTAATTAGTTTTTATAGGTTCATGGCCAGTGTCACTGTCTAATTCTTGGAATGGTTCGAAACTGATAATGGGCGATGACATACCTGAGCTCATTGATTTTAAGAAGCAATTTGCAGAGTATGTTTATATGTGAGCCATCTATTCTTCATTAAAAGTTGTTTTCATAAACACTAACTAATGTGTACTGTGTAGAACCTCTGGTAGTGAAACTTTTGAGGAGGGGAGTCAATATAGTGGCTCTTTGCAGATTAGTAATGTTGATAGGTTTATGCATAAAACTGTTGTTAAAAGTGTTTCAGAGATTACCACTGTATTAAAGGTAGTTCTCATGTTTGTAAATTTTTTTTAAGTCCATTTTCTAATTGTTCATCATATTATTGACCTTTTTTGTATTGATATAGGAGATTTCCTGTTTTACTATTGCACGTACACTTAAATTTAACTTAGGAAATGATGGATGGAATTATTTGGTGTGTAACGTATGTACGAAAAGAACTCATGAAGTTGGTTTTTTTAAGTGTCTTAGCTGTGATGCTTTTAACGATTCTCCAAGAATTCAGTTAGTAAATGTTAAATTTATATGTTATGCCTTATGTCATAATGTTAATTGTAATATAAATTTTTGTAGATACAAGCTAGAAATTCAAGTCACTGATGGGAAAAAGGTGGCCAATTTCATGCTTTGGGACCAAGATTGCATGAATTTAATTGGTGTATCTGCTGCTGATTTGAGAAAGAAAATGATCAAGGTAGAAGAAGTGTAGTCTGTTTTAGAACTTAACTTATTTTACAAGAAACATTTTTGTAAACAACTTAGTAATAATTTAATTTGTTGTACTTGGTTTATATTAGCATGGTGAAGACGATCCTAAGTGTTTCCTAGAGGATCTAGATGTTATTTTAGGATGTACTTGGGCTTTTAAGGTTAAGCTACAAGGAAAGAACCGACCTACCTTAGTTATGAGAGTTTCTACTGACGTGGAAATTATTGATTACGTTAAAGCACTACTTGGTCAGGAGGAGGTAGTATTGCAATATTTTGTAGTTATGACCTGAAATATGAATCATAGTTTTATTACTAATTGATTTTGTTTATAACACTTTGCAGGCAAGCCAAGTTGGTGAATGTATGGTTAGTTGTCCATCTGATATAGTTCCTGATATTTGCAATTCCTCAGTAAGTATAGTTAAATTTAATTTTGTTTCTTAATGACAACAATGATAGTTTGTGTTTTTAAATTCTAATTGTAAATGAATTATGCAGGAAATGGTTATTAGTAAATGTAGCAATGCCAGTGTTTCTTATGTACCAACTTCTAGCGGGACTTATTTAGTAAGTATTTCAAATATGGTCATTTTGGTTGTAAGATAAATTGTTATACAATGTCTGAAATTTTATATATATATATATATATATATATATATATATATATATGTTGCCAGGCAATTGAACTTGTTGAATGTATTGGTAATGTTGCATGTGACTTAACAGTTGATACCGATAGTTCATTGGTAAGTATAATTTTAGTTCAATTAGCATAGTAATATAACTAATGCTTTGAATCTGTAACATGATTATGTTCATCATTGCAGATGTGCCTTTCTTCCACCGTTGATGATGAACTTGATGATGTTTGTGCTCCCATTGATGATGTTCCAGACATTCCATCAAGTATCATGGAGATCGATTTTCTGGAGGACATTCCTCTAGCTCAGTTATCAGCTACAAAGACTACAAAGCCAATCAAGAGTATCAAAAAGGAGAAATTATAAATGTATTAATGTGGCCAGGAAAAGTATGTTAAAATGTTTTTGCAAACCTTTTTATCTTTGTGAACCATATTGTAATTTCTATCGTAACTCATTCTCGGTCCTGTTTTGATGAATTCTAATTATGAATTTTGTGAATCACCTTTAATAGTTTTGGGGGTGCAAAATTGTAGAAGACAATTTCGAAGAATGCTAATATAACGTGATTGTTATTATTATATTTTAGATCTTTTTTTTTACAAGTAACTATATTGTTAAATTATGAAATTACTACTATCTTTTTTGAAGTATTATTTAGTAATGACTTTAGATAAAAAATAAGTATAATGACTACTACACTTTTCATTTATGGCTTATAATCAAGATTTTCTTTATTAAACTTCAATATTAATGAATACTACCATTAATTGACATTACTATGCAACATAATAATGATACTATCACAATTGTATAAATGAATAAGCGCCCCAAAATAGATTTGTTGATTACAACTATAATAATAATACATTGTTATTTATAATTGGCTAAATTGTGTCAATAAAGAAGTCATCCATGAAATATAATAATACAACCCACGGGCAAAAATTGTAATAGTTAGAACTTAAGACACTTTTTGGTTTCAATGAGATGGTTTAGGATTTCTTGAAAGGACATTCATATTGATTGAGAGGACATGCATTTAAAACTAATACTATTGTTGAACATTTAAATTTTGCAGAGAAGTATGGAATGTACTATTACAGAGAAGTTGTTGATGAGTTTCCCTCATCAGAAAAGTATCGAACCTAATATTTCATTGTGTTATTAACAATGTCATCTATAAATAAGCTACATTGAAAATGCAGGGTAAGTGACAAATAAGACATGTTAAGGTGAAAAGACCTCCATTTAATAACCCTAATTATATCTTGCGTACTAATATTAGTTTATACAAGTTTTATTTTTGGCGGTAAAAATTGATGGATTGTTCCATCCAGTAACATATACACCAAAAATTTGACTAATGGTAATCTGATTAAAAATTTGTAAAGCAAGTAGCAAAATATGGTAGAACACAAAATTTTTGAGGCTATTGATGACTTAGAGCAGACAAATTTTATACTTGAGCAATGAAGAGTATTATTTGGCTGGTGGATGATTTTTTAATTTCATCTACAATTGTTTTCTAGGAATTTCGTCTTAAAGCTTTAATACCTATTACAAAACCTCTGCATAACATTTAGAGATTATTGAAAATGTTATATTGTTGTGTTAATGTTTTTCATGTACTGTTTTATCTACTAGGATGGATAATGAAAATACCAAGTCCAGTACAAGTGCAAGACTAAAAAGGAAACAAATAATCCAACAGAAGAGGATGAATGCTACGTGCATACAACAAAAACACCCTGAAAAGAAAAGAAGAAATTGTACACCATTAGCTAATGTAACTGATATTGATGTTGAAATTGTAAGAACACTAACTGAGATGCTTGATAAGTACAATGTGCATTGCAAATATTTCAGAATGGCTAGGGATCGATATGCAGAACAACCATTTCATGATCTCAAGTTAAGGCTTATAGCAGATAGGCAAAAAGATGGCCGAATATACAACATGCCAATGGTTTTAGAAGTAGTTGCATTAATCGTTGGGGATGTTGATAACGCTTCTCCTAGAGATATTATTATGGAAAGCAAAACAGGAAAGCTGCAAAGAATAAACGAGTTGCACACCAGTTATTTGGGTTATCAATATCCTCTATTGTTTCCATATGGTGAAGATGGTTATAGGCATGATATTAGTCATCGCGATTCTTTGGCATCAAAACGTAATCGGTTAACAATCAGGGAATGGTTTTGTTTTAGAATTCAGACTCGAGATTGTGAGGCAATGACTATTTTTAGATCTAGAAGATTGTTCCAACAATTTGTTGTTGATGGATACACAATGATTGAGTCAGAAAGATTATCATTCATCATAAACAATCAATCCAAGCTGAGGGTTGATAAGTATAATAACCTTTGTCAACCAAGTAATGAAAGCCAAACTGATGCCTCTAAAAAAGGAAAACGATTTGTGCTTTCATCAAGCTTTGTTGGCGGCAGAAGATTTATGGATCAATTATATTTTGATGGAATGACAATATGTGGTCATGTAGGATTCCCAGATCTATTTGTAACTCTTACTTGCAACCCGAAATGGCCAGAGATATCTCGAATATTGAAGACTTCAAAGTTAAGTCCTTTAGACCAGTCATATATTATTGCAAGAGTATTTAGAATCAAATTTGATGAGTTGCTATCAGATTTAACAAAAAAAACATATATTGGCAGAGTAATAGCATGTAAGTATTAATATTTTAATGATTGAATGTCAAAATTTCAATTATTATTTTTTTCTAGCAACGTAATTCTTAATTTATTTTTGACAGACATGTATAGTATTGAATTCTAGAAACATGGTTTACCACATGCTCATTTGCTAATATTCTTGCATCCTTCTAGCAAATATCCAACAACATTGGATATAGATAAGGTCATTTCAGCCGAAATACCATGTGCCAAAAAGGAGCCACAATTGTATGCCTGTGTCAATGAACATATGATACACGGACCATGCGGATTAGCTAATATATCATCTCCATGCATGAAGAATGGATCATGTTCCAGATTTTATCCGAAGAAATTCCAAAATACTACCACAATTGCAGAAGATGGTTTTCCTTATTATCGTCGAAGAAGCAACGGTATCACTGTTGTCAAGAAGGACATAGAACTAGATAATCGTTTTGTTGTCCCTTACAATCCTACAATATTGGTCAAATATCAAGCTCATGTCAATGTTGAATGGTGTAATCGTTCCAATTCTATTAAGTACTTATTTAAGTACATCAATAAAGGATATGATAGAATTACAGCTGCTATAGTTTCCAATGGCAATGATGAGAATGTACCTTAACTTGCAACATATGAAATCAAACAATATATTGATTGTAGATATATTTCCCCATGTGAAGCATGTTGGAGAATATTTTCATTTCCTATTCACGGAAGAAATCCAACTGTTGAACGACTATTTTTTCATTTGCCTGGTGAGCAGTCAGTGTACTTCGAGGATGATGATGATATTGATGAAATCATGGCAAAACCAATAGTTAAGGAGTCAATGTTTACAACCTGGATGGAGTGCAACCAAAAATATTCTGATGCAAGGAATTTAACATATCCACAATTTGTATCTAACTATGTTTATAATAAGAATCAAAGATGTTGGAAACCAAGACAAAAGGACAACACCATTGGCAGACTTATCTGGGTTCCCCCAGCAACTGGTGAACTTTTCTACTTAAGGAAGATGCTAACAGTAGTAAAAGGTCCACAATCATATGTAGATCTTCGAACTATTGACAACATAACATATGCTACATTTAGAGAAGCGTGTGAAGCTTATGGATTTTTAGCAGAGGATACCGAATATGTCGATGCTATTAAGGAAGCTAAAGATTGGGGATCAGGACACTTTTTAAGGAAATTATTTGTAACCATCCTCATGTCAAATAGTGTCTTAAAGCCTGAAGAGTTGTGGAGTAAAACATGGGAATGGCTGTTTGATGGAATATTATACAACGAAAGGATTATTGCTACAAATCAAGGTAGAATCAATTAAAGCATATAAAATCTATGTTTCATGTTTTAAGTATGTTAACTGAATTTTTCTGTTGCAGAACTCAATCTCAATATTGAAACTCTTCAAAATTTGACCTTGATAGAGATTGAGAAGCTCTTGCAGAATAACAGGAGAACATTAAAGGAATGGCCGTCTATGCCTTATCCCAATGATTTTGTGGTAGATTGGTATATGCAGAACTTGATTACAACAAGGATGATGAGCTACATATATTTGAATCTAACTTTAACCTTATGACAGGTTTGTGTTCTTTTGTACATGTATTATTCATCAAGACATTAAAATATAACTTAATAAATTCTGACCAATTGCAGATGAGCAAAGACATATTTTTGAACAAATTATAGATGTTGTCCATCATGAACAAGGGGGGATGTTCTTTTTATATGGTTATGGAGGAACCGGGAAAACTTTTATGTGGACAACCTTATCTTCTGCTCTTCGATCTGAAGGAAAAATAGTCTTGACAGTTGCATCAAGTGGCATAGCTTCTTTGTTATTTCCTGGAGGTAGGACAACTCCTTCTAAATTCAAGATTCCAGTTCTTACATTAGAGCACTTTGTTTGCAACATTACAAAAGGTAGTGAACTATCAGACCTTATGAAATTGCAAACCTAATAATTTGGGATGAAGCACCAATGACACACAAGTATTGTTTTGAAAAATTGGATCGAACTTTAAAAGACATCATGAGAGAAAAGAACAAATCTGATTCAGTTTTTGGTAGGAAAGTAGTAGTTTTTGGAGGAGATTTTAGACAAATACTTCCTGTTATTCCACGTGAAAGCAGGTCTGATATTGTTCATGCTACTATCAACTCATCCTATCTCTGGGATCATTGCTAGATTATGAATTTGACAAAGAACATGCGACTGTTGCAAAATGGATTACAGTAGTCTACTATAGCTGAAATTGAAGAGTTTTCTTCCTGGATAATAAAAATTGGCAATGGTTCATTGAATGAACCAAACGATGGATTAGTTGATATAGAAATCCCATCAGAATTACTAATATCAGAATATAATGATCCTATCCAAGCCATTGTCAATAGCACATATCCAGGATTAATGCAAAAATACAAAGATGAAGGGTTCCTCATGTAAGATCCGAGAAATTTAAATAATTAATTAAATAATTATTTAATAAATGCGGGTAGTAAGAGCCTTTAAGACATTTAATGCGAATTGCTATGACATGGAAAAGTGCTAGCTCAAGTGGTTGAAAACACTTTATTGTGTGAGAGAACTTTGGTTCAAGTCCTATGGGGCCATTTATGTGTTATTTAATTATTATTGTTTTTAATAATAATATGCTAGAACATGTTGAGGATAATATAATCATAGAATTATATTAATCATCACGAAACATGAATTGGTTAAATGGTTGTGCATTGATTTGATAATTGGTTTGATGTGGGTTCGAACCTTAGTGAACCCCAAACTAAACTCTCTTTTTGTCAAAATTTACTTTGGCATGAAGGTGAAAGGGCATGGAAACCCTAACTGGCCAAGGAGTAGCCAATGGTGGCTGAAAAATAGATGTGTTATGAACCATTGAATAGCACTTATACCACTTTTAAATGCCATTTTCGTTTTAGCACATTAATCCATCATTAAGGCACTATTATAAGGGAAATTTTAGGTGAGAGAAAAGGTTTCTGCATTTGTTATTGTTGTATAGGGAGAGGAGAACGAAAAGTTGAGAGTTTGTTGAGGATTGAGTGAGGAAAGGAGCTACATAGAGATAGAATCAAAGGAGGATTATTGGTGATCAAGGGGGAACTCACAACAATTCCAAAATAAGCTAAGGAAACCAGGTTAGGGGAGCTGAACCACGTCTATTTATATTTTTACGCATATCTGTATGTATTATATCATGTACGTGTATGATCTCCCTTTGCTTACATTGAAATTCGAGTTTCTGGAAATTTTCCAAAAACTGCCTGGCGGGTGATGAACCACCATCATTGTTAGAGTGTTGCTGCTTATATTTTGTTTGAGCATGCTTGGGATTGTTTATATGACTAGGGGATGAATGCACATGTTAGGTGTTATAAGGCTTGGAATATTATAGATGGTAATGTCTTTCATTAGGGGTAGTCTAGAATGAGAGCAAATGAGAGCAACCTGTGTGAAGGGTGCTTGAACCTGAACTAAAATCAGTAATGTGCAAGTATTGGTGTAGTGATTGGCGGTACGTGTCCCCCGCCAGGCAATCTAGAAGCGGCAACGCCTAGCAATACGTGTCCCCCGCCAGGCGATTTTGCTGTAGCAGATTGGTGTTATGCTTGCTATGATGTGCGTGATCTACAAGGCTTCTAGGATATCTTAAAGGTCGGCTTGTTGGTGTTCCTTGAGTTGTGGCTCGGAACGTATCCCTTGAGTTGTGGCTCAGGAAAGGGGTTAAGCACGTGGTATTCCTTGAGTTGTGGCTCGAAATAGCATCTCTTGAGTTGTGGCTCCGGATGGCGGATGAACACGAGGAACCCTTGAGTTGTGGCTCGGGTTGGCGAGTGTTACCGGTGTGAGTGTGCTGGTTGTGGCCAGTACGGATGGGTCCAGATAGATTGCCCTCCATAGTAGTTGGCTGACGAGTTTGGTAGTCTTGGGACGTTGCGAACTATGTTCGCATTTGGGAACTCCACCTGGCGCTATGGTGTATGATCCGTAGCAATGATTTCTCGCACGTGCTCTATCGGTTGTGACCGATAGGTATGGCAGCAAGTCACCTCGAAGTAATCACTAGAAGATGTAGAACACGAATAACATGGTGGTGGCCATGTGATGTGATATCAAAGGATGGAATTCCTTTGGTGTGATTGTGTGATTGGTATATGTGGGCCATATATATATGTTTATTTTCTTAGCTCACCCTATATGCTTGTGTTTGGCGATGATCGTGTACGCGGTGCACGGGAGCAGATGATGTTGCAGGTGGATCTGGTGAGACTTAGCAGCAGAGCGGGGAAAACTCATGGGAACAATTTTATAGAGTTTTATCATTTATGGTTTTGGAATAAAGATGTAATCTATTATAAGACTGTTTTGGTATTTTATTGAATTTTGAGAAGATTTGAACTTAGTGTTATCTTTATTATGAAATAAATTCTTTGAAATCCGCATTTTTGGGAAATGGATTTATAATAAATGTGATTTTATTTTCCTATTTTATATTATATTTTTAAACCCGTAATATCCGGTCGGGATGTTACACCTCATATCAAGAGCTATTCTAGCCAGTCGAATTGAAACAGTTGATGAAATCAATCAATCTGTTTTGGAATCAATTCCAGGTGAGCCATTATTCATAATTAACAATTGACTAAATCATCACTAAGGTGTCTCAACTTAATCTGATTCATGTATTTTAGGAGAAAATAAAGAATACCTAAGCTCTGACTGCATAGATACCTCTGAGCCAATAGAAGTTGAAGCATACGATGGTATTACACCAGAATTTCTAAATTCTTTAAGAACATCTGGACTACCAAGCCATAGTATCAAGCTAAAGGTTGGTGCTCCAATTATGCTTTTAAGAAATTTGGATCAATCTCAAGGTTTGTGTAATGGTAGCCGATTAATAGTGACTAAACTTGCAAACCATGTAATCAGTGCAAAGATTATTACTGGAAAATCAAAAGGGACACAAATTTACATTCCACGTATGTCCAAGTCACTATCCCAGTCCCCTTGGCCATTCAAGCTGATTAGAAGACAATTCCCAATCATGTTGTCTTATGCTATGACCATTAACAAATCTCAAGGACAATCTTTAGATTGTGTTAGGCTGTATTTGCCAACACCCGTTTTTAGTCATGGTCAATTATATGTTGCAGCTTCTAGAGTTAAAAGCAAGTCCGGATTAAAGATTTTAGTCCATGACAATGAAAACAAACCTTTGACTACTACCACAAATGTAGTTTTCAAAGAAGTTTTTAACAATGTATGACTGCATTGTATGTTAACATACTTGTATGCCTTTATTTTGTGAAAAATTCCTGTCAGAGACGACTTATGAAAATATCAATCGTTCATTGTGCTGCATTCATATGCTGACTTGGTATCCTATTTTGAGCTTTTGTTTTAATGCATTGCAGTGCATTCATCTGCTGACTTGGTTCCTGTTGTCATGATATACGTTGGTTGATCATATCTTGAATTTACCATTTTATTGCTTGATGAGATGCTTATTTTGCCAGATGCATTAAAATTCTAATCTACCATACACCAAAAAAATAGAACAACATTTAATAAATGCATAGATTCAAGAAACTGATGTTATTACTTATTATTCACAGCAACATAGTTATTTGGCACACCTACCACAATCAGGTCAAAATGGTGCTCATGTACGTTCGTATAATAATTAGTTATCAAAATAATTATTTCTGAAACTTATATTTAGCCCAATTGATACTGAATATAGTCACTAAACACACCACCATAATTATGTCATGGACCTTTCACAACTGTGACGTTATTAATATTTTCAGGTAAACCAAGACTCTAAAACCTATAACTACCCCAATTAATAATGAGTATTTACTAACCAAACCACCATCATTCTCTACCGCACTTCCCACATATTTGACATTATTATTGTTATAAGCTCTACAAATCGTGATCCATTTTCATATATCAAATAGGTATTGTAATTATGGCTATCGACACCTATATTAACTACATCAAATCATGACCTTTCAAATTAGTTTTTCAATTCAGTTTTGTATGATAATATTAACAAATATTATTATCTTTAACTTATTATAGTTTTTATAAATATTTAATATTATACTCAATCTTAATCGTAGACATTCCATTATTAATTTTCATAGTACACATTATTAATTTAATTTAATTTTTTTAGTAAATAATATTCCGAACTGGAATACTTATATTCAATGAACTTGGATGGATTTTTACGTAATAATAGTTATATAAATTTCCAATTTTATTTAGCAATTTCTATTAAGAATAGTTGATTAGCTTTTAATTTTTCTTGCTCTACGTTTCATATAATGCAAAATTTGGTAATATATTATTTTAATTTATTCAAAGTTATTTGATATTCAAATAATCTACCCATTCACAATTTTAATTTGACAATATATATTTTTTATTTATTCAAATCTTTTCTTTACTCTAATAATCTACTTAAAAAAAATATAAAGTACTAAAATGAAATTATTTAACATAGACCAATCAGAAATACAACATATAATTACAATACATACTCCATTTTATATTATATATTCAGGTCTTCATAAACACAGATGCTAACATACCAAAAAAGATTAATATTCACATACAAAATATTAGACAAACATTAATGCCAACATACCAAAAATATTAATGTTGACATATAAAATATTAGACATGTTGAAATAAAGAAAACCAAATAGAAAGACATTGTTCATAGGTCTCATACATTTGTTTTACACACCAAAATAACAACAAACACTTATACATGCTAAATCTTCAGAATTTGGATGACGTTGGTTTGGTCAGTCTGCACCATAAATCGAACACGATCTCTAGCAACCAACCCATTCTCCTTACAGTATTTCTTCCAACCACATGTCAGATAACACTCAGATGAACTCCTGCCTGTCCATCGAATCTTGCAGTTCCAGTATTGTGAATGGTCATTTGTTAGAACATATTTTTTTCTCCTCTTCACCAAGCCTTCTTTCACAAACTTCGCATCTAGATACTACATTGAAAGAAACTGTGTTAACAACATAAATATAAACCAAAATTATAAACTAATAACTACAACTATCAACCATACCAAAGAAGATGATCGAACATCATAAGGACTTAATATTTTCTCACAATCAACAACACCAACTTCAACTTTGTTGCTACCACCATTGTCGAAATCTCTCTTATAATCAATTTCAACTCCTTCCACCGAGAAGATCCTGTGAACAAAGACATTGTTTCCTACATAACTTAAATGTAGGAAACAAGGAGAAACGAACCCATAGTATGCAACATACTGACAAAAACCAAATAATACCATCCTTCCACCCTCATTTGTGTCGACAAATATTTCAAACTTTTTTGTCAAAGGATCGTACAACTTCACCGGATGGTTAAACGAAATTTTTTCCTGACAGAACATTTGGAAGTAATCAGGCAAGATTATCAACAGCTACCAGAACAATCAACAGAAACCATATATTAGTAAAAAAAAACTCCAAATGTACACTAAAAATTCAAAAAAATGACTAAAGTTCCATACCGTGTTTGGAATGAACTGCACTCTAAATGCTTGGAAAAATCTGACTGAGGACAGAGAGTCACATGCTAGACCATTGTTTCTTCTACTAGGATACACAACTTCACTCCAGTCCAGATCGAACAACCTTATGCGAAAGTATCGATCTCCACAGTAAAGGCTACAGACGTAATATACATCGTTTAGCTCATAAAACCACATCAATTGCTCTACCACACGGAACTGTCTCTGAGGAAGAAGAGTTTGTTCAAACTCTATGTTGATCACGTTTCCTTTCGGATCATTGAAAAAATTTGTCCCCAGCAATAGAGATTTGCCCCATTGTTCATAAAATCCTTCTTCGAACTCCAAACACTCCTGTCATACATAAAACCACAACGATCCTTAAAAATAAGAAGTGTATAAAATATAATGGACATGGTTGAAGCAAAGGATGACAGAAAAATTAAAACTTTCGTCCAAAAACTAATTGTATACATCAAACACACAAAACATAAACAAAATCAAACATGCAAACGGACTTACCTCTAAGGGTTCCATCACCATGACAGAGTTCTGGTAGAAATTTGTGAAGCCGAAAGCCTTGGAGGTAGACATTGATCGTCGGAAGGTTCTGTAACTCGTGAGAAAGACTGTTTTTCTTCTTCGTTTCTGAACAAAATAACCTACAGTCTTCAAATCTCCTTTTAACTAAACTAAAGGAAACGTCTATTGCAACTCCAAACGTTCTGACCTTTAGAATAATAAGTTGCAGAATATCAGTCTGAACACGTTGATAAGACAAACCATAATTCCTTTTGCCGCCATTTCTTCATATTCGCATCAATATCTTATTTGGAATTTAATGATATTATTAATTTAAACCAAAAAATAATGTTTTTGATACAATTTGAAATATCTACTAATAGGTTCAATCACCAATTAAAATCTTAATGACATTATATATCAAATTTAATAGTAATGACATCAAATTTAAATTTAGCAATACTTAATAAACTTTTAAATCAATAACATTACAAATATAACCAAAATTAAAAAATTTGAATATAGTACATCAAATTAATTAATTCTTCGTAGTTATAGTAGATTATATTTACTTAATAATTGTAATAATTTCATATACTCAAATTAACAAATCGATCCTTTAAAATCATTTAAATCGAAATAAATAATTTGTAACACCCCATTTAATTAATAACGCTAATTAAAGGAATGTCACGCAGAATAGTATTAGAAACAAAGTCCTGAAGTGTATACATTACTCCTCACGATTATCCAAGAGAAAACCCGAATAAGAAAAGGGCACACTACGATGCCATAACAAAGTATAAAATATAAATCATCAACATTTAGAATTTTAAGCCTAAAGACCAGCAGTACACAGGCCATAACCCTAAAGGAAAGTCCAAGTAAACCTAGATCCAGTCCAAGCAAACTATGCAGCGGAACCTCCATCACCCTGATGATTACACGGAGTTCTCACCTCTACTCACATCAACAAGTTGATGATCATTACAAAAAGAAAAAACCACACCACAGAACATACAACAAACAACAGAAGGGTAAGATAGAGCCAAAATTAGTTTTATCATACAATCAAATATACTTTCACAGTCCAATATACATACATCATCCAAGCATGTTATGACCTTCCAATCAATACACTAAGACTCGACTCGACTCGACTCGACTCATCCGGATACATATAATCTGGTCGGATTCACTGGATGCTTGCACTTGTGGTGGATACCTCTGCTCACCCCCGAGCTATGTGTTACAAGTGTTACAATGAATCAATCCCTCACACACAAGGTTAGCCCTTAAGTGAGTTTCAGGCCTCCTACTACTCTCACCACAAGAGTAAGTTCGCTCTAAGTGAGACTAACTGACTCCTTAGAGTATCAGGATGCAACCTTACCTTGAATCCTTACCAAATTATACAGATGGGGCACCACCATGGACACCCACTAACAGGGGCCATGGAATTACGGCCCGACCACTGAAGCACGACCCTGAAATCCCACCTAGAGATCTCAAGGAATTATGCACTAACCCTCGACCAATCATGCTCAAACAATCGAATAATATTTATCATGCAAATAATCTCATATCAACCTTTATAAACCATACTCATTAATATTCAAATGTAGAATCAATACTAACTCATCCTTCCCAAACCATGAATATAGAATTTCATCTCATACCAATACCATGCTACTTTAATTACCAACCATCTCATACATGCCACATGCCAAGCTCATGTTCAACTTATCAATCACAGACCATAAACCATTCTACTCATACCCATTCGCCCAATTCATGCTTTTAAAAGTAATTGAATCAATCCACAAGTTCAAGTTAAAGTAAGGAATTAAAATTCTGCAGTAATTCTCGCTTAAGCTAGAAATTCTTTAAGCTAGACTGATCTCGCTTAAGCTAGACTGGTCTCGCTTAAGCTAGACTGGTCTCGCTTAAGCTAGACTGATCTCACTTAAGCTAAAATCTCTCGCTTAAGCTAAACTGACAGCTTTTCACTGGTTTCAACATGTAAGAACACAAAATCCCAAACAACAAAAACTAAAGAAAACACAAACCTGTTGCATAAAATGTTGGCATCATATTTTCATGCTTTAAAAGGGTAAACAAATCATTCATGGGAGCATACAAGTATTTAAACAACTGTGCCGTCAATCTCGCTCAAGCTAAGGAGCTCTCGCTCAAGCGACAGGGGTCCCTCGCTCAAGCGAAAAGCTTTCACCTAAGCGAGATTGAAAATAGAGAGCACTTCAAGTTCTCGCTCAAGCGAGAGGCCTTCGCTCAGGCGAGCACTCGAAACCAAAGGGGGCGAGTTATTGTCATTCTCGCTTAGGCGAGAGCTCCTCGCTTAGGCGAGAGCTTCTCATTTGGGCAAAAAATAGCTCGCTTAGGCGAGCATAGCAGATCTCACCTGCTCTCACGCATGCTAAGCCAAAAATTCATCCACAAACAATACACAAATTATTTTCACACCATCAAAAGCACATCAAATAATCAAGAGCACCCAACAGAACTAGAACAGGCACATTATTTATAAAAGCATAAAAATAAATCCTAGCTTCCCTTACCTAGAAAGGAGCTAATATCGGGCTTCGACTTTTAAACCAACGGGACCGACAGCTCCAAGAGTAGATCTAAGAAGTGAAGACGTGTTGAGTTTAGAGCTAGCTTAACCAAGATTGGGACTAAACCCTAGCAGAGCCTCTGTGGGGTAAAGGAGAGTATGAGAGTACTATTTCTGCAAGAATGACAGAAGTGAGAGGGGTTTGGCTGTCTTAAGGGCCTTGGACACCCTATGGGTCAGTCCTTAGACCCATAAGATTAGGAGCAGCCCTTTAAAAATTAGGGCAGAATAAAAGAGGGTTTTACATAATTTATATACAATAACATTAAATAACAATATGTATTACAACAAATCAAATTACATATTATAGATATACTTAAACCTACCTTACAATTAATTCATCATGAAATATACTAAAAAACATAACATAAAATAATAGTTAATTTCAGCTAATTATATCAATAATATATCCTTAAATCAATCTAATCGATGTATATAATTAAATTAAGTATTTAACTCTTCAAAATATTTTTTTTCCTAATCATTTATTTATAAATAAAAATATAAAAGTCATTTTTTCAACATTACCAAATTTTAAAAGCAAACAAACACGACGGGTCTCCTACTAGTTTTACTTAAAATCTGAACAGTTCAATAATGTCTAAGTACACAATGCAGGGTTTAGAAATTAATTCCTCAAAATTTATTAGTCACTGCGAAACTGGGTTAGGACAAGAGGATAAAGAACTTTTTTCTTTTCTTAAAGTAATTAATATTATTTAATTTTTACTTTTTTTCTAATAAAATTTTAAAAGCATATTTAGTTTTCAGTTTTTTCAAAACAATATTTTTGTCGTTGTGATTAGATAGTATATTAATGTTAGATAAAAAATTATTGGTTTTAGAAAACTGACAAATGTGTCATGAAAATGTATACAATGATTAAAGATACATATAAAACATTATGGGACAAAAAGTGGATTTAAGAAAAGAAAAAAAAAACTGTACCCTGAAATAGGAAACTGTCCTAAGCAATTTAGTTTCACATTTTACTTCACCATCTAATTGCTCCCTATAATTAAATTGCAAGGTGAACATCTGAAACTCTTCAGCGTATGGACTTAGGTACTTTACATGTCATCCATTTTATTTTTTTTTCATCTCTTTTCAGGTATGAAAATAGTTGGAATGGGTTTCAGAAGAACCTTATACGTTAAACCATTAACTATTTAAGTTTTGTTTTGCCTTGTGTTTAAACTCTTCATTTATAATTAATTATTTTTCTCAGAATTATAATTAGGTCTAAATTAAGAATTTATAATTTTTATCTGATGTAAATTTTTTAATTGTATCAATTATATAAAGTTTATTTAGTTATAATAAAACCAGTAACTTGAATGATATTTTTTGGATTCAATGTGATTATCTCTTGAAAAAAATATTATATTTTTTCAAATAACTCTGTTAGTGATGTTGTACAAGGTTTAAGGGGTGTGTTACGTGGCTTTATAGTCACAACGTCCCATTTAATTAATGAGCATAATTAAAAGAAGCGTCACACAATTATAATATAACAGCGCAGTCCTGGAGTTTAATCATAACACTTTACTATCCAAGGCACACCACGATGCCCAAAAAGAAACAAGTTATACAGTTTACTGGAATCATATAGAAATTTAAAGACGGACAAGTACATGGGTCATAGCCCTAAAGAAAGCCCAAGAAGGACAAGAAGTCGAGCCCAGGAAGACTAAGCAGTGGAATCATCTCTCTCCTGTTGACCACGAGTACCTCTCGCATATGCTCCCATCAAGAAATTGATGATCATCGCAAAGGTAGAAGAATAACATACAAAGCAATCAAACAAGCAAAGGGTAAGCTAGAGCCAACAAGATTTTTATCATGCAATCAAATATACCTTCGTAGTCCAATATACATATATCATCCAAGCATGCTATGACCTTTCAGTCAATCCAATAAGACTCGACTCGAATCATTCGGATACATATAACCTGGTCGGATTCAGCGGATGCTTGCACTTGTGGTAGATACCTCTGCTCACCCCCGACCTAAGTGTTACAAGTGTTACAATGAATCAAATCTCTCACACACAAGGTTAGCCCTTAATGAGTTTCAGGCCTCCTGCTACTCTCACCACAGGAATCAGTCCGCTCTAAGTGAGACTAACAGACTCCTTAGAGTGTCAAGATGCAATCCTTACCTTGAATCCTTACCAAGTTATATAGATGGGGCACCACCATGGACACCCACTAACAAGGGCCCTGGAATTACGTCCCGACCACTAAAGCACGACCCTGAAGTCTCACCTAGAAATTCCAAGGAATTAAGCACTGACTCATACCAAACAAATTCAAACAACCAAATAACATTTCTCATACATGTATATATATTATGCCAACCTTTATAGCCAATTCCTTTCATGTTCCAGGTCAAACCCATTCCAACTCCTCATACTCCATCAATGTATGTAGTATTTCAATTCATCTCATTATCATGCCACTATCATAACCAACCATTCCATGTTCATCACATGCCAAGAGTCATTCAAGTTCATCATTCATAACTCATACACCCTCCCACACATGCATATACCTTTCCCTCATGTCATCATATAATAATCAAATCAAATGCAAGACATACATTCAAGAGTAGGGAAAACGCCAAACCAAAAGCACTCTCGCCCAGCTCTCCGCTCAGGCTGAAGGGCCTCACTCAGGCGAGAAGGACTCTCGCTCAGGTGAGCTCCCTTCGCCAAGGCGAGAGCTCGACACACATAATAGTGACCTCTGCACGTTCTTGCTGAGGCGAGACTCCCCTTGCCTGAGCGAGACGCTCGTTTGTTCAAAACTAAGTTGGTCGCCTGGGCGACCCCTCGCGTAAAAAGGTCTGGGCGAGTCTCTGCTCATCTCGCCTGGGCGAGACAGGCTCGCTTGGGCGATATTATTAAATCTCGCCACTGTTTCCTGCGACAGCCACTCATACGAAACCAAACCAACATGCTAAAACGTTCCAAGCATTCAGAACATCATATCAACCATAGACTCTTAGCACAACAGCAAAACAGTAGGAAAAACGAAATACATGAGTAGGTTCTAGGTTCCCTTACTTGGGATACGCTAGTATAGGACCTTAACAGCAAACACGAATACCACGACTTTAGGAGTATGCTTAGGAACTGGAAAATAACGGAGCAGATTACAAGATAAGCTCACTATAGAATCCTAGCTAGGGAAAACGCGAAGAAAGCACAGAAGAGATTAAGAGTATGAGTTGGAAGGGACTTACGAAAAGTGGAAAACTGGTTCGAGCTCCCTTGATGAGAAACAACGACTAAACCCTAGCAGAGCTCTCTTGGAACAACAGGAGTGACAGCTCATTCTGTGAATGAGTGAAAGTGGGATCGTTAGGGCAAACTTAGGACTCAATTTTATCCTTTAGGCCAGCCCTTAGGCCCATTAGATTTTGGGGTAGCTCTTTTTGTTAAAGGTATTATAAAATATAGGGCATTACATTCTCCCCAACAACAAAATTTTCGACCTCCAAAATAAAGACTCGCCAGACAAACATATGTGAATGTGATTTTCTCATGTCCTCCTCTAACTCCCAAGTCGAGTCACCTGTCCTCCAATCCCAGATGACTTTGACAAGGCTGACTGTCTTTCCTCGGCGTTCCTCAACTTTGCTATCCTCTAAAGCGATGGGGGGTACTTCCACAGTAAGATAAGGTTTGCCAACTGAGGGGGTAAAGTTATCTCAAAAGCCACCGGCCCAATCCTCCTCGTGATCTGATAGGGGTCAAGGAACTTAGGAGAAAGCTTTCTTGAGCGGAGAGCCCTTCCCACGCTAGTGGTTCGGGTCACCCTCAAGAACACATGATCACCAGCTGCGAACTTCAAGGGCCTCCTCCTAAGGTCCGCATGAGCCTTCTGCCTACTCTGAGAGGCTTGCATCCTATCCCTCACCATCCTCACCTTCTCAGTAGTCTGTTCCAACAACTCTGGCCCAACAAGCACTACTTCCCCATCCTGATACCAACATAGGGGAGTCCTACACTTCCTACCATAAAGAGTCTCATATGGCTCCATGCCAATACTCGTGTGAAAGCTGTTGTTGTAGGTGAACTCTATCAAAGGCCTTCATCCCAAGCACCCAGGTGCTCCAAAATGCATGTTCTCAACAAATCCTCCAACAATTGTATCGTCCTCTCAGACTGGCCATCGGTCTGAGGATGATAAGTTGAACTCATGGTGAGCTTGCTACCCATAGCACTCTGTAGCGTCTACCAAAATCGAGACGTGAACCACGGATCCCTGACTAATACAATGCTCGAAGGCATCCCATGCAATCTCACAATCTCTTTAATATACAACTGGGCCAACTTGACCATGGACATCCTCAAGTTCATCGCCAAGAAATGAGCATTCTTGGTCAGTTGGTCCATTATAACCCAGATTGTATCATACCCCCTAAAAGTCCGTGGCAAATGGGTCACAAAATCCATAGAGATGTTGTCCCATTTCCACACTGGTATTTCCAAGGGTTGTAGATTCCCACCGGGTCTTTGATGCTCCACCTTCGCCTTTTGACATGTTAAAGAGGTTGATACGAACTGAGCAACATCCCTCTTCATTCCCTGCTACCATAAGGTTTCCTTAAAATTCCGCTACATCTTTGTCATGCTAGGATACAGACTAAGATGACTCTTGTGTCCTTCCTCTAGAATTAGCTTCTTCACCTCAGCATCATCAGGCACACACACCCTGCCTTGGAACCTCAATATGCCATCCTTACCCAAAGCAAAGTCTCTAGCCTCATCTGACCCAAGCTGTTCTCTGACCTTGTTCAGACTGGCATCCAACAACTGTCTCTCCCTAACCGAGCTCAAGAAGTCACTAGATATAGTAAGGGTACTACATCTAATGAACTCAGACCCTAACTCAACATGTAACTTCATATCTCGAAATTTCTCGAGTAGCTCCACTTCCTTAATCATAAGGTGAGCAATATGTACAGTCTTCCAACTCAGAGCATCTGCCACTATGTTCGCCTTCCCCGGATGATATAGCAGTTCAAATTCATAGTCTTTCAAGAACTCCATCCACCTCCTCTGTCTCATGTTCAGCTCATTCTGATCAAATAGGTCACTGAACACGCAAAAACTGAGCACCATAAAGATAGTGCCTCCAGATCTTCAAACACTATGACTGGCAACTCTAAGTCATGAGTGGGGTAGTTACGCTCATGCACCTTAAGTTGTCTCGAAGCATACGCCACTACCTTTTTTTCTTGCATCAAAACACAACCAAGTCCCAGATGGGAGGCGTCGCAATAAACTTCAAAAGGTTTCCCAACATCTCAAATTACCAATATGGAAGCACTGGTCAACCTCCGCTTCAGCTCTTGAAAGCTTTCCTCACACTTATCTGTCCATGTGAAGAGCTGGTCCTTCCATGTGAGTTGTGTCAAAGGCGCCACTATCTTGGAGAATGCTTCTATGAATCTCCTATGATAGCCAGCTAGACCCATGAAGCTTCTTATATCTGTTGTACACTTGGGACTTTCCCACTTAACCACTGCCTCAACTTTCGCTGGATCCACTACAATTCCCTGTGCAGATATCACGTGCCCCAAAAACTGAACTTCATCCATCCAGAACTCGCATTTGGACAACTTGGCATACAATTGCTTCTCCCTTAGGACACTAAGCACCAATCTCGGATGTTCAGCATGCTCCTCCTAAGTCTTAGAATAGATAAGAATGTCGTCTATGAAGACCACGATGAAATTATCTAGGAACGGTCGGAAAATCCTATTCATATAGTCCATGAACACTGCTGGAGCATTGGTCACACCAAAAGGCATAACCACGTACTCATAGTGTCCATACCGGGACCTGAATGCCGTCTTCTGCACATCATCAGCATTTACCAAAATTTGATGGTATCCCGACCGCAGATCAATCTTTGAAAACACTGATGACCCATGCAACTGATCCATCAAGTCATCAATTCTCGGGAGAGGATACTTGTTCTTGATCGTCATTTGTTTAGCTGCTTGTAGTCCACACATAGACGTGAACTCCCATCTTTCTTCTTCACCAACAGCACTGGTGCTCCCCAAGGCGAAGTGCTGGGTCAGATAAACTTCTTCTCCATCAGCTCCTCAATCTGTTTCTTGAGTTCCACCAACTCCGCCGGAGCCATAGTATGGAGCCATCGATACTCGGCCGGTTCCTGGTACTAAATCGATAAAGAACTCCACCTCTCTATGGGGAGGCAACCCTAGCACTTCATCCGGAAATACATCCTCCAACTCATGCACGATTGGTATAACTGACGTCCTCTCCTCTTTCTCCACCTCCAGATGTGTGAAGATTATGTTACACTTTGCACCCCCTTGTAGTTCCTTCACAACTCCTTGAGATGTTAACAACTCAAGTTCCTCTGAGTTGGGGAAAAGCAACTTCTTCTCTCGACAATCTATAAGAATGCGATTGGCAAAGAGCCAATCCATCCCCAAGATCACCTCTAACTCCTGCAAAGGTAGCCAGATCAGATTTACTTTGTACCTGCGTCCCTCTACCTCCACCGGACACCAAGCACACAAGGACGACGTCCTGACCAGACCCGACGCTGGAGTAGATACCACAAGCTCACACTGCAGCTTGCGCACCCGCAGACCTAGACGCTCCACACAAGTAATTGACAAAAAGGAGTGTGTTGCTCCAAAATCATAAAGATTCACCAGCAATCATGCATCGACCCATAATAAGATTACCTAAGTCTGCAGCCTCCGCTCCTGACATGGCATAGACTTTGCCCGTCGCATGAGGCTTGTTGCCTTTGTCCCTCCGTTGATGCTGGTGAGGAGTCTGAACTTGAGGACGTGTCGTTGCCCTAGCAAGGTTGGGGCAATCCTTCCCAAAGTGGCATTCCTTGCCACAGTTGTTGCACTGGCGGTAACCCTCCATATGTGGGCAGGCACTCCTCAGTTGAGGGCCTCCACATATATAGCACTGTACCCGACCCTGCTGAGGAGGAAAGCTCCTAGACCCCTAGGGTTGATGGTGAGGTCTGTCATATGGTCTCCTCCGCTCCTCATGTCTGGGCTTGGACCTAGATGGTCCACCTATTCTCTGTGGTTGCTACGGTTGTTGTGGTCGTTGACCTTCCACCTCACGCTTCATCTTCTCCATAACTCTGGCCTTCTCCACTAGAGCAGCGAAATCCTTGATGGACAAGGGAGCCACCATCAAGCGGATGTCACCACGGAGACCATTCTCAAACTTACAGCATCTCCACTCCTCATCAAGTGGCAGTGTATAGAAGTGGCTGAGGTGCTTGAATCTCTCAACATACTCTACCACGATCTTCCCTCCCTAAGTCAACTAGAGGAATTCCACCTCCTTGGCGTATCGGATGCTGTCTGGAAAATACTCAGAGAGGAATTTCTTCCTAAATGCCTCCCATGTCACCGACTCATCTCTCTCCTCTAGGATAGATTTGGTGTTGATCCACTAATGTTCCGCCTCTCCTGTGAGCATATACACTTAGAACGCCAGCTTGTTCTCCGCGGGAGACATTTTCGCATCATAGATGCGCTCTAGGTCCTTCAGCCATTGGTCTGCGGCATCAGGACTAGTCTTCCTATCAAACTTCGCTGGGTAATGCTTCAGAAAATCTTCTAAACTCCACTCCCTGGCTGTAGGTCGCGACTTAAGACCAAAAGCAGGTGCAGCTGTCCTGGTCTCCTCCAGTTGGCGGAGCGCTTCCATATGCTGCCTATGTGCATCCTCAGCAGCAACTCGTGGAGCCTCCATCTGTTGCATCACTACTTGCTGCTGCTCAAGCAACACCGCCTGTCGCTGCATCGATGCCTCACGCTGCTCCATCATAGGCGTACTTTGCTATGTCATAGCTGCTACCATTGCCTCGATTGCTCTAGCGATATCTGGCACATCGCCCTGAGAGGGTTGCGGAGTCCTACGAGATGGTGCCATTCTTCACTGGCACACATGAAATCACTTGGATAGGTTTGATAAGATAGAAATTTAACTAAGAACACTTAGAAGACACAGAGAAAGCTAAGCGGACATCCAAGTCCATAGACCTAAGGAATGACCGCTCTGATACCATAAATGTAATGTCCCATTTAATTAATGAGCATAATTAAAAGAAGTGTCACACAATTATAATATAACAGCGCAGTCCTGGAGTTTAATCATAACACCTTACTATCCAAGGCACACCACGATGCCCAAAAAGAAACAAGTTATACAGTTTACTGGAATTATATAGAAATTTAAAGACGGACAAGTACATGGGTCGTAGCCCTAAAGAAAGCCCAAGAGGGACAGGAAGTCCAGCCCAAGAAGACTAAGCAGCGGAATCATCTCTCCCCTGTTGACCACAAGTACCTCTCGCATCTGCTCCCATCAAGAAATTGATGATCATCGCAAAGGTAGAAGAACAACATACAAAGCAACCAAACAAGCAAAGGGTAAGCTAGAGCCAACAAGATTTTTATCATGCAATCAAATATACCTTCATAGTCCAATATACATATATCATCCAAGCATGTTATGACCTTTCAATCAATACACTAAGACTCGACTCGACTCATCCGGATACATATAACCTGGTCGGATTTAGCGGATACTTGCACTTGTGTTGGATACCTCTGCTCACCTTCGAGCTAACTGTTACAAGTGTTACAATGAATCAATTCCCTCACACACAAGGTTAGCTCTTAATGAGTTTCAGGCCTCCTACTACTCTCACCACAAGAGTCAGTCCGCTCTAAGTGAGACTAACTGACTCCTTAGAGTGTCAAGATGCAATCCTTATCTTGAATCCTTTCCAAGTTATATAGATGGGGCACCACCATGGACACCCACTAACAAGGGCCGTGGAATTACGTCTCAACCACTGAAGCACGACCTTGAGGTCTCACCTAGAAACTCCAAGGAATTACACACTGACTCATACCAAACATATTCAAACAGCCAAGTAACATTTCTCATACATGTATATATATTATGCCAACCTTTATAGCCAATTCCTTTCATGTTCCAGGTCAAACCCATTCCAACTCCTCATACTTCATCCATGTATGTAGTAATTCAATTCATCTCATTATCATGCCACTATCATAACCAACCATTCCATGTTCATCACATGCCAAGAGTCATTCAAGTTCATCATTCATAACTCATACACCCTCCCACACATGCATATTCTTTTCCCTCATGTCATCATATAATAATCAAATCAAATGCAAGTCATACATTCAAGAGTAGGGAAAACGCCAAACCAAAAGCACTCTCGCCTAGATTTTCGCTCAGGCTAAAGGGCCTCGCTCAGGCGAGAAGGACTCTCGCTCAGGCGAGAGCTCAACACACATAACAGTGACCTTTGCGCGTTCTTGCTTAGGCGTGACTCCCCTCGCCTGAGCGAGACGCTCATTCGCTTAAAACTGAGCTGGTCGCCTGGGCGACCCCTCGCGTAAAAAGGTCTGGGCGAGTCTCTACTCATCTCGCCTAGGTGAGACAGGCTTGCTTGGGCGAGATTATCAGATCTCGCCACTATTTCCTGTGACAACCACTCACACGAAACCAAACCAACATGCTAAAACGTTCCAAGCATTCAGAACATCATATCAACCATAGACTCTTAGCACAACAGCAAAACAGTAGGAAAAACGAAATATATGAGTAGGTTCTAGCTTCCCTTACCTGGGATACACTAGTATAGGACCTCAACCACAAACACGAACAACACGGCTTTAGGAGTATGCTTAGGAACTAGAAAACAATGGAGCAGATTACAAGATAAGCTCACTACAGAATCCTAGCTAGGGAAAACGCGAAGAAAGCACAGAAGAGAGTAAGAGTATGAGTTGGAAGGGACTTACGAGAAGCTGAAAACTAGTTCGAGCTCCCTTGATGAGAAACAACGGCTGAACCCTAGCAGAGCTCTCTTGGAATAATAGGAGTGATGGCTTATTCTGTGAATGAGTGAAAGTGGGATCGTTAGGGCAAACTTAGGACTCAGTTTTATTCTTTGGGTCAGCCCTTAGGCCCATTAGATTTTTGGGCAGCCCTTTTTGTTAAAGGTATTATAAAATATAGGGCCTTACACTTTAGGGTAGGTAAGCTAAATTAACATAATATCATCCAAGTCAATTTTTGGGAAGATAAACATAATTAACATCCAAGTCTCGTGTTGTTAATGAGATATTTTCTTGTAGTAAGAATTGCCTCATGGTCAATGGCGGATCTTAATCAAAAAGTTTGAACGGACCAAAATACTATACTCAAATTTTATATTTTTAATTATTATTACTAATATAACAAAAGTATATATAATTTAGTATTGAATTTCTTGTATGTTTTTCTTTAAAAAATTATAGTTTTGAAGTTGTATTTGATATGATATTTATTTTAAATAAGTTTTTTTAATTTCATTTCTTTCCCTGAATATTCTCATATTTGAGAACATTTTATTATCATAAGTTCTAAAAAATTAATATGAAACATTCCGCCTATAATTCAAAAGAATTTATATGAAACTTTCCACTTATAAGTCTTTGAATCTTAAGAAATTATTCTCTAATTCAACAATTGAATTCTTAGTATCATTCTTGAAAAAATGTAAAGTAAATTTGTATTGTTTTTATCTTCAAAGGTATCTTCCCTTTTATCACTTTCAAAAAAAAAAATCTGTTATTTTATTTTTCATCAATATACCTATTTAAAAATGAAGACTAAAAAATAATTTATCAAAATCTAATCAAAAATTAAGAAACATAATTACTAAAAAAATGATAATGAAGTCACATTTATGATACCTATATGAAAAAACATATAGTACATAACCTTTTTTTTTATATTCATAAAAAAAAAATATACAAAAAACTCATAAAGAGAATAAAAAACTAAATATCAAACTAATATTTTCCTATCAAAAGAAAGGAGGGAGTTACATTTTTTATCTTAGAAGAGAACGAATGAGAACTAAGAACGAGAGAATAAATTTATATCGAACTTTCTATTTCTTTTTTAAAACAAAAAACAAAAAGAAGAGATTCAAGACTAATAAATGAATACAATACGTGAAAAACTTAAAATGAGAGAGAACAAAAAAAATATCTCAATAAATTTTATTGTAATATTTCACTACTTTGAAGGTTTAAACTTTATTTACATTAACTTATAAACAATGTTTCTTGTTTTATGAATGTTATATATTTATAAACAAATATCAAAATTTTAGAATTTTTGTTTTTTATATCATAATGTTTTAGGAATTGTGCAATGCAAAAGTGTAACAAATAAAATTAAAGGAATTTGAAACATCAATAAATAATGAATTGCATTGGAGAGGTAAAATACACTAAGAAGGGTTTTTAGTACTGTCACAATACAAAGAATTTAAAATCGCTAGCCACTACCAGAACTATGTGTAAATAAAATACCAAGAGTTTCATAACTATCGGTAAATAATAGGGGTTCCAAAATTGCCAGTAAATAACATGGGTTCCAAAACCACCGAGAAATAATAGTAGTTCCAGAATTGTCAGTAAATATTGCTTTATCAGGGAGTTAGTCAAAATCGCTGGTAATTTATTAACGACGATGGTTTTTTCAGGAAAAAAAAGTAAATTGTGGGTAACTCTCTTAGTAGGGTTTAAAACCTCCAATAACACCAAAAGTAACCTGCAATAAAAATTATCTATCTTGTAGGAACGTATGATTGTAGCATAGCATATTACATGAATAAAAATATTTTATATTAATTTTGAATTTTATAGAAAGAAAATGATACAAATATTAATTTGATATTATTTTGATATTATTTTCTAATTCTAATATATTTTAATTAAATATTTATTGAAAATGCAATGCACATTTTTACTTTTTTCTTTAAAAAAATTGTTTTATAATGTGTCAAAAAATAAATGTTTTTATTTTACACTATTTTTGGGTCAGCAAGAATAAATAATTTTATTATCATTCAAAATTTTAATATCAAAATTAGTATGTAAAACATAAATGGCAACAAATTGTGTTGCTAATGTCTTTCTGAATAAATGAGAAAGAAAAGTGTAACTATTGATCGTACTAATGTGAGTATATAGCTATATATGTTACTAAATAATAACAACTATGCAGCTAGAATAAGAAACATATAATTGGTCTAAAAAAAATCTAATAATAAAGTGAAATGTACAATTTATTTAAAATTGAAGCTCTTACAAAAGGAATTAAAATAGATTGAAAAATTCCTCTAAATCAAACTTTAAGATGCTTCCAAGAAATTACTTAGTTGATAGAAAGAGAAAATTTTAGGGTGTTAGATTACACCAGCTACACATCTTGGACATTATACTAAGAATAGTCACCATACAACATTTTCCACATTCAGAAGTTGTTAATGTCTCCTTATTCAGCCAAAAATTTGATGTTATGAAAACGAAAAGCCAAATGTTGTTTTGGTTTGAAGATGGCTTAAAATGTCCTTGATTTTGCACATAAACTTTTGTAAACAATAAATTTATTATTCCTTGGTGGGATTTAGTTTGATCACGTGCAATATCTACTTAGTAATAATAATGAAAGGATGAAACTTCTCCAGTGGTGACAAAAAAATAAGGAAAAGATTCTCTCTAGACGCAAAATATTGAATGAGATACTGACCATTCATTGCTTTTAATATTTCTTAAATTTAAAAAGTAGAAGAAAAATATATATCAGGAGATTTATTAGACACTTTTTATTTCTACTGATAGGAATACCGCTGAAGGTTTTACTAGTTTCTTCTTGAGATTAGGCTTGAGTGTAGTAAAAATAATATAGATATGTAACAGTTTTTTTTTTTTTTTATTATTTACACTTGAGACCGAGGGTTATAATTTTTCAGAAATTATTCGGATCTCTTTTGAATATTTTGTAAGTGAAGATTGACATCATATTTGAGTTATTTTTTTAAAATAACTAAATAAAAATAATAGTTAATATAATTAATAAATCAAGAGTTAGAAGAGGATCAGGATGTAGAACCAGATTTAGATTATACGAGAATAAACTATTATAAATAGGGTTTGAGCATAGAGTTGTCAAAATGGATAATCCGATCCAATCCGGCTTTAATTATGGGTTGATGATTTAGTAAATTAACCCAACCCAACTTACTTTTTATTGAGCCAAAAAAATTCAAACCTGGTCCGGCCCATCTCGAGTTGGTGGGTTAAACAGGTTGACTCACGGGTTCACTTAAGTAAAAGAAAATACAATTTTTTTTTCAGTCAAAACTAAATTGTAATTCCAATTAAAATCTAAATAAATTTTAATACAATCCAAATACAAACCAAAATAAAAAATACAAGTTATTTATGTTTTGGCTAAAAAAAAAAACAACCTAACATAACTCAAATGTAAAGTCCAACTTAATAAAAAAACACATGTGTGACCCTTTTATCTATGGGTTGGTGAGCCAACGGGTTCAATCCGGACAAGCCGAGTTCTAGATGAACTGGGTCAAAAATCAATCCATATTGAAATTTGTAAAAAAAATTCTATTCAACCCACCCCGAACCCGTGGTGAGCCTGATTGACTCGCGGATTACAATCCATTTTAACATCTCTAAGTAAACACAAGATTCACATACTTAATATTCTTGTTCGAAAATTTCCTAAAACTCTTAAGTACAACATTTTGATGTCAATGGAAGGTTCCTGTAAAACACTTTTTAACGTCTTTTTCTTCGTATTGAACTCATGATAAACAAAATATTTACCGAGATAATAATAAGTTATTATTAAAATATGATTGAGATATTATTATTATTATTATGGAAATTTATTTTATTATTGACTAGGAGATATATTCTTAACTTATTTATTGACATAATTATGATTATGATTTTATTTATATCATCAACGATGTTTGTAATATGTATTTATATTTATATGGTTGACTTTATGAATAATGGGAATGAGTTTTCTTGTTCAAAAACTTATTAGTTATAGAAAAACCTTGTGATTTATTTTTATCTACTTCAACATGTATTAATGTCTTTGTCATCAATTAGAATTATTATAATATTGGGTGGATACATGTTTAATAAGTTTGTGGTGAAATAAATCAACTCGATGCGAATTACCTCTCAAAATGTGAAAGTGGACTCAATTCACTAAATTCTATTTTTATTGCAATCAGGAATTTATACATTTCTGTTTTAACAGACATATTTTTGTATTTTTTGTGTATGAAGATGGAATAACGTGTGATGAAAAGGCAAAATAAAAAAAAGGAGAAGATGCAAGTGAAGATGAAATGTAACCTGAACAACTGGTAATGTATATTGCAAGAACGTAAATTTGTGTACATTTTTTAGAAACTAAATTACCAACGGTAAGAGACACTCTGATAAAGAAAATATGCACATGATTAAACAAATACATGATTATATATGTTTCAAATCATATGAGTTTCTCTTTCAAGATACAACAATCCGTTAGATCGATCAAATGCAACGAATGATCTCCGAACCTTATGAACACCAATGTCTTAAATATAATATAAAGAAGAAAAGAAGAACACATCGGATAAAACTATAGTGTTTGTTATTCTTTGTCATTGTATCTTTCTTCATGCACCTAAGTCGTATTTATAGGTAGAAACGAGAGACAAAAGAATAAATTGTAATAAAAATATAGTCATACAAGAATATGTAATTTTAGATGAGGTTTATTTCTTGAGGTTATAATAACCTCCGGTAAATAATAGTAAATAATAGGTATGGTGGAGGTTTTGAAAACCGTATTTAAGTATCAGGGGTTTTTTTATGAACCCCTGGAAAATTTTTATCTTACCTTATCTTTTTATTTCTCACCCTTTTTTCTAATTTTTAGTTAGATTATTCAGATTTTCTCCCTTTCTCACTAAGTCAATCTAGAGGAAGAAAATGCAGTCTTCCCGTGCCTCCATCGTTTTTGGTTCAAGTTCAAGGTAACCAAGATCTTTTCTCTCAAAATGTCGTCTCCTTATTTTTGTTGTTCTTTCGATTTCATTTCCCTTTGTCTCATTTCAATTTTGATTTCGTTTTCGTTTCCATGCTGCTATCGATTTGGTTTCCTTCTTTTCATCTCCTTTACTCATGCCCTAGGTCACTGATTACTTTGCCACCATCAAGTAGTAGCGTTGATCGTGCCACAGTTACCGGAACCAGAGTGTGATTCCATAGCCACCGCAACCATCGTAACAGTGTAATCCCTACTTTTGTTCAGGTACTCCTCTTTGCAGCTCCATCTTAGATTTTGTTCTTAAGTTTCACCACTTCGCCATTTTTTCTTTTCCAACTTTTCCTTTCTTTGCTGAGGTAACTCGGTAGGTTATTCCCTTTCTTTGTTGTATGCCTTCACACCTCTTTCTCCCTAAATACTTATCATTCACATTTCTAAATATAAGTGATATAAGTGAAACCAACACTTGTAAAAAATAATATTTCATTAATTTACTCTAGATTTTCCAGAATAATTAATCTTTATTCTGTGTAGAGTAACTTTCCAGAAAAAAAATTGTGTAGAGTAATTTGTCTTTTATAAAAGTATCCCGAGAAAATGAAGTTATGGCTAATTCTGTTTTAATATTGTTTGGAGGAGAAGATTCCAAAATGAGGAAACTGAATGATATAAATATGTCCTTGAAATGGC
>Ga0214543_1002717_pt1 | contig 34811 bp, 29 predicted proteins | sample CNSS2metaG_FD_160094 | JGI IMG/M metagenome (GOLD analysis project Ga0214543, IMG submission 160094) | Root nodule microbial communities from cowpea collected in UCLA plant growth center, Los Angeles, California, USA - CNSS2 | ecosystem: Host-associated > Plants > Roots > Nodule | place: USA... | reverse complement strand
GGTCTCCTTGGACCGAGGCCAAACAGCCAACGTCCAACCACTTTTTGGCTTCGGGTCTTACTGGATCGAGGCCTATACCACCATTTGGCACCGGTTTTGGGCAAACCGGGGCCTATACCCCTTTTTGGCTTCAGGTATTTGGAGAACCGAGACCTAAAACTTGGCTGAAATTGCAAAAATGCCACCGCACCATTATATGCTTCGGTTCCTGACCAACCGAGGCATATAAGGCGAGGTAAAATGAGAATTCTGCACTAGTGTATAATTCTAAGGTTTTATTATCACTCAACATGATCATGCACATAATTAAAACAATAACAATTAAATAACACATAAATGACATACATAGGACTCGAACCTAAGTCTTCTCATACAATCAAGTACTTTCAACCATTTGAGCTAATACTTTTTCCACATCATAACAATCTCCATTAAATGCCATAAAGGCTCCCCTACCCGTATTTATTAAGTAATTATTTATTTAATTATTTAAATTTCACGGGTCTTATAGTTATAACCCTCGTTCTATGCATCCAAAATTAGTGTTTCTTAAGCCTAAATTAAAGTTCAGAACATGAACTTTCACATCATTTTGGAATCACATTAATTGGAGTTCTACAACTCAAGATATCGACATTTCAAATATACTGTCCAGAATGGAATCTCAACATCTTTCTAATCCACCTTTTCACTAAGTTTCCAAGTTTCCTACAGGTTCTAACCCTAAATATCCTAAGTCAGTCCTTGTGAAAATGAGGTTCACATTACACCCCCTTTGGACCTCAGGATATTTCAATCCACCAGCTCAAACGTATTTTCCAGACCAATTTGGCTACTACTTATTTTCACATATAGATTTTACCCAATTATTCCCCATCTCAACCACATACAATTACCCCCCCCCCCCCCCCCCCCTCACTTATATCCCCACCTCTCCTCCTTGCTTAACAAATACCAATCACTTTCCTTTTCCCTTATGTCTTTACAACCACCTTGCCCAACTGACCATCATATACACAATTTACCCAACTCTTCCCTTATCAATGCGTGTCCCTACTGTTACCCCCATTTCCAAAAATGTGATATTGAAAAACAAATTGATGAACTCCTCCACATGGGACTAATACAGCTAAGCCACTACCTTTTTCCTCTTCAGTTCTACTTGTAAAAAAAAGATGGTACTTGGAGGTTTTGTGTGGATTTTCGAGCCCTAAATTCTATTTCTATGAAAGATAGATTTCTCTTACCCATTATTGACAAACTTTTGGATGAATTGGGAGGTGCTAAGTTATTTTCCAAGCTGGACTTCGTCAAGGATTCCATCAAATCTAAATGCATGACGCTAATATCCATAACACTACATTTCGCACCCATAGGGACTATTATGAGTTTCAGGTCATGCCCTTTCGTCTTTCCAACGCCCCATCTACATTTCCAAGCAACGATGAATGAATTGTTGAATCCCTTCCTTTGCAAATTTGTCATCGTTTTCTTCGACGATATCTTGGTTTATCACCTTGGACACTCACTTGAATCATCTAGAGAGCACGTTTCAGACCTTGCTTCAGGATTAGTTTTTTCTCAAAGGTTCCAAATGCCTCTTTGCTTAGCAGTAACTTGACTATTTAGGTCATATTGTATCTGCTCAAAGGGTGGTAGCAGATCCTTCTAAAATTCAAGCAATGGTGTAGTGACCATCACCTACTTCCTTTAAAGCTTTACATGGCTTTCTTTGTTTGACAGGGTTTTATCATTGTTTCATAAAGGATTATCCTTTTATTGCTACTTCATTGATGACCCTTCTAAAAAAGAATCGCTTCAATTGGAGCCCTACGACCCAATATGCTTTTGATTAGGTAAAACAAACAATGACAAAAGCCCCGGTTTTCGCTCTTCCGAATTTCATGATTTCATTTCAACTTGAGACTAATGTATTAGGTTCTGTTATAGGTGTTGTTCTAATGCAACATGATTTAGCAAACCTTTCTACGTTAGACTACTTTGTTCTTCCACTTATGTTCGCGAATTACAAGCCATCACTTCTATTATGAAGAAACGACACCATTACTTATTGGGCCATCCCTTTGTTATTCTTATGGACAACCGTAGTCTTAAGGACCTAATGTTCCAAGTGGTTGAGACTCTAGAGTAGCGAGTTTACCTTTCCAAATTGTTGGGGTATGACTATACTATACAATATAGAGCCCGAAAACATAATGTGGTTGCAAACACCTTCTCGTCCTACTAATACTAGCCAGGGTCGCTTTTTCATTCTTTTTATGCCTCACTTCCTTTTCCTGGACAAATTACGCCAATCTCTTCAAGATAGCCCTGAATTTGTCTCACTATTGGCTAATATACGAAGCAAGCCACTTTTCCACTTTACAACATCCACAATGATCTTCTGTTGTATGATGGCAAGATATGGTTAAATCAGGACAACCCTTTTATCCCTCTTCTTTTAAAGGAATGCCACACTACACCCTTGGGAGGTCATATGGGACTTTCCAAAACTTTGGCACATATTTAGGGCAACTTATTTTGGTAGGGCGTGTGTTTAATGTTTCATACTTTCGTTTCTCAGTGTTCAACTTGTCAACATACTAAGTAAGAAACTCATAAACGAGTTGGTTTATTACTACCCCTATCACTTCCTCATGACACTTGGGAAGATCTTTCCCTTGATTTCATCACGGGATTACCTCCTTCCTGGGTCATTCTATAATCTTTGTAGTTGGTCATTGTTTCTCTAAAGGTGCTCATTTTGGTACCCTTCCCACTCATTTCACTACATTTAAGTCGCCCAACTCTTCATGGACATGGTTTGCAAGCACTATGGCATCCCACACAGTCTGGTTTCTAACCGTGATCCAATTTTTATCAATAGATTCTAGCGTGAATTATTTCATCTATGTGGTACAAAGTTGTGCATGAGCACATATTATCATCCCGAAACTAATGGGCAGACTGAAGTTATAAATCGCACACTAGAATAATATCTTTGTTCTTTTGTTCACTCCCACCCTTCCCACTAGGGCATTTACATTTCTCTTGCTGAATGGTATTATAATACATCGATCCACTATGCTACTGAGACCTCTCCTTTCCAGATTACATTTGGCAAACCTCCTCCATCTATCCCTTTTTATTTAACGAGTTCTTTTGTAGAGGTAGTGGATTCATTGCTTACAACTCACCAGGATCTCCTTGCTCAATTGCACACGAAGCTTGTGCAAGCACAATTGACCATGAAAGAGATCGTAGACCGTCATCGCAAAGATGTCTCTTTCAACGTGGATGATTGGGTCTATGTTCGTCTATGACCAAATCGACAACATTCTCTCCATTCTCTTGTTGATTTCCCTCCCTAGCCAAAGGATAATAAGCTCATTATTGAGCCACTTGCATTTTTGGACACCGATATGGACTCTTCAATTTCTCCACCTACAAAGTTTGTTTTAGTCCAATGGAAAGGACTTGCACCTGAAGACTGAACTTGGGAGCGTTGGCTAACCTTGTTTTTGACTATCACCTTGAGGGCAAGGTGTCTTTTGTAGCAGTGGGTATTGATAGCAACGACCCTATAAGCTTTGGTCCAAAGATGTGTTGGATATGATTCCAACGAAGAAAATATGAGAAATGGGCCAAGATGCCAAAGTATCTCTATGACTGTCACTAAGTAGAAATATTTTCAAGTGATTTAGTATTTCTTAATTTGTTATTATTTCTTATATTTGCCGACTTGTGAATTCTATTATAGATTCATTTATGTACGTCATATTTTCTGTTTCCATAAATCACAAATAGTCAATCATTAACAACGTGATCTTTGTTAAATACTCAAGGCATGAACTGAATGAGAGAAGAAGAATTTTCATCCTCTTTCTTTGTTATTTGTAGGAGCTCCTTTATCCTTGATATCAAGGCAGCTTATACTTATCAGTTTCTCTTCTTAGACTCTTGATCTATCTTAGAATATCTCATTGTCTACAACTCACTTACCTCGTTTACGCCTTATCGGTCACAATCTCTACTATTTTTATTTTTTTTCTTATACCTGACTCCTCTAATCAATCACTTCTGCTATTTCCTTGTTCTTTAATAGTCTATTTGGAGTCATACGTCTTCATACTCGTCTAATCCTGTACCATATAATCCTTGGTCTTACAGAAAAGGAATAACAAGGAGTAATTGGTATACTCGTTGGTAACCAAAGGTTTTATTATAGTAGAACATTATGACTTAAGAGAGAATTAAACAGTCAGAGTTATAGATAAACTAGTATAAATCTATTGCGTTGATATCCTTTTAATTCTTTATCTACTGGATAACAATTTGCGATAAAATGTATAGTGGTTACATCATATTCCTTTTTCTAGTATCTGTCAGCTACTTTAATAAGGAAAGATGTTGTGTTTTGAGAAATTTTGTTAATGTGGTTTTCAGGCGTAGAGAGAGTTTACCATGAGAAACAATTTTTTAAACTTAAGTAAAGCATATAGATGATTATGTGAATCATTACCAACTGAAATTGCTCTTAGGAGAATTAGTACAACAATAAATCATTAAAATAATATTTCTGAATAACTGAAACTTCTCTTAAGATAATTAGTACAACACTAAATCATTAAAATAAGATTTCTGAATAACTGAATTTACTTTGACATTTACAACAAAAATTGAGGAAGCTCACGCAAGTAATTGCTTTTCCTGTCAATACAGTCACAAACATTTTTCCAATCACTTGCACGTAATGCTTGTCATAAGACACCAACACCTTCCAAAGTAATTTAGTATTTCTCAGGGCTTATGGTTTGGATAACATTAGAGAATGCATTCTATATAATGGAAGGTAAATATGGTTTTGTTACTCTACTAGAAGTATTTACAATACATATAAACTTGAAGTTCACATATTCTTCAATTTATGAACTTGGATTCAGTCACTTGGAAAACTTGAAATGATAAATTTGGAGGTTTTCAACATTGGATTTGGAAAAATTACTACGCATTCTTGCCGTACGGAACTTGCCCCAGTTGAGTGATCTATATTTAGGAGGGTTTTTATCATCAAGCAACTCTTCAAAGGGCATCACATCAGTATAGAGTGCAGGTTTTAGAAAGAACGGAACTGAAAACCTATCTTTCTCAGAGTTCACCACAACTCTGTGCTCCACACTTTCATAAGCATCATTGCTCCAAATCTACATTCACAAAACATAGAACTTATCAAACTAAACACTCAGTCTGAATATTCTACGCTATCAGACTAAATTGGAACATTTTTAATGAACTTGTCAGACGAAACTAAAACATACAAGATGACATGACAGACGAATCAAACAGACAAAACGAAAGTAAAATCAAACGAAATGAAAAACAGAAGAAATTAGTAACCTCAAACAGAGAGAGTGAAAATATTCCCTTGAGAAAACTTTGATACCTGGATCATATCACCAACATTAATGATGAATGAATTGAAAATGGGCTTGACTCGAATCCACTCTCCATCTGATTTTCTCCTTACTTCTAGACCACCAACTTCATCTTGAGCAAGCACAGTCAAAACACCAGTGTCCTTGTGGTGTCCAAGGCCAAGAGCCAGATGAGGGTAGGGGCAAGGTGGATAATAGTTGAGTCTGATATTGCTGGTGTTATGTGTGAAGTATCTGCGAAACCTATTTGCCTCTAAGCCTAGGCTCAGGGCAACAAGTTCCATCAACTTGTAAGCAAGTTTCTCCACTTCTTGTGCATATTCTTTGCATGCTTCTCTGGCATCACATCAGTGTTTCTCTGTTAGTATATGATGAGAGTTTAGATACATCACATAAGATCTTAGAGCCAAATTTAATCCTCACCTTTGTAAAACAAATACAACATAGAGACAGAATTGAAGGTGTAGATTTTTTACAGTATATGAAATTAAACTCAAATTTAATAGCAGAAATATATTATGGGCATTGAATTACTTGAAATCTGGAGGATTGTGAGGCCAGCGATTATCCCATTGGAACTGAAAGCTTTGCTCATCATCATGTGGAAGTAAAGGTGGTATAAAAGTGGGTTCCTGCACATTGAAATCGTAGATTTCTTTCCAGTCCCTAACATTTTTGGTATGTTCTGCTTCAAAGTACCCCAACACGTTAACTGCGTCCCTTCTCACCTTCAGTTTTTCTTCCAAATCAAGTGAAAAAAACTTCCTTGCAGCCTCTTCAATCCTCTGTCTTTTATCCAAAGGAACCTTATGATTGATCACCTGAAAGAAACCCCACTCCTTGCATGCACTGCCTATTTCTTGGACTAAGTCTTGGATACAAGAAACTGGGATGGTGTCTTCTTCGGTTTGGTAGTTTATGGGAGACAGATCAATCAGAGGGATGCCTTCGGCCACGATCACTGATGATTTTGGCCTGTGTTCTGGTGCCTGAACAAAAGCAAAGTCTATCTCTCCCATGTTGCTTGTTGCTGTAAATTACAGCCTGTATTGTTTTATTTTGTTTGATCCAAAGATGTCTGATACTCAATGTTTTGTGTTGAGATTGTATGCATTGAACCTGGACTAGTATGTTATGATACCACGCCTCTTGTGTTTGTATACTAATAAGGCTGTGTTTAGTTTTCAGTGGTCAGAATATTAAAAGAGAATAAAATAAGAAAAGTTACTTTCCTGCGTTGTAAAGTTAATTTTGTAGGGTTTAAATGAGTTTTAAAGTAAATTTTTGAAGATGTATAAGACTAATCCAAAATTTATGTGCAAAATTTGTTATTGGTTAGAATTATTGTATCATTTGGCGTCAAAGTGATATTGAATTACTTATTAATGTCTTTGAGATGTATATGGTTTAGCCTCGGAGGTATGTTGAAAATTTCATATTTTACAAACTGGTTTTATAGTGTTAAATTAAATTTAAAAATTCACTTCTTAACATCAAATGTTACTATTATAAACTTATTCCCAAAGTGAAATTTAATTGAAGGTATGTTTGTCGATAACAATCCTTTCTTGCTTTTTGTCATATTTTCCAGAGGTTTGAAACCTAGGAAACTCTAATATGGTGGTGTGACCATGTTTTCTTGCTTTCGACTCAATACGGACACACACACAATCAGAGTGCGTACGATGCAGTGTTTGATACCTTGTTCGTAGACACGCTTGAGTCAAAATTAATTTACATAATTTGAACTTAATTTTATAAATCGATTAGGTATAAAAATTATTTAAATGATATACTTTTATTTTATTTTTAAATTATAAATATTAAGTAAATTTTGTATGCTTAACTTTTTTTACTATAATAAATTAAGATGAGTATATCTAATGAAACTATCAAACAAGAAGATGAAACAAAACCTCTTTGGAAATACGTTTCAAAGATGAAACAAAAAAATTGGCATGTCAACTTAGGATAAGTCAACTTTAGTCAACAAGTTGACCTTAGTCAAAAGTCAACAAGTCAACCATGATTTAGTCAACAAATTGACCCTAATTAAAAGTTAACAAGTCAACCAATGTTAAGTCAACCAAGTCAACTAAGAGAAATTCAAACATAATTAAATCTAAAACAATGGAAGAGATTAGGTAACTCCCATATGGATTCTCCTCTTGAGCCACCATCCTTGATAGAGGTCAAGCCTATATCAATTAGTATCAGTTATGTCATGCTAGTTAGAGTTGGCTTTAAAAGCCAATGCTTAACAAATTAGCATCCATGATTTTAGGATGGCATACATGTATGACACAAAGCTGACACTTTGAACTATTTAACTTAGGCTTTTTCTTATTAACGTCGATAATTATAAGCTGACACTTTTTTATTTCCGCAATATGTTATATTCAATGTTATAACTATAAAACTATCTAACATAAGAAGAAAAAATAAAAGAAAATGTTAAAAATATTTCACCTAAATATCGTCTTACTTTACATCTTATAATATAAATGAAAATATACAAAAATTTAAAAAACAAAATTCAATTCTCCCTTTTTATAATATTTACTATTACAAAAATTCAAATTTCAAACTCTTAATGGAAAAATGGTGAATGGAATTGAATGTGTCAGGTAAGACGTCTTCCACGTAATTAAACTTAAATATTTGAAAAGAAAATGTTCTTACCGCGCACAATAGTCCCATATTGCTTACAAATCGAGGCCTAAGGCGATTTAAATATCCCTTCCTCCTTCCACCTTTTGAGGCGCCTTTCAAGGATAAAATTGTGACGGGCAAGCTCCAAAGCAGAAAAAATGTACCTTGGATGCATGGTGATTGATAGTGATTCTATCATTGAGGCTTATGTTCCTACCATACCCAATCATGACGGAGTCATGCTCTAAGGAGAACAATACCTTGGTTATATGGTGATTCTATCACCGAACTTGGGACCGAAATAGAAAACATTATCATTAATAATAATTTCATTTAAGTATAATATAACTACTTTTAGTGAAATATACTTAATAGATAATTGATGTATTTGATCCTCCAAACAAGGTTGGAACAAGACACACATTAATTAGTACATCAAAACTTAAAAGGGTACTAGGTAGTTGTAAAAATAAAATCAAGGTGATAATCGTTAATTGTGAAAAAGTCCAAATGCAATAGATAAACATGATAAATGATACTTGATTCTTTTATTCAATAATACTTCATATATGAGGCACACTAGGAAATTTATAAGCAAATTTGATTACATCCATTCATTTCCAAAATAGTGTTTTTATCAATGGTTCTACATATTATACCCAATTTCTAATTTACATGCATAAGATAAATATTATCGTTAATGTGCTATCATTTTATCTTATAATCGTAAATTTGAATGTTATCCACCTTATGTTTCTTGAAATTAGTGTTGAATCTATGGACAAGAAACTTGCCCCATTTGTATGTCCTATATTTGGAAGGGTTTTGATCATTTATCAACTCGTCCAAAGGCTTGACTTCAGTTTCTTGTGCAGGGAAGAAAAAGAATGGAATAGAAAATCTTTCTTTCTCTGAGTTCACCACCACTCTATGCTCTGGACTCTCATACGCATCGTTACTCCAAACCTGTACAAACAACTCCAAAACATTTAGTTAACATTTCTCTTTATTAAAAAAAATAGATTTTAAACTTAACTCATGATATTGATCAATCTTACAAAATTAACTTATAAAGTGAGATTTACACTTAGTTATACTTATCTCTACTCGATTTAAAATTTTTAATACCCTCTCTTATGAAAGAAAAATATAATTAAAACACATTTTTCAATAAAAAAATTATCATCTTATGTTATATTTATTAACTTTAATAGCAAACTATACTACCTGAACAATATCACCGAGGTTGATAATGTAAGCATTTGGGATGGGTTTAATTCTTATCCATTCTTCATATGCTTTGTGTTTCACTTCAAGTCCTTCAACCTCATCTTGTCCAAGAATGGTTAAGGCTCCAGGATCTTTATGACGACCAACACCAAGGGCTAGATGAGGATTAGGGCATGGAGGATAATGGTTGAAACGAATAAAACTAGTTTGATCTTTCATAAAATATTCCTCAAACCTTTTTGCTTCAAGCCCTAAACTCAAAGCTATAAGCTCCATTAACTTAAATGATAACTTTTCCATCTCTTCAACATACTCCTGGATTATATCCCTGGCCATATTCATGTTCACACAAAATACAAGAAAAAAAGAAACTTTAATTTAACTAGAATTTGACATGAAAAATAATAATTGTTAGCAATAAAAAATGTTATATTTCACTACATGTAAAAAAATTCTAGAAGAAAACTCTAGAAATGTGGAGATAATTTCAGGAACTTTCATAAATATTTATTAAAAGTCATGGAAAAAATACTAGAATAATTAAGAAATTAGTAGCCGCCATTTGTATTGTGGAAAAAACTTAACAATGTAGAGACTTGGAGGTTATGAATGGATGAAATGGCCCTTACCTAAACATAAGAGTTCTTCCATCAGTATAAGAAAATGCCTAAATATAACCAATTTTAGAAACAAAAAGTAATTAATCACTATAGTGACAAATTTAGATACAAATTTTTAAACTAAGATTATTGGTATCTAAAATAGTCTATATTATGAATAAAAAATTATAATTGGATTGTGAATTAGTCGCTAAATTGGTCACTAATATTAACTACAAAGGTTTTGCCTACCAAAGAAATTAGTGTCTAAATTGGTCACTTATTCTAGATATAATCAGCATAAAAAGTCTTGTACTTTACTACAAAATTGTCATCCCTTTAACTTTCTATGTCAATTTTAAGTATAATCACTATAGAAAGTCTTGTACTTTATTTTAAAAGTGTCAACGCTCCCACTTTCTATGTCAGTTCTAGTGATACCTGACATAGAAAGTTTTGTCATATTTATAATTTGTTACCATTTCACTTATTATGTCATATGGATTATAATTGTCATAATAAGTTGTTATAAAACCCAATTTTTGCACTAATAAATGGATATGACTTGATCAATGCTAAAGAAGATGACTTGTTTAGTACTTGTTGGGCTTAAGCAACTTACACGATCGTCCACATGTTTGAAACATGAAAATATATCAATATTCAATTTTGAATGTTATAAAGAAGAAGTAAATCCAAAAGTGTGGATCAAGAAAATGGAGAAAGAAATTAAAATGATGGAAAAGAATGATGTTGGATAACTCATAGATTGTCCACACTAAAAAAATGTCACTAGATTTTGATGAGTTTATAAAACAAAAGTTCAATTATGATGACACCATACAAAAGAATAAGGTAAGATTAGTCTTTAAGGATATTCGCAACAACCAAGGTTTGACTACAATGAAATCTTTACCTCAATGGACCCTAAATATACTTAGAGATTTAATAGCTTTTGCAACACGAAAAGGTTGGAGCATACACCAATTGATGCCAAGTCAAACCTTTTGAAATGTGCTTGAGGAAAACATAGGCTTTATAATCAAAGGCAGCGAAGCTAAAGTATTTAAACTAAAAAGAGTTTATATGGAGTAAATCAAGCAACCCCAAAGCATGGTAAAGCATAATTCATTGGTACTTTACCAATTTTGCTCATTCTTATTACTTGTGAATCCTTAATTGATAAAGTATGATAGAGCATTATAAGTTGACAATTAATAAACTTGTTATTTCATAGTCACATAACTAGATATCATGGATCCTTCAAGCCTTTTGTGAAGATTCATGCAAAGAAAGTTAACTTCATGCTAAAGTTATTAAAAGAATTTTAAGATATTTAAAAGATAAAAAGGAGTTTAATATATGGTACAAAGTTGACTAACTACTCTGATAGAGACCGGACAAAGTCGATAGACGATATGAATAGTACATTAGTTTATGCTTGTTCACTTGGATCAAGATTTTTCTCCTTCACATTTAAAATCAAGCAACTAAAGTAAGTGTAGCTTAATCAACATTTGAAACAAAGTATATGGCAATTATATAAACTACAAAATTCACAATTTGATTGAGGAGGATTGAGGTAGGTTAATTGGTTAATATGTTTTGAATTTTTGTTTTTGTTAAAATTTATAATTTCAACATATATTTTGTTAGATACATTAGAGTAAAATTTTTAAGAGACTATATTATTTAATATTTAAAGAGTTTAATGATTTAAGATTTCAAGTATACACATTAGAATAATGAAGTGCATTGATTAATAGTTATAATATAACTACCTTTTAATAACTTTTGTATTATGTTGGTTTAGAAGTTCAATGTACGTAATCTGGTACCGACCAGTAGAAGATTAACCTACATTGGGGTTGGATAGACATGTCAAAGTAAGCCAATCCGACTCACACGGGTTGGTCCATCACGAACCGAGTTGAAAATGAGTGAACCCAACCCGGCTCACTTTCTGGTGAGTCAGAAATTTTGTAACCCGGCTCAACCCACCACGGGTTGGTGGGTTAAGTGGGTTGACTTACCAACCCACCTAAAAAAAGGTTTTTTTTTAGTATTTAAATATTTAAATAAATTTTTAAATAACCCATGAGATAACAATCATAGTAAAATCAAGAACCAATATTTTGATCATGCTCACCACCAATATATGAAGAATTATTTTCAAGAAAATATCCATTAGTCTAAGAAAGCATGACTAATATTACAAATTTTCTGTCATGCTATTCAACAAAATATAAATAAAAAAATTATACATTTTTTTCATGCTAATTTAGAAAAAATTGTTTATAAGACGGTTACTTGAATAATTTACTATAAAGATTATAGTTAAAGATTAAAGTATCAACATATATATATATATAACTTGAGAATCAAATTAATTAAACATTCAAACTATTCAAATATAATTAAGTAACAAACTAGCATTTAAAAATATGAAATTGTGAACACATATAATAGGAGTAATAAATAATTACTAAAAAAAATAAAAAAATTTAAAAAATTTAAAAAAATTAAAAAAATTTTAAAAAAATTTAAAAAATTTAAAAAAATTTAAAAAAAATTGTAAAAAAATGTTTGTGGGTTAAATGGGCCAATCCACCTTCAACACAACTCGAACCCGTTTAACCCATAGATTAAGTGAGCCAGATTAACTCACGGATTGAAACCCATTTTGACATCTCTAGGGTTGGAGCCTATTTGAACAATTAAAAGTACTCTCAACACAACTATGTTTCGGTTAGATTAAATCATTATTAGGTTATTGTGTTATTGTACTCCCATGAATATTCTAAAAAAAACAATTATTTTTACACCCCCACTTTTACTCTCTCCTTCATTATGACAATTATAAATGATAACAAGATAATATATTAAATTATTTAATTAAAATATAGGTTAAAACTAAAAAATTAATATAATCAATTATATTCTAAAATGTTAAAAAATATTTTTAAAATTTAACTCAATCTTATAAAATTAACATGGACTTGTATATTTTGTAAACTGATGATATTATTTGTAAATGTGGTGGGTCACTTTATCATCTCAACCATTAACAAGGTGAGTGAAGAATTTTACTGACGACAAGGCAACCAAAGGTGTCCTAAATATTACTCTAATATTAGCCGTACAAGAGGTTCCTTAGCCATTCCTATCAATCTTCTCAAATTTTTTCCATTTTATTCAATCTTTCTTTGGAATTCACCCTATTTTACAAAGTGAAGATATGAATTACCTGAAGTTGGGAGGGTATGGAGGTGATGTATTAGTCCATTGAGTGAGTCGATCATCGTGTTCATCAGCACTGAGAGGAACCAAAGTGGGGTCTTTGGCTAGAAAATCAAACACTTCTTTCCAGTCCCTAACGTTCTTGGTATGCTCAGTATCATAATAACCCACGGCACTCTTCTCATCTCTTCTAACCTTCCTCTTCTCCTCCAGAGTCTGACCAAAGAACATCCTCGAACCTTGCTCAATGTTTTGTCTGAGAGTGATGGGAACCCCATGGTTGATTACCTGGAAGAAACCCCATTCCTTGCATGCACTTCCTATCTCCTTCACTAACCCTTCAATGGAAGATGGATCTGAAACTGCGTGGTTGGTTATTGGGGAGAGATCTATAACAGGAATGTTTTGAGTTTGGAGGGTATGCAACTTTGGCCTGTGTTCCAGGTCTTGGATGAAAGCAGGGTCTACCTCTCCCATTATTGTTGTTGCTCTGATCATAGAGTTCTTTGCCGACTGCGGATATATATATATATATAAACAAAACTAAAGTAATAATAATAATAACGTTCTAATAAATTAATTAATATTTTAATTTATCACTTCTAACTTTTCACTCAACTTTTAAGAAGAGTTGCGAGAAGTGTGAAGAGAAAGGATTGGGTTAGGATAGGAAAATCCAAGAAACAGACAAACGATGTGTCTGTCAGACCCAGTCATCCTCTGATCTCTTCTCCTACCTAATTTGTTCTTTCTCAGAATTAAAAAAATAATTGTGTACGTGAATTATCCCACAGCAAGAACACAATAAATAACGTCAAAATCCTCTTTACTGTTACTAAGCTTGATGTAGCACCAAGAAAAAAACTAACATTTCATGCTTCAATTCTAAACTATTATATCAAATTCTGGTTGGCCTAGTAGTCATTGATGTACCAAAATTTGGCTTTTGTGTTGGACGTTGTCGGTGGACAGATAAAGGGCGTTTAATTTGAAAAATATTTTCTATTTATGTTTTTGGTTTTATTTTTAATTACAGAAGTATTATTTTTTCAACTTTACTTTTAATTTCAAAAGGCTTCCATAAGAATGACCGATCAATATTTTCTATATAAAGTTTTTGAAAAAATCAAAATCAACATAATCATTTTGAAGATAAATATGAAAATAAAAAATGTTATCCTTTGTCACGCTCAATAGTCTCATATTATTTACGAGTTGAGATTAAAGATAATTTAAATACTCTTTCATTCTTTTATACCCAAACTCCTTTTTAAAGACAAAATCATGATGCTCGAATGCGGGATAATTGACTTTAATGACGATTAGTTTATGGACTTCAGACCGGAACATACTGTGAGGCCGAAAACGAGGTTCTACAAACAAACTATCGGTTCCCTTAAGTCCTCCATAGAGGATGAACCCTCATTCTCCATATACCTCATTCTTCCTCCTTCGACTCCTCTTTGAGGTGCCTTTTAAGGACAAAACTATGATAGAACTCTAGGTTCCAAAGCGGACAATACATCAAATACACAATGATTCATCCTAACGATGACATTCGATGGACTTGAGATCAAAATATGTTCTATGTAAGACCCGTGGAAATTAATTAATTAATTAATAAATGCGGGTGGTGGGAATTTTGATGTCATTAAATATTAATTGGTATGATGTGAAAAAGTACTAACTCAAGTGATTTTAATTAATTGTATGTAAGGACTTAAGTTCAAATCCTATGTATTCCAGTTGTGTTATATTTGGTTTGTTATTATTTTGATAAAATGTTTGGGCGTGTTAAGTGATAGTATAATAATAGAATTATAATAATTATCAAGAAACATAATTGGTTGAGTTGGTTGTGCATTTAAATTGTGAATGAGTGGTCATGGGTTCAATAAATTTTTATAAAAAAGAAAACATTATTTGTAAAAATTGAATCTATTATGTTAATCATGAAAACTGAAAATGGATGCACACTAAAATTGAATCTATTATGTTCGGTAGCTATTACGGTGAACAAATAGTTTACATCATCGACAAGGCCCTGTAAAACGATACTTACTCAACACTATAAAACTTGAAACAGTAAAAACAATCAAGGATCCATGCAATTTCAATATTTTTCTTTTATTATATGCTCCTTCCACACATAACATTCACTAGTTCTGTTTACTGCATAATAAGATCAGAGTGCAGAAAATCAGAAACATTCCAGGGCCTCGGATAAGATATTTTGTTATCCTTCAAGTTATCTTATAGTGATAAATCTGAATGTTCTCCACATTTTGTTTCTTGAAATTGCTTCCCTTTCTACGAACAAGAAACTTGCCCCATTTGTATGGCCTATATTTTGGAGGGTTTTTCTCATCAGTCAATTCCTCCAAAGGCTTCACTTCGGTGTCGTGTGCAGGGAAGAAGAAAAATGGAATGGAAAACCTTTCTTTCTCAGAGTTAACCATCACTCTGTGTTCCACACTCTCATACAAGTCATTGCTCCAAACCTGCATTAACAAACTATAACTATCACCTTCTAATGTTTCATAAACTACTGCATTCTGCAGATTCAATAATATTCAACACTATTAACTTCAATGAAATTTCAACATCTTCCATATCTTTACACAGTTTCAGCAACCCCACCTGAATGATATCACCAACATTGATTATGTATGCATCTGGGGTAGGTTTCACTCGAACCCACTCTTGATCTGCTTTGCGTTTGACTTGAAGTCCACCAACCTCATCCTGTGCAAGAAGGGTCAAGGCTCCAGCGTCCTTATGCCGACCAACACCAAGGGCTAGGTGAGGACAAGGGCATGGAGGATAGTGGTTCAGACGAATAAAACTGGTTTGATCTTTCATGAAAAACTCTTCAAACCTCTTTGCCTCAAGGCCTAAGCTCAGAGCAATGAGCTCCATCAACCTAAAGGACAACTTTTCCATCTCTTCGATGTACTCTTCGATTATATCCCTATCCATGTACACATATTCACATCATTTATACGCAAGTACTTCACTAATTTGACAGGTTTTATACAAAGTGAAGCTGAATTACCTAAAGTTTGGTGGGTACTGAGGGGATTGATTAGTCCAGTGAGTGATTCGATCGTCATGTTCATCAGAAGTGACAGGAATGAAAGTGGGGTCTTTGACTTGAAAATCAAACACTTCTTTCCAGTCCCTAACGTTTTTGGTGTGTTCTGTGTCATAGTAACCATATGGAGAAAACTCATTTCTTCTAACCTTCCTCTTCTCCTCCAGAGTCTGACCAAAGAACATCCTTGAACCTTGCTCAATGTTTTGTCTGAGAGTGATGGGAACCCCATGGTTGATTACTTGGAAGAAACCCCATTCCTTGCATGCACTTCCTATCTCCTTCACTAACCCTTCAATGGAAGATGGATCTGAAACTGAGTCGTGGGTTATCGGGGAGAGATCTATCACTGGAATTTCTTCAGCTTGGATAGTATTCAACTTTGGTCTGTGTTGTGGGTCTTGGATGAAAGCAGGGTCTACCTCTCCCATTGTTGTTGTTAGCTCTGATGATTGAGTTTTGTGCAGAGTGCAGAGTTTATGAATATTGTATCTGATGTTAAAACAAAACTTTAGTTTTTAAGTATTAAATGTTTTGTCATAACCTATGAAAATTACTTATGAAAAAGTCATCTGAAGTTAGTTAGAATTCACTTAATCATGACTAAATTTGCTTTTTTAAGTTGAACTGAATTAAATTGGATTATGACACAATGTTTAATATGTTTGAATAGTTTGTAAAATGGATTAGTTAGAAAAAAAACGGTATTCTAAATCGGTGTGGATTAATTTTTGCTTAATTGGTTTAATCAACAATTCATATAAACTTAGCTTAAATCCATTCAATAACTTATAATTCGACTCAATCTTAAAAGAAAAATTATAATTTGAAAAATAAAAAATTTGTAGAATCTTGGCATCCGAATGTTTTGGCAGCTCTAAGTTAAGTAAACAATAAGAAATGAAATAATTTAGAAAATAAATGCTTTGCGGAGATAGTAAGTGTTTATGTGATTGTGATGGCTTCTTGCAGTGCAGATACATTGAATCCGGACAGTGTGCTTCTCGTTGTTTTCTGTGAAAAGATAACGAAAGGAAATTATTTTAGCCTCAGAGTTTGCCTCTAGGGTTAATCTTCTATTAAAAAAACCTAAGTCTAAAAAAACCAATCCTAATTTTATATAGAGGGATCTAGTTATTATTGCATGTTGTTTTTTATCGTGTTTATAGAATAATCATAAAATTTTAAGATGGTTTATCGAATACTGTTTAGGATATTTTCTAAAAATATGGTAATAGATCATGTTATTCTATTATTTTTAGGTTTATTAGCGAATTGTCAACATTAGATACTTCTGTTTATTAAATAAAATATTAATTAATTAAAAAGTAGGTATTTATGTCGGGGGAAAATTCCTAAATTAAAAATTCCATATAAAACCACGACTTTGTTTACTGAGGATAATTTCTTAAAATGGTTTTGATGAATGCATCTCATACACAATGTTTATGTGTAATATTTGTATGCAGTTATTAATATATTATTTTTAAGAGAAAAAATAAATAAAACTATTAGGGTTTATTGTTTGAGATTAAGAAGAAAAGTTGCGAGAAGAAGTCTGAAGAGAAAGGATTGGGTTAGGATAGGAAAATCCAAGAAACAGACAAACAATGTGTCTGTCAGTCCCAGTCATCCTCTGATCCCTTTCTCTGGCCTATTTTGTTCTTTCTCAGAATTTAAAAATAAAATAAAATATAAAAAAAACACTTGCGTACGTGAATTATCCCACAATATGAGTTCTAATCTCAATCTCAACCCATCATATTACGGAATTTAACAATACGACACAGTAAATAATGTCAAAACCCTCTTTTCAAAGTGCAACAGAGAAACACTATGAATAATACAATATGAAAATAAAAATTATGTTCTACTTCTACTATTAAGTGTTATGACATGCATCTCTAATTTTTTTCCTTAATATACTTTTTCTGAAAGTGGAGTAATAATACCATGTGCTTTGACATTCCATTATTATTAGGAGAATAATTCTTTTATGCAAATGGATGCTTGTTTTCATTAGTGAAACTCATAATAGAAATGTACCTCAGCTGTTAATACAGCAATACGTTTCTCACTACTACACAGACTCTTCTACATGTAAGACATAGTAGAATAAGATATAAAGCTTTACATTCAAGTTCTTATGTTACTCTTCAAATGTTTTCAAAAAATCATTCATGTTAACTACCTTCACAGGGTAAAATGAACCTATGCATTGTCCAACTTCAAATCCAACAGGCAGACTATTGTGTGAAGGGAGTGTTATTGCTTTAAAACCAAAACTGGGCTTGCACCAATATTGGACAAACAATTATGCTTTTCGGGAGGTTGTGTATGCCCAGAAAAAATTAGGTCAATCTTGAAGAAAAATCAGATCAGAAAGAATAGGTGGTCTCAGAATTGTTACCCAAAATTGCTGCTATGAAGAAAATTGAAGGGTATAATAGAGTTAATGGTAGATGTTATATGATCTACAGTTGCATAAATAACATCAGAATAAGGATGGGTTTTATCTTCTACAGAGAATAGATGAATATCGTTATTCAATTCTATCCAGCTGCACCCTGGATCTTTTCTTAATTCCAAACTCTGCAATCTTTTCCTAAGCTTTGTCTTCTGTCCCCATCTACCTAGTATGGCATACATGTTGGAGAGAACAACAAAAGCAAAAGTAGGGTTGGGATCCATACTGAACAACTTCTCAGCAGCTCTCTCCCCCACTTCCATATCCTTCCAGAACCATGAAGCATTAAGCAAAGCTCCCCAAATTATTGCATCTGCTTCAATCGGCATTTTTATGATAAACTCTTCGGCTTCTTTTACGTGGCCTGATCGACCAAGGAGATCCACCACACATGTGTAATGTTCTATTGTCGGGGTTAAGCCATAGCATCTTTGCATTGTGTGGAAAATTCTCAAACCTTCGCCAACTAGACCGGCATGGTTACAAGCAGAGAGAACACCAACAAAAGTAGCTGCATTTGGAACAACTCCTTGATGTGACATTGAGCGGAAGAGTAAAACTGCCTCAGATCCCAGTCCGTGATATGCATAACCATTTATAAGAGCTGTCCATGCTGCTACATTGGGTGAAAAAATGCTGTTGAATGAGCTTTGAGCATCAGCCAAGTGACCACATTTGGAATAGAAATCTACAAGAGCAGTCCCGACATAAACATTTTCTTGGAATGGCGTTTTGATTAAGTGAGCATGAAGTAACTGTCCCTGTCGAAAAGAACAAAGACAAGAGCAAGCCCGAAATAAGACAGAGAATGTTGATCTACTGTAGTCAACTGACATTCTGCGCATAGCCACATATAAATTCAATGCCTCCTTGTGCCGACCATTAATGATATAACCCGACATCATTGAGTTCCATGTGACGTAGTTCCTTTCACCTTTAGTTTTGTCAAAAAGCTTCACGGCTTCAACAAGTTCTCCACTTTTGGAATACACAGAAATCATAGTATTTAAAGATGTTAAGGTCTTGGGACTCATTTTCTCAAAAATCCTTTTTGATTTTTCGAACTGACCACTCATAGCATAACCTTTGATCATCAAATTAAATGAAACAGGATTTGTATCTCTCAAATCATTAAAGACAAATTCAGCTTCTTCCATCCTTCCTTTTGAGACAAGGCCCCCAATCAGTGAGTTAGCAACATTCAAACAAGCTTCTCCCTCCATGCTCTCATAAACTCTCTTAGCATCATCCATAGCTTCACAATCACAATAAAACTCAGTAAGCGCACCACCAATTGAGTTATCAAAATCAAACCCACCCTTAATGCAAAGCCCATGAACAACCCTCCCTACACACAGATCCCCAAGTCTAGCGCAAACCCTCACCACACAATCCAAAGTGAACTCATTAGGCACCACCTCAAAACTCCTTCTCATACACCCAAACAAATCCAAAGCCCTCTCACACCCACCTTCCCTCTTAGCATACCCTGAGATCAATGTAGTCCAAGCCACAACATCCCGGGTCGGCATTTTCTCAAACATGTCCGTAGCATCATCCATCATGTCACGCTGCACATAACCCGCAAGCATCAAACTCCACAACACTTGGTTCCCATCTCGCAGCTCCTCAAAAACCACATCAGCTTCTCTGATACCACAGCATTGCACACAAAAATACAGCAAAGCACTCCCCACAAGGCCAAACCTCTCATAACCAGATTTCAAAAGCAGGGAATGAACCTGCTTTCCAAGAAGCAAGGACTCAGAACGCGCACACGCGCTCAACACCGCAGAGAAAGAAACCTCATTGAGCGTGACACTGGAGCGGTGCATGAGGGAAACAAGGGTCAAAGCCTCTGGGTACCTCCCCCATTGGGAGTACCCAGAAATCATGGTGTTCCAGGAAGAAACTGTTCGGTGTTGCATTTGATCGAACAGGTGGCGGGCTTCTTCGAGATTGCCCATTTTGAAGCGTTGAGCGATGGAAATGTTGGTGGAGATCATGTAGCCAACATGGGGCTCCGAAGATTGCGACTGTGTCGTGAAAAGTCGGAATCTTTCTTTCCGTTTCCAACGGTTGCGCTTCCAGGTGCCCACAAAGTTGATACGGAGAAACAGAGGCATTGTGTAGAAGGGGGAGAAGTAAGCATGGCCTTGGTGAAGTGAAGGTGCAACTGCGTCAAGTAAATTATGGAAACAAATTGGGAATTATTTATGGTAAACTCTCTTTTATACCACAAAAAGCAAAAGGCAAATTCTATTCTAACATGAACTGCTATTACTGTACAAGTTAATCATGGTTAAACCCATTACAATATTAAATACTTACATAGCTCTTTCAAGTAAAATTAAAACGACACTTTTAATTAGTTGTGGATTTGAAAGTGTGGAAAAGAATGAATTTGATGGAAGGGAGGAAACAAATATATTGTTTGTATTAAGGAAAAAAAAATTGAAAATAAAGAAAAAGGTATAAGATTTGTAAATAATTTAATCGTTGTGATAAATAAAAAAAAAGTTATTTTAATAGATTAAATTATAAAATTATCACCTTGATACATAAAACTAATTTAAATTAAAATATTTATATGGTGTGACTCTCTTTATGGTAAACTCTCTTTTATACCACAAATACAAAGGTGAAACACATATTCCACTACTAATACAAAGGTGAAACACATATTCCAATCACATACAACCATTATATTTTGTGTTGGAACACCCTTTCTTCCAATAAATCTTGGTTGTTCACCAGGGGTTACCACACAAGGAACATGTGTACCATCAATTGCTCCTATGGTGTTTTTGAAAAAAAGGCCAATATCGTTGATCATTGTGAATTTTTTTATAACTATCACGAGATAAATGATCTTTTGGTTTGATATACTCCATTGACAATTTAAGGCAATCAATTAACACCTTATGAAAGTGCCTACTTATTGTCTCTCTAAAGTGTTGCCACCATTTCTTCAACACCCATACAATTAGTGGGTGTTAATCCATGATTAGCTAAATTTGTACATAGTTAATGAAAAGTATGTTTTTCCATACGAAACATCTCATAACAACGAATAGGATGACCTTGTAAGATTTCATGCTCCCATGAATGACCTGTGTGATTGTTAGTTCTACATGGTTCTTTACATAAATATTTTACTGAGTACTCACCCACAAGTGCACTCACATAAGATGCGTTTTCCATTAGGTCATCATCATCATCATCATACATGGTTCTTTCACCAATTGATACTTTTTTAATTGGCTAATGGACCTACAAGAAAATATTAGACAAAAGTGAACATATGAATGTCTAGAGCTGTCAAAATGGGTTGGAATTCACGAGCCAACCCGGCTCACCACGGGTTCAGGCCGGGTTGGGTTGAATTTTTTTTACAAATTTCAATACGTGTTGATTTTTGACCTGACTCACCTGGAACTCACCGGGTTGGGTTCAGGCCGGCTCACCACGGGTTCAGGCCGGGTCCATGTTTTCTACACTTTTAGAGCCTTTATTCATGCTTATTGAGTTTGGGATTGGCACAATTTCTTAATCTGTGTGTATGTGAAATTGAAAGAGGATGTTTGTTATGCTTCATGGCATAATGAAGCCGTGTTAATTTTTGCATAGTTGGTTAATTTGGGTTTCATGAGAGTAAATTGGATAAGATTATTAATTTGGTAACATGTGATTGGTGGATTTTCAGTAGAATCAAGGAATCAATACATTTTGAATTTTGTTCAATTAAGTTTCACTATTAGATTTTAGTAATTTTGTGTTGAAACTGAATCTTCCCACCCCCCCCCCCCCCTCTTGTCTTATAGGCGTTGTGTTTGTTTGGAAAATAAAGCTTTGAACAAGAACATTGGTCGTTGAGAGACGACTCTGGTTGGTTACCACATATTGCATTTATCTGTTTTAATTTGGTGGGGTACGACCTCTATCACCTGGCTAGATCAAAAAGTTTGAAATTATGTGCTTTTTTTTTGGTAAATTCGTGGTGCACCTTGGAAGATGAAAAGTTGAGGTAGATGCATTGTATACTACCAAAACTACCTTATGACTTCTTTTTATTACTTTGCCTTTTAAGGGAAAATAGAGAGTTTTTGTCTAAGTTAAAAATTGGGGTTTTAGGGAGAGAAAAAGGAAGAAAGCAACGCAAGAGTGAAATCAAGGGAGGAGTAGAGCAAAGCTAAGGTGATTTTATTGTAGGAATTCTGGGTAAGGGGAACTACACCATGCATCTAAGTTATTTTCTGTTTATGTGATTGCTTGGTCTTGGATACGATAAGAACGTGTTTTACTTGGAGGAAAAACAATAGGAATTTGTGTTTTGGTGTAAGAACTTGTTTTATGGACGTGTGTTGGGCAATAAGGTTTCTCCATGGAAGTGTAATGGAAGCTATATTCATTTTTTGTTTGAATTGTGATGAGGTATGGCATTACGTGGTATTCCTTCTATTGTGGATGGTTAAATTTGATGGGTTAAGGGATAAATTTTAAGAAGACAAATTTTGACACTATTTTGTGAATGAATCAATGGTGCAAACTAGGTTACTCTTTTTTTTATCATCTTGAAGTTTTGAGAATGTGGTATACGCAATGATTATGATTGGTTTATTTCTTCTTTTCTTGAAATTGTTATTTTTGGTGATAGAGAAGGAGGCCATTGGGTGGTAAATTGGTTGAAATATTATAATTTTTGTGTGTTGATATCTATGGTTCTCAAGACATGACAAATTTCATGAAGCATGTTGGTAAATTTTACTTATAACAATTTTTTGCTGGCTATGAATTTTGGCATTTGGGCTTTGGAATAATTTTTTTAATATCTGATAATGAAAGTTTAGGGAATGGTGTAGGAGAGAAATCTAGTTTTTTTTTTTATGGAAATTGCATTGGAGATGATAATTGTTTTGGAGTTAACATTGGTCAAATTGGGTGAAAGGTTTATGAAAAATATAACTTAATGTGCAAATTTTATCTTGGATTTTATTGGTGTAGTAAAAACAGTAGGAATTCATGATGTTGTGTCAATGAGTGGTTGAGTAAGTACTTGGTTGAATTGGTGTGTTGCAATGGTGAATTATATGCATGAAGTGGAAGGTTGGGAAGCTAAGAATGGGATATTGTGAAGTTTTGTGTATGGTGAATGAATTGCGATGTTGCTTTATATTTGTGTGCCTTTAAAATGACTAAATGAAGTGTAATTACGCTGTTTTTCATATTTTTGGGAGTTTCTACGGGTCACCGAGTGCTAAGCGACATGTTTTAGGAAAGGTGTTGTGTTGATATTTTGTTGTGATAAATTGTGATAGACTCTATTTGCAATATTTTTTATGTTGAGCATGATGAATGATGTATGTTAAGAATAATGATGAGGATTGTATGATGTCAATGTATTGTGATACATGTGATGATGAGGCCTTGATGTGCATGTGTGTTTATTAACCATGCATGTGGATAATCATGAGCTTGTTGATTGATGTGTGATCATGATAAGATGGTGTATACTTGGATATGAATGTTTGGGAAGGTATCTCTGCATAAATTGTACTGGAGGTGCACTTTGTCGGAGCTCTCGATAATAGTAATGGGAAGTGGTGCACTTCGCGGGGGCTCGATAAGAGTAATGAGAAGTTGTGTACTTCGTCGAGGCTTAATAAGAGTAATGGGAAATTGTGGACTTTGTTGGGGCTCTTAATATGAGTAATGGGAAGTGGTATACTTTGTCGAGGCTCGCTATGAGAGAATTGGGTAGTGTCATCTTTGGTAAATTGCATATGAGATTTGGTTGGGTGGTTAATGATGAGATAATGCCATTTCGTTTAATATTACTTGGTGGTAATATATTGATGATTAATGTGGTGGCTTTGAGAACATGTGATAGTTGATAGCTTGGATGAGTTATGATATATTATGGTAATTCTTGGTGAGTTGTATGTTGATTTACATTAATATGTGATATGTTACATGTTTAACTCACCCTTACATATTGTGGTTGTGGTTTTCACCTACGATGACCGTGTAACTTGGATTATACGAGAGTAAATGATGTTGTAGATACAATTGGAGAATCTTAACCTTGAGGAGCTCATGAGGATGTTTTTGGGAGCTTTTTTGTCTTTCATTTGAAAACATTCCTTCGAATAAAATTGTAATAATTAGTTGTTGTGAGGTTTAAACTCAGAGGATTTGTATTAAGTCTTGTTTTGATGATTTAATCTAATTGGTTGGTTGAACCATATTTTGTTTTGATGAATAAAGTTGTTTCAGATTAATCTTCTGACAGGTGTTATTTTGAGTTAAAATTATTTTAAAAATTATTATTTAATAGGATCGTATTAGTGTTGTGTTTTGAAGTTTAAAAAAAATTTTTACGTGGCATCCTGAAAGGGGTGTTACACAATACATGTGAGTGTACCTAATGCACTTTACTCTTCACACCAATTCTAGCAATGAACAACACACAACACCACAACCTCCACCATAGGTTTTCATCAAATGCAAAAACAACAAACTCTCAATCACTACTCTAATCACACATCAAAGGACAACACAACTCGTCTTAGTTCAAAAATCCACAAAGCCAACCACTCCATTCACAAGATTTTAATGGAAAATTCAATGATTGTGTCATGTTTAACAAAGGATCTCTACAACAAGAATATCTTCAAGGAATCTCTAAATTTTAATGGTGTTAGTGTAGTGCATGCATGCAAAATCTCTACTATTTTTACCAAATTTGGCCTAGTAGTCTTTGTGGTGGGTTGACCAGATTGTTGACGGTGTGTCTGGGCCCCAAATCACCATAAGGAGAAAATCCACCTGCAAAAACTCTAATGTTCAAGTTAGTAAGAGATTTAAAAGTAAGTATATGAATAAAATGATTACGAGATTCTTATATTCCCTGTGATAGGATGTATTTATAGCTTTTTAGGCCTACCAATAATAGGTTAATGGGCTCTATTATTATTAACAAATTTTGTTTATATAATAAATAATAGGTTAAATTATGTTTTTGGTCCTCATTAACGTAGCATAATATTGATTTGATTCCTTTATTTTTATTTATCTCAATTTGGTCCCTATTTTGAAAAATTTGATACAATCAAGTCTTTTCTGCCAGTGTTGTAGTAACAGCTTTAAAGAGGTATTACGTGTCAGTTCTTGGATTTTTATTTATTTATTTTTTTAAAATTAAAAAAAAATAAAAATTTGCCACGTATCAAGCTGACATTGTGCTACGTGATAGTGACAGTGTGATGTGACAGTGGGCATGTCACGTGTCACTAGTACACCAGGTGTCATTTCCTTATTCTCAATTTGGTCCTTATATTTTTATTTGTCTCAATTTAGTCCCAATTTTTGTAAAAGTTGAGCAATTTTTTCTCTCTCCAAATTAAAACTAAATTTAATTTTTATATGAATGGTACGCAAATATTTCTATCAAAATTGATATTTCTAGTAAATATTTTTAACAAGATTAAGTTTATTTAAATGTACATTTTACATTAAACTTTATTTAAAATTATTTTAAAGTTGTTAATAAAAAATAATGCTAATAGAAAAAAATTTAAATAATTATATTGATATTTTATTACATCATACCTTAATATATTTTTTATTTGAATTTATATTTCAAATAATTGTATATTTTTAAAATGTATAAAGTTCAATAATTTTCATACAAATATTTAGGTTAGTGTAAAAATAACAATTATATAAATTCAAATGTAAAATTTTAAAATAATTTTAACAAGTTTATATAACAATTGAAAACAAATAAATTTAAAATTTGAAAACAATTTTAAATAAAATTGAATGTGAAATACAAATTTAAATAAACTTAGTTTTGTTAAAAATATATAATAAAAATATCAATTTGAATAAAGTTATTAAATTTAATAGAAATATTTGTATAATATTCATATAAAAATTAATTTTTTTTTTCAATTTGGAGAGGTATGATATTAGTGACACTAGCTCTCCTGAGGTTTAGAAAACTACAAGTAACACCTTTAGCAAGGTTTAAAATCCCAAAAATACAAAAATAGCACAGTTAAAAACATCTATTTCGGTAGTGTTAGATCATTATGAATTATTTAATTTAACAACCAATATTCATACACTCAAAAATATCTATAAACAAGATTAGTCAAATATAATAATTTAAACATATTGTCACATAATACAAAAATAATACCTAATCCATTTATCAAATATCTAAAAAGATGAAAAATAGTGATCATATAAGATTGTTTGTTTCTTATCTTTATAATATTAATAGAAACTTATGCAATAAATCTACTAGTTTATGTGGACTTTTAGAACATCATTGTATTTATACTTATTAACACTCTGTTAAAGGCTATGTCAAATTACGTTAGAGACAAAAAAAAATGTATTTCAAATTGGATACCTCACTGATACATATTATACAAGTGTCGTAAAATACATGTCAAACACAAGGACAAACCATTTTGTGAGATGTGTCCGAGCTTCATAAATTATGCCAGAGCTTCTATATGTATTTGTAAAGCAATTCAAATTGTTTTTGCTTGGCACCCTCATCCTAACCAAGTTCTCCCTTACCAAACTAAGACCGTTGTTAGCATAAGTGACCTTAGTGTATGGATTTGATGGAGCTAGTGTAATAAATCATGTGAGATTGATAAAGACTTAACGAAGAATTGAAGTGATTGGTAATTGATCAAGCTTAGGGTTTGTTAAATCTGAAAATGATGAAGATCACAAAACTTAAATATTAGACTCAACTCGTAGACTTATGAGATAGGATCTTAATATATTAATAAAGAATTTGACATAGTATAAGTTTATAATACAAACAAATCTTAAGTGTAAATATTTATAGATAATGATATTTTAATTTTTTTTTTAATACAACACTTTAATCACCCTTCAAATCTAAGGATGATTAGAATAATAGTTAAAAATAAGTTAAAAAAATGAGTTAACATTTCATTATCCAATATTTATTTGGGTTAAGTATATTTTCAATTTCTAAACTTTGATACAAAATTGAAATTCATTCACGTCCAAAACCTTGATATATTTTAGTCCTCAAATGAATGAATGTAATCCTTTTAACCTAATTATCTTTAATGTTTTTGACACATCAATTACGTTTTCCATCAAATGTTGTATCAAATGTTTTGAACAACTCAATAAAATGTTAGTATGAAATATTATTTAACAAAAATTTAATGTAATTAAATTTAAAAAATTATATATTTTTATTTTTAAAGTTTAAGAATCAAAATATATAAAAAGAAATAAGTTCAATTTAATTTCAAAGTTTAGAGAATAAAAATAATTTGATCATATTTATTTTCTCCAATTTAAATTGCATATTATTGAACTACTTTTAATCAAAGAAAAGTTTTATGCTAAAACAAAATTTACAAAATATTTTGAATATATTTTGATAGTGCATATGTTAACTTCAAATTGCATTTGACTATCTTCATCAAACGTTCATTTTAAGAAAACCTCTTCACATTGTATCCTTCAAGTTGAAACTTCATCTGCCACTTACATTAGATGTTGGTTTTGAAAAATTCTTCAGGAATTTTATATACACATATCAACAATTTCTTTATACTCTAAAGGATTGAATGCATAACCAAAGAACTTGGAATAAATTGAATGATTATTGATCAGAAAACATCTCTCACAAGACCACCAGCTTCTTTTGGGAAGACTTTCCATACTAAAATGACAATAAAAATGTATATCAAGTCTACACAATCAACTTAAACAAACCATCACTAGAGATATTGAAATCAAAATGTTATATACTCTCTTTTTGCATGTTATACAAAAATGAATATAAGAAAATCAGTAGATTGAAAACTATAAAAATATTTTGTAATTCCTTCAAAATAAACTAATAAACTATGAGAAAGAGGATAATGAACTATGAGAAAGAGGATGTTCAACTAAGAAAAGTTAGATATCAAAAGTTTGAACATAAGAAATTTCTAGAGAATGACACTTAGATATCAAAAGCCATCCATAATTGTTTTCAACAAACTCAATTTCCGTGATAAATTTGATAATTTTTCAATATTAAAAATATGTTTAAGTAACTCCAAATTGTCACAGAAAACAATACCATTATCCAAAGTTAACTACATCAGAAAAAACAAATACCAAAATATCTACATCTATTCCATTCACATGGAGGTATATGTACGTATGTATGGCAATGATGATTGATGCATCAATCTGTTTCATGATCAGGTGCAGGAGAATACCATGCAGGGTGCCTTCCCATGGTTCTTAGAAGCTTAGTGTACGGTGAATCAGGCATTTTTGCTTCTTCCTCTTCCCTCAGTTGTTCATCAGATTTTGGCAACCCATCAGGTATAGGACACTGTCTCTCACCTTCTTCTGATTTCACATCCTTACTCAACTTTATGCCATCTTTCTTCACTTTCTGCATGCCTGCAATCCCATGCAAACATCCTATTAAGGATTTCACACCACCAGTCTCCAGAATCAACCTCTCTATGTCTTCTTTTGGGGACTCTTTCTGTATCATTAAGGCCAACAACACATTTCTTATCAAATTCAAGCTCCAGCCATTCACAGTTGATGCTCTTTCAAAAATGAACACACCTTGGGAATTTCAAAATTATTCAATGTTTATTTAAAGAATACTTTGTAAGCGTATTAAATCTACCTTAATCAGTTTATTACTTTACAAGAAAAATGTTACTCTGATATAGCAGTAAGCTTCCATTTCTCATTTCTGGGCTACAATACAAGTTCCCTTTAACTCTATATCATATATTTATTTACAGTGTTTGAAAAAGGGAAGAGAAATCAAAAGAGGGGAAAAGTTGAAAATTGAATTAAAAATTAAAAACTTGGGAATTCTAAATTTTTTATTTCTATAATTAATTAAAGGCTACACAAAGTTCATCAATAAATAACACAAGGTATGGAAATAAGAACATACTTCAAGATCTTTCAGCTCAAAATAAGCCTGCCAGCAGCTGTAGGATTGCTCACCTTCAAGAGTTAAACAATAATCTGCAAAATTCAAAACACAGCACGAACGATGAATTCAAATCATTCAACAACAGAGCATGATGAAAACCATAGTGAGATTTCACTGTTTATTTTTAAAGGGAAAAAACATCAAAAGGAGTTAATAAATCAGTAAAGAAAAATTTAAACCGAAATCTCAACTAAAAGGGGTCTTGTGATTCATAAAAAAAAAAAAAAAATCAAATTTTAAACCTGAGAGCTCTCTCTCGGATTTTTCGATCAGAGGAGGGTCTTTAACGGCTCTTTCGAACTTGGTTCGGCTAAAAGGTTCGAGCTTGGGGATGTAGGGTTGGTTCCTGGATGAAGAACAAACAACAAAGGAAGCGTGTCTGGTCGAGGAGGTTCGGTTGCTATGGGCGTCGAGAAACAGAGGAGTACAACATGGACGAAGCAGCGTTGCCTTCATCGTGTTCGATAAATCTAACTATGTGAAACAGTGTTGTGTTTTCTTAACAAAGAGGAGAAGGAGAACAGAGAGAAACTGAAAGACAGATAAGGCTATTGAATAATGATCTGAGTCACAACAGCATATTATTAATAGAAAGTTTCTGCACTTGGATAAGGATGAGGTCGTTATATATTTTAATATTAGTATCTTTCTCTTCTTTTTTTAATTCTAGTTCCAAAACACTAATCGAGAATATTAAAATTTATTTTATGTATCTTTCTTTTTTAAAAATTATTATTTTTAGTAGGAAACAAGTTAAATCGGATTCAAATTTAATATTTTAAAATTTATATTTGATTATCTAATCTAACGAGATTACAAGTTAATTTAATCAGATTTTTTAGATTGTAAATTTATGCTAATTACTTTTTTGTGAAAAAAATTATTATTTTTTAAATAAATATATAAATATAGTAAATTTTTAAATAAAAAATGACATGTATAATTTTAATGATACTTATTATAATGAATCATGATTTTATATAATTTACTATTAAATTTTAACAAAATAAATCATATTAAAAATAAAATTTAAATTTTAAAATATATTCACAAATTTATAAATATTAAATATAATTTTGAATTAAATTTTAAATTTTAAATTAAATATTTTATTCAATTTTATTTATCTGACATTATTCTTTCGATTATTTAATTTAATTCAACCGAATGTTCATTCTAATTTTTACAGTTTTTCGTTTGAGAAGGTTTTTCTTAAAAATTACTTAAAAATTATAGATTTGTTTAGATACGTTTTTATAAATATTCAAATAAAACCACGATGCGATACAATTAAAAATCAATATAGTAAATGTATTTATATGCTTTTTCCTAAAATGTTTTAACTAAAATTCATGACGTGATCTTTAAGTTGAAAAGAGTTGCAGTTGGATATAATATTTCATTTCAAGAAGATTAGTTTAAGTATTAAATAAAAAAAAATATAGAACTAAATAAATATGAAATACTAAAAATTCTGAAAAAAAAAAGAAAGAGCATAGAAGATAATTAATGCTAACACTCCTTTTGAAAAAGTGGTGTTTGGTGCACTTTTTTGATGGGTGTTAGTTTGTTTTGTAACGGAAATAGTGAGAGACGAATAGGAAAAGCGCGATTTGATTTGCAGAAATACGACTAATTCTTTTGTCTATTCTATGCTCGGCTGGATATTTTAGAACTGCTTTAGATATTTATTCACTTCTTCTTCTTCATGCCATTTTTTGTCTTTTAGTTAGTATTTATCTATTTCTTATAATACATTGTTTTTTCTGTTTGACTTTTTTTTTAAATTGTATTCGTGTTTTCCTTTTTTAAAATGTATTTAATAGACATGATGTCTTCTAATTTTTTATGAATTTTCATCTTCTAATAACTATAGTTATGTGAGTATTTAAAGAAAAAGACATATTTCCTTGAAGACGTTTTACCTTGTATGATTAATCATTTATTGTAAATTTATATGTTAAACTTTTATAAAATTTAATGTTTATAGATATTTATCAAAATATAATTGATTTGAGATTGGAAAAAAAACGAAAATTTAAATTTGTACCCCACAAAATACTAGGATATGGTTTTAAATGGAGTTTCGATATATGTAAGACCTTCTTTGAAGGAAGGCGGCCTCCAAGAAGATAAAAGACAAAATAACTGTAATATTCTTCACTTCTTTTATTCAATGAAATATTCACATACAAATAGTAAGGAAATGGTCTAACGGCACCAGGTACGTCACCACTACTCGGAAAACAAATCTAGGATATATCATAAACACCCAAGAGAAATAATACTCCGCACCCCAACTCACGTGCACCTCCTCCCCCACTAATCAGTAGCATAGTCTTCTAGATACTTAGGCCTGAATCTATTACGTTTGGGCTTGACATGTGTAATTGGGTTTTCTATCTCAAAGTCCTTTGAACTTACTGGTTCACCATTCTCATTTAGGTTCATAACATCCTGTTCCCCTTCCACAATTACCTTGTCCTCAAGGTGTAAACTAGGGAACTCGGCGAGCAATTCCTGAATAGACTCCCAAGTTGAGTCTTTTGGATACAATCCTTGCCATTGAATTAAAGCTTGAGTGTTTCCAGAACCTTCTACCTCACGCCAATCCAAAATTGCTAATGGATGAATCTTGGGCTAGTTATTATGCGCCTCTTCCAGTAATGAGAGACTAGGCTCTGTAACATCTCCATGACATGGTTTCAGTTTGGAAACATGAAATATTGGATGAATTTTGGATTTCGGGGGTAAGGCTAGCTCGAAAGCCACTTCACCTATTTGTCTAGTAACAGTAAAAGGGCCATAATAAAATTTTGCCAACTTTTGAATTCGCGAACGCCCCACTGATACTTGTCAATAAGGCCTTAATTTAACAAATACTTGGTCACCCACCTTAAACGAGTGTTGGAGGCGCTTCTTATCAGCATAAAGCTTCATTGAATCTTGAGCTTTACGTAGTTTAGAATGCAACTTTGCTAGGAGCATTTCACAGTTGGACATTTCTGCGTCCACAACTTCATTTTGACTGGTTCCCGCAATATATTGAGGTAAAGTTAGTGCAGGTTTGTTGTAGACCACTTCAAAGGGAGTCATATCGGTGGAACTATGTTTGGCGGTGTTGTAGTGCCATTCAGCCTAGTGTAAGTATTTTCCCCATTGCTTAGGTCGATCATGAACAAAAGCTCCAAGGTATTGTTGCAAAACCTTATTCACGGCCTCTGTTTGGCCATCACTTTGAGGATGATAAGTCGTGGACATCCGTAATTTAATGCCGCTGAGCCGAAAAAGTTCTTGCCAAAATTTGCTCATGAAGATGGGGTCACGATCTGATACGATACTCTTAGGCATTCCATGAAGTTTGCACACCAGAATAGCAAATAGTTCTGCAACTACAATTGTAGTGAAGGCGGTGGGAAGCATTCCAAAGTGGGCAGCCTTAGAGAAACAGTCAACCACAACCAAGATAACAGTGTAGTTTTGGAAAGAAGGGAGCCCTATGATAAATTCCAGAGAAATGTCCTCCCATACAACCGTGGGTAGAGGTATGGGTTGCAGCAACCCATAAGGCAATTGTGAGGGTGACTTTATTTGTTGACACGTAATACATTTCTTTACGTATTTTGTGACATCGTGTTTCATGCCCATCCAATAAAAGTTTTCACTAAGTCTCCCATAGGTCCGGTGGACTCCCGCATGACCCGCCATAGGTGTAGAATGGAATTCTTCGAGCAACACTTGCTTGAGAGGAGAGTTAGCTGCGATGAAAATTCTGCCTTTGTAAAATAAGACTCATTGGATGATCTTGTACTCCGGATGTTGAGTTGGGCAGCGAAGGACCGCTTGATACTGGTCTTTTAAGATAGGGTTGGAGGAATACTAGCTTGTATTTTGGACACAAGGTCACATCGGGGTACTGTAAGTCCTAACAATTGTGGTTCATCTTCATGCATTCTACTTAGGGCATTTGCCACACAATTTGCAGCTCCAGGTTTATACACAATCTCATATGAAAAACCCATCAACTTGGATAAATAATATTGTTGTTCAGGTGTTTGCACCACTTGAGTCATGAGTTCACGGAGACTTAGTTGATCTGTGTAAATGGTGAATTTTTTGCCCAACAAATATGTCCTCCATTTTTTTATTGCCGCCGTTATAGCATGTAATTCTCTAACATAGGTTGAAGCTGATAAAAGCTTTGGGCAAAACTTCTTACTAAAATAGCAAATGGGATGACCCTTTTGCAATAACATTGCACTCATACCTTCTCCTGATGCATCGGTTTCCAAAACAAAGTCTTCCTAAAAATTTGGAAGGGCTAACACCGGAGCTTGAGACATAACAGTCTTCAATTCGTCAAAAGCTAATTGAGCCTCGTTAGACCAAACAAAGGCATCTTTCTTGAGCAGATTTGTTAGAGGAGCAGCAATAGAGGCATAATGACAAATAAACTTGCGGTAAAAACTAGTCAACCCGAGGAAACCCCGTAACTACTTCAATGAAGAAGGTGTCGGCCAACCTTGCATTGCCCTGATTTTCTCTGGATCTGGTCCCACCCCATGCCTAGAAATGATGTGCCTAAGATAATTGATGGAATCCTGTCCAAACAAACACTTGGACTTCTTGAGAAAGAATTGATTGGAAATCAAACATTGGAAAACAATATCCAAATGCGAAAGATGCTCCTCCAAGGATTTACTGTAGATCAATATGTCGTCAAAGAAGACTATAACAAATCTTCTCAAATGTGGTTGGAACTAGAGATGGCAAATGAACCCGTCCCCGTGGGTATTGTCCGAACCCGTCCCCGTTTTGACGGGGAATCTCCGCATTGACTGGGTATGGGTATGGGTATGAGGAATCCCCAACTTTTTCAATTGGGTATGGGGATGGGTATGGGGATGTACATATCCCCGCCATAATACTCACCCCCGCCATATCTTTGTCTCCATTTAAATTATTAAAATATTCATAATTAATTAAGTAACTATATATATATATATATATATATATATATATATATATATATATATATATTTATTTTTTTTTTTTTTTTTTTTTT
>Ga0214543_1002716_pt1 | contig 34813 bp, 15 predicted proteins | sample CNSS2metaG_FD_160094 | JGI IMG/M metagenome (GOLD analysis project Ga0214543, IMG submission 160094) | Root nodule microbial communities from cowpea collected in UCLA plant growth center, Los Angeles, California, USA - CNSS2 | ecosystem: Host-associated > Plants > Roots > Nodule | place: USA... | reverse complement strand
CAAAACGCATAAATTAATTAACATACAATTGGCATATATAGGACTTGAACCTAAGTCCTCTCATACAATTAAAGTACTCTCAACCACTTGAGCTAGTACTCCTCGACGTCATAGCATTCCGCATTAAATGCCTTAAAGACTTCTATTACCCGCATTTATTAAATAATTATTTAATTAACTATTCAATTTTCTCGGGTTTTACAGTACCTCTGGTGAACTATGTAAGACCTGTGGAATTTAATTAATTAAATAATTAATTAATTAATAAATGCGGGTGGGAAAATCATTATGACATTAAATTATGAAGAGTATGACGTGGAAAAGTACTAGCTCAAATGGTTGAGAGTACTTTGGTTGTGTGAGAGGACTTGGGTTTGAGTCCTATGTATGTCAGTTTTGTGTTATTATTCGTTATTATTTTAAATATATGATAATCATGATATGAAATAATATGATAATTCGATGATGATTGTTAGCATGAAAAATGAATTGGCATGATGGTTTGATATTGATTTGGCAATTGCATGGTTATGGGTTCAAGTCTGGGAGGACTAACATTAAAGTTTATTTTTGTTAGTTTTGGCTTTGGGCTTGAATATGAAGGGGTAGAGCAAACCCTAAGTGAGTGGGCCTCCAAAGGAGGCTGGAAAGGCAGTCGTAGGATTAATTGGACATTACATCCTATTCAATGCTATTTTCGTTTTGGGATTAATCAACTAGCTTTAGGCACCCTTTAAAAAGCAAAATTAGGTTAATAGCTAAGATTTGGCAAGCTGGAAAATATACCCAGAGAGAGAGCACGAAAATCTGAGAGTTTCCAGAAACGCCAGGTGGCGCATATCGTTTTTGCCATTTCTGGGTTCCTGAAGAGGAATCGCCTGGTGGTAAACTCCCAATCGCCAGGCGACGCGTGTTGGAAAGCCCAGTTTTCTGGGTTCTGGTTGAGTTGCCCGGTGGTGGTGAATACTCGCCAGGCGACGCGAGTCACATTAGTGCGATTTTTGTGTTTTCTGGGTTTTGGGAAACTAGTTGAATGATGTTTTGGTAATAACTAGAATAAGAAATCGTCTAAGAGATGGTAGAATTGAATGGAACAGTGGAAAGATACCCTTGTAGAGTTGGAAATCTGGATTCGCTTGTCCAAATAATAAATTAATAGATATTGATCCTAAAAAGGGGAGAACGAAGGTACTTGAATGAGAATTGTGTGGTAAGGGCTGGAAAGAGATTAAGACCAGAGGTGTATGAATAGCCTTGAGTTCGTAGATTCTGAGAGGTGGGGAGTTGCCAGAATTTCATGAACCGCCTGGCGGCACAGGGTCTGCCGCCAGGCGCTGCCACAAAACCGGGGATGTGTGTGTGACTGTGGAAAGTTGTGAGGTTTTTGAGATTTTTTCGGAAAAATCTGGGTTCCCACTACATGTTTGAGGATTATAGGTGAAAGTAGTTTTGTCATGGGGTGGCGGTATTAGTAAAGATAGGGATTGATAAATAAAATAAGTTGAGGATTCTAGGATGGAGTAGGAATCTGATAATTTTAAGGGTGGTATGACTAAATTAAAACATAAGGTTGTGATGTTGAGATGGGTTACACTTGAGTCTAAATAATAGCATAAAGGATTGGATAAATTAACTTCACCAATTGGAAATTTAAGGAATGCAGAGTAAATGAATAATAAGGTTGTGAAACCTGGTGGTAGTGCTGCCATGGGTGGGGTAATTGGGAATCCTGGTAGGACAGGATGAGTGCGAATGTTGGGACTACCTTTATGGTTATAACTAGGGGGTGAAATACAATTGCGATATTACTATGATTGGAGACATTATAGGTAGCAAAATTACCAATTAGCGAGACTTTGAAATAGGGGAAATGGAGTTTAGCCATTGCAACTGGTTCTTAAACCACAACAGAATGGTTATTTTGAAAATACTGTCATGGCGCCTGGCGGTAATGTGCAAACCACCATGCAATAGTGTTAAACAGTAGGGATTGCGAGTTGGTCACGCTTGACGGAGGGGAAAAGTCCCGCCTGGCGACAGCGACAAGAACAATATCTCCTGGAGCAGCGTTCGCATGGCGGTGGTTGCAGACTTTGTGAGTTTGAGGCGCTTGGCGCTTGGCGGTACGTATCCCCTGCCAGGCGGTCTGCAAGCGGATGGCGCCTAGCAGTACGTGTCCCCCGCTAGGCGATTTGGTTGCTGTAAGTCCTAGTTACTGGACTTTGTAGGGTGATCTACTAGGCTTTTGGTGATGCCTCAAAGGTAAGATTGCTCGGTTCCTTGAGTTGAGCTTGGAACGTATCCCTTGAGTTGAGCTCGGGATAGGAGTTAAGCACGTACATTCCTCGAGTTCAGCTCAAAATGGCATCGCTCGAGTTGAGCTCGGGATGGCGGATGAACACGAGGAACCCTTGAGTTGAGCTCGGGTTGGCGAGTGTTACCGGTGTGAGTGTGCTGGTTGTGGCCAGTACGGATGGGTCCAGATAAATTGTCCTTCTCAGTGAATCGTTGACGAGTTTGGTAGTTTTGGGACATTACAGACTATGTTCGTAATTGGGAACTCCACCTAGCATTGCGATGTGTGATCCATGGCATTGGTTCCCGCACGTGCTTTGTCGGTTGTGACCGATAGATTTGGCAGCAAATTATCTTGGGAAAATCACTAGAAGTGGTAGAACACGAATGGTCTGGTTGTGGCCAGACGTTAGAGAATTGAGAAAGAGATGGTATATTGGTTCTTTGCAGAAATCATAGCTATATGATTGGTTATTTAGTGATTGTTATGATGTATGTTGATTTCATAAGCTCACCCTATCTGCTTGTGTTTGGCGATGATCGTGTACACGGTACACGTGAGCAGAGGATGTTGATGCAGGTGGAGCTGGTGACGCTTAGCTACGGAGAGGGGATATCCGGGGTGTTTAATATTTGTATTTTCTACTTTTGGAAATGAAATGTAAACTCATTTGAGACGTTTATTTTGGATTATGACATTTTGGTAATTTTGAACTTTGGTTTCCATTACATACATTTATGAAAGTTTAAATTTTCCCGCATTTTGGGAAAATGAGGTATTATTAAATGCTCTGTTATTTATTTACTTCTTTATTTTATTTATAAATCCGTAATATCCTGACGGGATGTTACTTTTGGTATCAGAGCTTTGTTTTCAAAATGATTTTTGGGGTCTAAGGGGAGTGAGCTCGTCGTGTTACGAATTGTGTGATTGATTGATTGTGTTGATTTAATATTGATTTAATAGTTAGATGTGAAATTCTGAATTAAGCTGTGTAATTTAACCAGTTGTAAAAATGTGGTGTGCTTAGGCCATGGCTAACAGGAGGAAGAGGAACACTGTTGGAGCTGACGAGATCGCTCAGGCGATTCATCGCATGGTGGATGCGATGCAGCCTATTGTAGCTCAGCCTAGAGTCGCGGTGGCACCCGTTCGCCTAGTGACGATGGAGGATTTCATGAGGCATAAGCCCTCGAAGTTCTCTGGTAAATCCACCCCTGACGAGGCAGACACATGGCTTAGAGAGTGCGAGACAATCTGTAGGGTGATAGACTGCACGAATGCGCAAAAGTTGTCATTTGTCACTTTCCTCCTAGTGGTAGATGTAGAGTATTGGTGGGTGGGCATGCAGTAGTTGATGCAGACTCTTGGAGAAGTATTTTCCGGACTCGGCGAAACATGAGAGGGAAGCTGAATTCCTCACCTTCCAGTAGGGGAACCTGACTGTGCAGGCATACACAGACATGTTGACATGTTTGAGTATTTGGCTCGATTCTATTCACCTGCAGTCACTGAGGAGTGGAGGTGCAGGAAGTATGAGGGCGGACTGAAACATGAGTTGCGCCATTTATAGTACCACTCCACATCAGGGAGTTCCCAATCTTGGTGGAGCAGGCCAAGGTGGTGGAGCAGCTAGAGACGGGACCCAGCAGTGGGACTCGACCACAGAGGACCACGCCCGATCCTCGTCAGCAGAAGAAGCCATATACCAGACCACCACCTTCTTCCAGAAAACTACAGTGTTTCAACTATGGTGGTGAGCACTTGAGGAGGGATTGTCCAAAACCCTCTGGCAGCGTTGGTGGCAGTAGTAGCACTAGTAAGTGCTATGTGTGTGATCAGATAGGACACTATGCCAGACATTGTCCTAACAAGAAACCAGTTGGAGGTGCACCAGCCAATAAACCCGTGGGAGATAGGCCCAAAGCACCAGGGCGTGTATTTGCACTGACGACTACAGAGGCGACTCAGTCAGGTAACCTGGTATAGGATACTTGTTTGTTATTTGGTAATCGTGTGGTCGTGTTATATGATTCAGGATCTACCCATTCATTCGTATTTAATGAATGCGTGAGGAAGCTCAGACTTGTGATGCACGAGCTGGGGTGCGAGTTAATAGTCCCAACACTAGAGTCAGGCGAGGTATCCACTAGTTCTATTTGTGTGGGATGCCCTATGGAGGTAGCGGGTCACAGATTCAAGGTGAATCTTATTTGTTTACCCATGGAGGGTCTAGATGTTATTCTGGGAATGGACTGGTTGTCGAGCAACCATGTGGTGATTAATTGCGGACGACGTAGAGTGGTATTTCCTGAAACAGCAGGGTTGGAGTTTATCTCTTCTAAATAGGCTGTGAAGGAGATTGAAGATGGAGCTACATGTTTCATGATAGTGGCTAATGCAAAGAAGTTGAGTACTGCAGAGAGAATCAGCAGGATTACTATGGTGGAGGAGTATGCAGATGTTTTCCCGAATGAAATTCCGGAACTGCCACCGAGCCGGGATGTGGATTTCACTATTGATCTCATCCCTGGGGCCGGTCTAGTGTCCATGGCGCCCTATCGGATGGCACCAGCCGAGTTATCTGAGCTGAAGAAGTAGATTGAAGATCTGCTTGAGAAAAAAAATTATACGCCCGAGTGCATCGCCTTGGGGGGCGCCGGTGTTACTAGTGAAGAAGAAAGATGGCAGTTCCAGATTGTGTGTCAATTACCGGTAGTTAAATAAGATAAATATAAAGAATAAGTATCCACTGCCGAGGATTGACGACCTATTAGATCAACTGAGGGGAGCTGCAGTATTCTCGAAAATCGACTTGAGGTCTGGGTACCATCAGATCCTAGTTAGGCCGGAGGATATGCAGAAGACAGCTTTTCGGTCGCGCTATGGCCACTACGAGTATGTGGTGATGCCGTTTGGGGTGACTAATGCGCCGACCATATTCATGGACTATATGAATCATATTTTCTGGCCATATTTGAATCAGTTTGTTGTAGTTTTTGTTGATGATATACTGATCTATTTTGAGAGCAGAGAAGAACACGCAGAACATCTCAGAGTGGTTTTGGGGATTCTCAGAGAGCATCAGCTGTATGGGAAGCTGTCGAAATGTGAGTTCTGGCTGGAGGAGGTACAATTCCTGGGCCATGTGATTTCATCCTAAGGGATAACAGTGGATCCGGCCAAGATCAAGACAGTGGTGAAGTGGGAGAGGCCACAAACAATGACTGAGGTGCGGAGTTTTCTGGGTTTAGCCGGATATTACAGGCGCTTTGTGGAGGGCTTCTCCAAGATGGTGAGCTCATTGACACAGCTACAGGAAGGATCAGCCTTTCTCGTGGACCGATGGGTGTGAGACTTGCTTTGAGGATATGAAGAGGAGATTGACTACTGCACCAGTGTTGGCGATCCTTCACACGACTAAAATGTTTGAGGTATATTGTGAGGTTTGAGTGGGACTTTTGAGACTGAATTGTGAGAAGGCTAAGGAGACAATTGGCGTAGGGAGAAATCCTAATCATCAAAACTTTAAGCAAAGGAAAACCAGGTTAGGGGAGTTTTCACGTTAGTTTTTATGCATGAACATGGTTTGTATAGTCTTTGATATGAATTGTCTATATTACTTTCGTGTTGTTCATGTTTTTCTGGGTTTCTGGAAGTTTTCCAGAAACCGCCAGGCGGCGCATATTGTTTTTGCCATTTATGGGTTCCTGAAGAGGTATCGCCTGGTGGTAAACTCCCAACCGCCAGGTGACGCATGTTGGAAAGCCCAATTTTCTAGGTTCTGGTTGAGTTGCCCGGTGCTGATGAATACCCGCCAGGTGACGCGAGTCACATTGGTGCGATTTTTGTGTTTTCTAGGTTCTGGGGAAATTCTGATCGGAGGAAAAAAAATAAAGGAACTGGTTGAATGATGTTTTGGTAATAACTAGAATAAGAAATCGTCTAAGAGATGGTAGAATTGAATGGAACAGTGGAAAGATACCCTTGTAGAGTTGGAAATCTAGATTCGCTTGTCCAAAGGATAAATTAATAGATATTGATCCTAAAAAGGGGAGAACGAAGGTACTTGAATGAGAATTGTGTGGTAAGGGCTGGAAAGAGATTAGGACCAGGGGTGTATGAATAGCCTTGAGTTCGTAGATTCTGAGAGGTGGGGAGTTGCCAGAATTTCATGAACCGCCTGGCGGCACAGGGTTTGCCGCCAGGCGCTGCCACAGAACCGGGGATGTGTGTGTGACTGCAGAAAGTTGTGAGGTTTTTGAGATTTTTTCGGAAAAATCTGGGTTCCCACTACATCTTTGAGGATTATAGGTGAAAGTAGTTTTGTCATGGGGTGGCAGTATTAGTAAAGATAGGGATTGATAAATAAATAAGTTGAGGATTCTAGGATGGAGTAGGAATCTAATAATTTTAAGGGTGGTATGACTAAATTAAAACAGAAGGTTATGATGTTGAGATGGGTTACACTTGAGTCTAAATAATAGCATAAAGGATTGGATAAATTAACTTCACCGATTGGAAATTTAAGGAATGCAGAGTAAATGAATAATAAGGTTATGAAACTTGGTGGTAGTGCTGCCACAAGTGGGGTAATTGGGAATCCTGGTAGGACAGGATGAGTGCGACTGTTGGGACTACCTTTACGGTTATAACTAGGGAGTGAAATACAATTGCGATATTACTATGATTGGAGACATTATAGGTAGCAAAATTACCAATTAGCGAGACTCTGAAATAGGGGAAATGGAGTTTAGCCATTGTAACTGGTTCCTAAACCAAAACAGAATGGTTATTTTGAAAATATTGTCATGGCGCCTGGCGGTAATGTGCAGACCGCCAGGCAATAGTGTTAAACAGTAGGGATTACGAGTTGGTGGTGCTTGGTGGAGGGGAAAAGTCTCCCCAGGCGATAGCGACAAGAACAGTATCTTTTGGAGCAGCGTCCACCTGGCAGTGTGGTCAGTCCCGCCAGGCGGTGGTTGCAAACTTTGTGAGTTTGAGGCGCTTGGCGCTTGGCGGTACGTATCCCCCGCTAGGCGATTTGGCTCCTGTAAGTCCTAGTTACTGGACTTTGTAGGGTGATCTACTAGGCTTTTGGTGATGCCTCAAAGGTAAGATTGTTGGGTCCCATGAGTTGACCTGGGAACGTATCCCTTTAGTTGAGCTCGGGATAGGGGTTAAGCACGTACATTCCTCGAGTTGAGCTCGGAATGGCATCCCTCGAGTTGAGCTCGGGATGGCGGATGAACACGAGGAACCCTTGAGTTGAGCTCGGGTTGGCGAGTGTTGCCGGTGTGAGTGTGCTGGTTGTGTCTAGTACGGATGGGTCCAGATAGATTGTCCTCCTCAGTGAATCGCTGACGAGTTTGGTAGTCTTGGGACATTATGGACTATGTTCGTAATTAGAAACTCCACCTAGCATTGCGATGTATGATCTGTGGCATTGGTTCCCGCACGTGCTTTGTCGGTTGTGGCCGATAGGTTTGGCAGCAAATTATCTTGGGGAAATCACTAGAAGTGGTAGAACACGAATGGTCTGGTTGTGGCCAGACGTTAGAGAATTGAGAAAGAGATGGTATATCTGTTCTTTGCAAAAATCATAGCTATATGATTGGTTATTTAATGATTGTTATGATGTGTGTTGATTTCATAAGCTCACCCTATCTGCTTGTGTTTGGCGATGATCGTGTACGCGGTACACGTGAGTAGAGGATATTGATGCAGGTGGAGCTGGTGACACTTAGCTACGGAGAGGGGATATCCGGGGTGTTTTATATTATTTGTATTTTCTACTTTTGGAAGTGAAACTTAAACTCATTTGAGACGTTTATTTTGGATTATGACATTTTGGTAATTTTGAACTTTGGTTTCCATTATATACATTGATGAAAGTTTAAATTTTCCCGCGTTTTGGGAAAATGAGGTATTATTAAATGATCTGTTATTTATTTACTTCTTTATTTTATTTATAATTCGTAATATTCTTACGGGATGTTACAAACTAAACTGTTCACATTCCGCATGCGGTCCACCCATCACGAACTCCTCGTTCGCGACTCAAACCAAGCACATCCCAAAATCCTATGGACTTAGTCCTTCAAGCCCAAACACCACAAACACAAGCACATAACTCCTATAATTTAGGTAATAGCAAGTAAACCTGCTCAAACAGCACACACAAGCATAGAATTCTCAACATTCTCGCTTAAGCCAAGGGTCTTCGCCCAAGCTAGTCTATCGGCCTCGCTTAAGCTAAACCACCTCGACTGAGCGAGTGTGAAATAGTGGCTTCACCACATCATCTCGCTTAGGCGAGCTCTTCTCGCCTGAGCGAGACCCTCATTCGCTCAAACACACAACCCCTTGCCTAGACGAAGGTTCACTAAAACGAGTGACGATTTTTGTAACGACCTCGCCTAGGCGAGCCATCCTCGTTTAAGCGAGAGATCGTGTCGCTCAACACTAAAGTGGCCGCCTGAGCGAGCCATTCGAACCAAAACCATGAACGAGCTTTTGCAACTCTCGCTTAGGCGAGAGGGACTCTCTTGGGCGAGAATTGCAGAGTTTCGTCTCTGTCCACACACACAACTCGCCAAAAGCAGACCAAAATGCAACTCACACCATACCAAACGTAAAAAAATAGCAAGCAACCTCAGAACATGTTTTATATCCATTTACCTACCAAAACTCAAGATTTATTCGTCCACAACCCTTCAATACCAAAACCCTCATCCCTAAAACATATACAACATAAAAGGGGTTTTGCACCCAACAATAACCAAACCAATTCTCACTCTCATCACACATACACGAAATTCACAGCACTTAAAATTCAATTGAGAATAACAAAACACATAATCATATCACAAAGCATAATTTATATACACATAAGGACAACTTCCCCTAACTTGGAATTCTTGATTAAAATTTGGGAAGAAAAGAGTGCTTTGCCTTAAGCCTTCTCCCAATTTAACCTCTTGTGCACCCAAGACTCACCACTCCTTAATGATGGGTTAAAGAGCTGAAATGAAAATGGGCTTAATGATAGGTTTAATTTCTATTCCATGATAATTACTTAGTGGTTTTTGAGCCTCTTGGCTGCACCTTCTGCTAGGGTTTCCTATACCCTTTCACATTCAAGCCAAAGTTGATTCTAACTAAAAATAAATAAAGTTTAATTCATGTTTATCAAGGTTTAAACCCATGACCATTCCAATGTCAAATCCATACACAACTATTCAACCAACTCATGTTTTGGTGATAATTATCACAATCCTAAGATTATATTATCACTTAACAAGCTCAAATATATTATCAAAATAATAATAACTTAAATAACACACAAATGGCATACTTAGGACTTGAACCCAAGTCCTCTCATACAATCAAGTACTCTCAACCATTTAAGCTAGCACTTTTCCACATTACCCCAAATAACATTTAATGTCATTAAAGTTCACACCTCCCACATTTATTAATTAATTAATTATTTAATTAATTAATTTCCACGGATCTTACACTTGGTAAGAGTGTACTAAAACCATGCAAGTAAGATCTGATCTTGAACCTTCCATTCTTCATAAGCAGGATTGATTGTTCCTACTACAAGAAAAATCTTAAATAAGGAACAAATTTAGTAACAAAAATAATTTGTGAGTATAGTGACCAATTTAGATACTAATTTATAAACTAAAAATTATTGGTAACTAAACTCGTTTCAAAAAATTATAATTGGTTTCTAAATTAGTAACTAAAATAGTTTTTATTATGAATTGATCTCTAAATTAGTCACTAATATTAGTTACCTAGGTTTTGACTACCAAATGATTTGGTCACTGAATTAGTCACTAATTAATTATTTATAGACCAATCTAGAAACCATTTGCTTTGGTAACCAAAACCTAAATAGCTAATGTTGGTGACTAGTTTAGAGACCAATTCATAATAAAAATTATTTTAGTTACCAATTTAAAGACCAATTATAATTTTTTTGAAACTAGTTTAGTTATCGATAACTTTTAGTTTATAAATTAATATCTAAATTGGTCACTACAACTACTAATTATTTTTGGTCACTAAATTTGGTCATTATTTAAGTTTTTTTTTTTGTAATGTGCAGAATCATGATTTTGTTTAGAAAGAAACCGTGGAGGAATAATGGGACTAACAACAAATCAATGATGTTTGTGAGCATTGATGACAGGTTCAATCTATTGCTTTTAGTGGGGATAATTGGAATCATCTAATTTTTCAGAAACAACAGTTGAAAAAATGTGGGAGGGTGTTGGGAGGGAACTAGAATTGAGATTGGCCATGGTGGATCAACAACTAGCTCTTGACATCATAATAAAGATCAAATAAATTAGAAAACAGTTGTGTGACTGTGTTAAAAGATGCTTAACGATTGTATTAAAAGATGCTTAACATTAAGTGTTTGAAAATGAGAATTACATTCTATTTATTTATGCTAGTTAGAACTTAAAGAGAGAGACAAAAGTTACATACTGTTATGACAATTGGCTTTTTTGTATTTCTGGGTACTTTTGACCATCAATTTGTAAAATAGGGTTCGTTGAAATTTTTTTTTTTTGCGAAACAGGGTCAAGTCGTCATGGGGGAGGACGATATTAAAGGTGAAGTCATTCTTCCCTAAGCCAGTTTCATTTTTTTTTTTGAAAAAGCGATGTCGTTAGGGTGAAGGCCGATTTTATAATATCTGAGATTGAAGTCGTTAGACCCAAAGCCGATTTCACTTTTAGTTTTTTTTTTTTTAATGTTACGCAATGAAGTGACTGAAGAAAGGGAAACCATTCCTACGAGCACTTTATGATAGAGGATGAGCGCTCTGTGAGCTCATCAAGGTGCATCATGAACAACTTTATCAAGGACTTTTTTGTGTTTTGAGTTGATTCAATCAAATTTATGATAGAAGGGATATTGCTTGGCCCATGGAGACACGCCAAGACTCTGAACTTCTCAACCATTTCATTCCCAGACCCCTAAGAACTATCACCCAGCTTCTGCCGTGTTTTCATTGAGTTTCCTCGTGCTGGTTTATAAATTGTCATCACTATTGGTGTTGTTATGAAGGTTGTGAATAGAGCCATAAGCACTAAAATTGCAAACATTTCATCGTTTAAATTCTGAAAAAAAAAACTATTAGGTTAAAAAAAAAACTAAAAGTTAAACCATCCTCCAGCTTAACGATTTCAATCTAAGATATAAAGAAACTGGCCTCCACCTTGATGACATCATTTTTTCAAAAAAAAAATGAAATTGGGTGAGGGGAGGACGACTTCACCTTTAATGTCGTCGTCCCCATGACGACTTGACTCTGTTTCGCAAAAAGAATTCGAGGGATATTTTTTACAAATTCGAGTTACAATGGACTCCAATTACAAAAAAAGCCTATGACAGATACTAACTAGTGTAACCTCCAAAAATTACAAAATAAAGAAAAAGTAGAACACAAAAATACAATTGAATAGAAAATAATAAAATACAAACATTAAACAATAAGAAAAAAACATATGATATTAATACTGCCAGACAACCTGGTTGAAACCCTCCTCATGAAGGACAAGAACATATTGTTGAAACTTTTAAGAGCTCAACCTTAGCGCTCTCCTTACTAGTAATCTCTTTTCATGAGCCGAAGTCATGTTCGTAAGACTTTGCTATGTTTCTTTCACCTCAACCCTTATACTCTTCTCTTTCTTATTTGAGATCAAACGTCTAGCCTTCCAACCTATTAACAGCCAAATTTATTCTCTAATTCTACTTTGTTTTTATTATTATTATTATGGAGGAAAGAATAAAGGAAAATTAAAAGAGGAGGATCTCATTCGAAATAATAGAAATGAGAGAAAAAAACATTAACAAGTAAGCCAAAACTCCTCATTTAGGCTTCACCTTTAATGATAACAAAGTAGGTTTTTTAACTAATATCAAATGATAACGAAAAACGTGTTAAATCACAAGGTTGTCGTGTTCTCCAATAATTTTTATGGTATCACCTTAACCTACTCTCAGGAATATATAATTCTATCATTGTCATCATCATAATTGATAGTATTGTTATCTAATATATTTTCAATAAAAATAATAAAAATGTTTGTTATTTTACCTTAGCGCGTGAAAAATAATAATAAAATTGATAGGATAAGATGGTAGTCTCATCAATCCATTAATAAAAAAAATTAACGGATAGAGACTCAATTTAAAAAATTTGAATACTCAAATTAAACTTTTTAATAAAAACTAAATTTAAACTTAATTAAATATATATTTTATACAATTCTCTCCTTATTTTTAACATTTTAATAATTATTTATCTCGTGTTGTTATTTTTATTTTAGTAAATAATATACACATTTCTTTTTAAGTGTTTTTTTTTGGATTTAAATCGTTTTTTCTAATTTGAGTGTTTTTTTTTTAATTTAATAATTTTCTAAAACTAAATTAAAAATTTATAATAACAAAATTATATACGAAATAAATAAAAATTATTTATATTTACTTTTAATTTTATTATTTTTTATGATCATAAAAAAAATTGCCATCACGATTATTTGAAAACTTTTATAAATATAAAATAGTTTTAACAAAAAATTTTATATTTATATAAAAAGATAAAAGTGAATAGTAACAAAAATAATATCAAATGATAATAACAAATAAATATAGTATCTATATACCGGTGTCTATGAAGAAAAATACACATGCGTAACTCGTCTGCCGGTAAGAAAAATGTAAATATACTAAATGTATTTCTACCAATAATAAATTAATAAATAAATATATCCTTTTCATTCTATTTTTTATTCTCTGCAATCGGTTATCTGTGTTTTAGTTTTACTTTTCATTGAATAAACCTATATTCTTCTCTACTTTTCCAATTTCTCTTTATTTCCTTTTTTCCAAAGTAGAGCACAAAAGCTTCCTGAGAATATCTAAGTATGCAACGAACAGTGTCGTGAAAAGTAAAAAATTGGAAAATATTTGTGTAGCCGCCTCTCTGCCCGACATGAAGGAACCATAGCATCAAAATTTATGTCTCAACCAAATGCCGTGTGTTGACTGTGGATTAAGTCATCTCACCCAAATTCAAAACCAATAATGTTACTTACTTCTCTACCTTTTTAGTTACTTTCTCTTTTTTTCTTTTCCTTCGATGTTCTATCTGGTGATTTTGTTAAAAAAATATCTCAGTTTTCAAGGCCTCTCTTTAAACCAACATACAAACAGACACAATCAACCACAGACATAACTCCTGTTGTTTTCTCAGAGTGTTTTAGAACACTGGACGGTTCTGTCTCAAACCCAACCAGATTTGAAGATTTCAGACAGCAACATGCGGTTATTCCATGTTCTTGTCTTAGGGTTTGTGGCTTTGAATTGCGTTCAAGTTTTTGAATCCAATGCTCAACTCATACCACAAGATGAAGGTACGCTTCCACGCTTTTGTTCTCAACTTTGTTTTCTTAATTGGTCGGTTTGGTTGCTTTGGTTGCTTGAAGTGTAGTTATTTCAACCACTACAAGAACTCTTCTGAAACCTTTCATAATAAGGTTTTGATTAACCACCCTTCTAACCCTTCTCACTTTTGCATTCGATGAAAATACAAAGAAATTATGAAAAACACTTCATCTTCCGAATGAGGATTCTGATGATAAGAATTGAGTTTTCTGCATCATTGTCTTCTTTATGATTGAACACAAGGTGTTTGTGCTGCGGTTTCTTTCAGTAACTTCCTTCTTTAGAGAACTTTTAAAACACTGTTTTTCCAATCTGGGTACTTTTGATGATTGTCCATGGATTTTTCTCAGAGGTTTTATATCTTATATTATCAAATTCAATTCAATTTTGTTTACTGGGACTTTTGATGATCATTATTTCAATTTTTTTTTCATGTAATCATATCAAGTTTAGGTTTTTCTTGATCACTCAATCGTTTTTAGGAATGTTTTGGTGATACACCCTTTGCTTGGCACATCCCATGTGAGATGACACCCTTTTGAAAATGAAATAACAAGGGTGGAGGACCACTACTTTTGTTTATGATCATGAATTTGTTGTTTTTTTTAATATTTTGGATAAGACCAATGCTTATGATATAGTCAATAAACTCAAATCTTCAACACAATAAATTATGTTCAGAAGGTATTTTCTAATTATATATATGGAAGCTTGAAAACAATGTTTTTAGCCAAATAGTGTGACATTTTTGAAAACAACATTTTGCATTGACTTGTGCTTTCATAAATTTGAAAATATAACTGGGTTTGGCCATTGGGTCAGTACCAAATTGTGATTTTAAAAACTCTGACACTGTTTGTAGAAAGTGTTAATTAGAATTTATTGAATATAACAACTATGAAGTGGAGATAGTTCAACATTATTAATGGTGAAAACAGAGGAAAAATAATTGCTCTGCTTTCACATGCTGCATGTTGTTGCCCATACCTTCTTGTACTGATACTTTTGTTTCTGCTGCATTTCATCTTACACATCATTAGAAATTGGTTAAATAAAAGAATTGTTATTGTTTTAACATATTTTTAATTTTTATGAAAAATTAAAACACTTATCACACTTTGTACAATTTCTGAAATAAATTTTACCTTCAGGAACACTAAATAGAAAAAAAAGAACATCTAAAACAGAGGAAGTGTCTGTATATAAAAGGAATGTAGTTCATTAAAAAAATGAATTTTAGTTTTTACAAAAGTTCATTTTAAAAAAAAAACAAATTTTAAGTCAATACTTTGTTCTTTTTAATCTAACATTATTACTTGTTCAAGTAATTATAATTAATATATTTCTACTCATATAATTTATTATATATTAAAGGGTTTAGTAAATGTCTCGAGTTAGTGTCAACTTTTTATGTTAACAAATAATTAGAAATCATACTTGAAACTTAAGTATTGTAAAAGTTAATAAACTTAATATGTATAATAATTTGAATAAGAGAATATAATTATTTTACTTACTGTACAAAACTTATATTCTCTCTATATTAAATTTGTTATTATATAACTCATTAAAGGGCTTATTACAAAGAGTGTTTAAAAAAAATAAAAATCACGGAGGTCATATTACAAGTTAAAAAATAAGATTTTTAACAGTTGACATTTTAAAAGTCTGACACATAGTTTGTCTCTTTCCACATTTTCATATGTTTTCAGAAGCAATCATTTTTATTTTTATTATTTATACTTTAGTAAACTCCATTGTCTTGTTGATCAGTATAAAAATTCTAATATGAAACAAGTTTTGAAATAAATTGATAAGTGAAGTTCGAGTTTTAAAAAGCATATCAAACAGATATGATAAATAACTGGTCATATATAGGTCTAAATATTTTTTCAAAAATAACCAAAATTATCCAAATTCTATTTAATGTAATTTATTATTTATAAAAAAAATTAAGTATGAATAAAAAAACCAGAAACCTATATTCTTCAAGATTTAAGTAGAAGATGATGTTAAATGGGAATTTTTTTCCTTAGAAAAATTGTTATGAACAAGGATAGAAATAGTCAAAACTATATAAAATAATATTTTATAATTTAACTTTAGAATTTTAGATTTTTGCATGTAAGCTTGTGTAACAGTAGTTTTTGAATTAAGATTGATTTATTTCTTAACTACTTTTTTGACTATGCTGTTTCTGAAATACAATGGATATGGTAATATAGATTCCATGCTTTGTATGCATCATTTGGCATACATTTCATGATAAAGAAAACCAAAACCATGCATAGTTATGATTCTGATTTTGACATGGGAAAGAGCCATGCATATAGTCTTTGAATGAACATTGAATTTTTCTTATATTCTATTGTACACCATATTTGACTTGACTTTATTCAAAATCTAAGAAATAAAAAAAAAATGAAGTTTGTTAAATTGCTCTATTTGGTGATTTAAATTTTTTGATTGAATTTAAAGTGTTTCATTTAATGTCATGGATATTTATAGCCCTCAATATTTTTGACCAAATTTATATTTGAATCAGACATCTAACCAATTTTTAACCCATACGCAATTATTAAAAATTATAAAACATTTAAAAGTTTTGATAAATTAAAAGTTATGTGAAACTTTTTGACTTCAAGAGTTCAAGTTTTCCACGTTAGAGCGTTGAAATATTTCAGTATCTAGAATTTATAAAAAATGACTAGATTCAAGCTAAGAATTTAGAAATATGTTAAAGATTTCCTTAAAAACTATGTTCTGATTAACGTTGGATTTGTCATGAATAAGATACTTCATATTATTGTTCATGGTTGAATCAATTAGTAAACAATTTCCGTAGTTGACCATTGAGCTTTGAAAATAGCTTTGAAAATGGCTTTGAAGTGATGGACCAACTAAAAAAAATTGTACAAGTAAATTAGTTACAAAAAAAAAGTATAATCGAAATTAAATATCGATTTACCTTTTGCCCGACCTGATTAAATTCATATTTATATATTAATCTGGGATGAATAATTTTTAAAAAATATATTATTCTTAATCTTTTTATTTGTTTATTCTTTTATTTTTTTTAAACAGGACAAAATGCCTTATTGGTTTTGAAATAAGATTAATGAAGCCTAAAAATTTTCAGTCGGTTTAAAATAGTACCTGTTAAACCCATTATATATTTATTAATTAATCCAAGTGAGCTTTTACTTTCTATACTTCCATGATACTAAAGTAAAAAAAAAAATCTCTTTTTGCATTTCTTCATCCAAAAACTATTGGAAAAGTTTTTAAATTCGGTTTTTAAAAAGTAGATAAATAAATTAACAAAATCTATCACCAACATGCGTGAGATCAAAATAAATCTACCTATTTCTAATTCTGTACTTTAATACTGTTAAAATGAATGTAGTCAAATCTTTCACATGAGAGAAAAGCTTTAATCAATTAATAAGGTAAATTCGATTATAACATCCGGTTTTCTGGTAATTCTAATTAGAATTTTCACTAGATTTCTAAGATCGAGGATTACAAAATTCACCAATGTAAAACATATATTCTGGATGTACAAAAATTTGAAATACACTTCAAGATTTACAAAAAAATAAAATAATGCTACACACATTACTTTATCCTATCACCAATGAGAACAAGGAAATAATTCACCTGATTTGTAAAAATATTACAATTTTACCTATAGTCAAGATAAAACCCTTCAATCTTTTATCATCTTGAATAAAAATGTTTTCTGAAAAGATAAAATGTTCAAAACTCTCTCACACATGTTCTATTGATCATAGGATATCATTGTTATGAAATGGAGGAAGATGCAAGATTTAAAGAAAAATTAATAACATATCAATATTAAATATTAATCGATTAATATGTCTTAATCACATTTTTTTTTAAACTTACTAAATTAATCAATTATGTATGTAACTTGATCGATTAAAAGTTTTAGGAAGTACATTTATCTTTTAAATTTGATTAAGAGCGTGCCTAGATTAAGAGTAATCAATTATTATGTTATTAAAATTGATGAAGAAGGTTTTTCTTGGCTTTACGATGCTAAAACACACATTTAGACTATTATTGATCTATCTAAACAAACACATCTCATAACACTTGGACATCATAAAAATAACTAATTGAATCTTCTTCTTGACATAGTAACCGATACTGGTGTGTGTAATGATTATGCAATTTGTGAGGGTGAAAAAAAATTGCTGTTATTGTTTTGAAGGGTTTAATTCTTGGAATATGTAGATAAACTAATTGTTAGAAAAAATGGTTGTGGCTAATGCATTGCTTTGTGTGTGTCGCAGTGAGAGTACTGCAAGCAATATCGGATAAACTAGAAAACTTGAACTGGACAGTTACAGAGCGTTCCTGCACAGAGAATGAAGGGTTTAATGGCAAGATGAATATAGGAGATGACATAGTGAGGAATGTCACATGCAATTGCAACTTCGAAAATAGCACTGTTTGCCATGTTGATAACATGTACGTATTTTTCTAGCTACCTCCCCAGTGATATAGTGTACTTAATATTTAATGTTTGTTAGGTTTAATTAATAATTTAGTTTTTAAATTTAGATTTTTAATTCAGTTTGAATTTTATATTTTTTTTACTCAATAAGTCTTTATTTTAAAAAAAATCAATTGAATATTTATTTTTGTAAAATATATTAAGTCTTCTTTTATACTGAAGTTAATGGTCTTTGAAAGTTAATGGTCTTTTATACTGAAGTTAAATTTTAGGTCTATCACATATCAAAATCTAAATTTTTTATTTGGAAGTTGTCACTTGTCAAGATCAAAGAGATTTTAAGATAGATGATCACCATGACACTTCCAATCGGTCTTAATCTGGATTATATCGAAAAGACTATATTGAATATTTTTTACAAAAATAAAAACACAATTGAGTCATCGAAAACAAATATAAAGATTTAAACAAATGAAAATCTAAATTGTTAATTAAGCCTATTTATTCATCTAATTATTAACAGTTTATTTGAAAAACCATTGAATTCAATTCGGACAACGTCAAAGATAAAATGCAAGAGATGTTTGAATGATAAAGGTTGAGAAAGGCTCACTTCTTATACATTCTAATTAAGTTGTGCGTTTATAGAAATATACGATAAGTTCAAACAAATTCTGGCAAAAGTTTGCCTAATATGCACATTTTTTATGGTTTTATGTGCATAAATTCATTGAATGCTACTTCTTTGATTAATTGTGTGTTTCTTTATGGGATACTAATACCATTGTTTGGCCATGCTAGCTTTCTCAAGGGTCAAAATCTATCGGGAGTTTTTCCCAGTGAATTTGGAAATCTCACCCATCTGAAAGTGCTGTAAGTTTGTAAATACTATTTTGTTTATGTTTTGTGTGGTCACGAATGTTGTCACTCTCTGACAATGTTGATTATATCCTGGTAGTACAACATGTTGATTAACATGAAAATGAATTTTAGATGAATTTTTGTATTTCTTTATGTGAATGCCAATAATTATTGTTAGAATTTCTATGCCTTGTGCAGTGATCTTTCCCGCAACTATCTCAACGGCTCGCTTCCAAAAAGTTTTCCTCCCAACTCTTCACTGATCAATTTGTTAGTCTTCCACGCCCTTGATTTTGTGTTAATTGTTATTCATGACTCTCTCCTAAAAGTCTAAGCAGTTTATATCTAACAATTTCTTAACTCAAACGTTTTTTGATGTCTAAGGCTCACTTAATTTTGCATATTTGGCTTTCAATATTTTCTCTGTTTTCTTACTGAATGACCAATGTCCAATTGTTAATGTTGCTCAGGTCCCTTCTAGGAAACCGACTAAGTGGTCAAATTCCCACAGAAATTGGTGATATTGATGGTCTGGAGGAACTGTAAGTGCTGCAAAATTTGGATTTTTGACATTGAAAAGTGGTATTGGAAGTTGAATACTTGAATGATGATAATGGTATTCGTTTTTATAGGGTCTTAGAATGTAACCAACTTGAAGGACCACTTCCTCCTAGTCTTGGAAATTTGAGCAATTTGAAGAGACTGTAAGACTCTTTCATTCGAGCCATTTTCGTTTTATGTATATAATCAATTTTCGTCATTCACTTTTCTGTGTACCAACTGTTTGTTTTTATGTTGCTCAAGGGTTTTTTAATTAGTTTATACAAATTCTGCAGGCTTCTTTCTTCAAATAATTTTACAGGGACAATACCAGAAACATTTAGCGAACTTAAAAATCTGACTGATTTGTGAGTGGCAAAATGATACAGTAGTTCCTTTTCGTTTCTTTTTTTCATATCTCTGTTAAATCTTAAAATTATTCTTTGCATTTTCTGCAGTAGGATAGATGGAAGCAGTTTATCCGGACCAATACCCAGTTTCATTGGGAACTGGACCAAACTTGACAGACTGTGAGTACACATTCAGAACAATTCGTTACTATTTTCTTGTACAGTTGTAGGAAGACAAATTTGATATTCTATATCATGCTTAGCGTAAGATTTAAATGGTGCTCCATTAGTACAATTCAGTTAAAAGAAGGTAAGTAGTCAGAATCTCATGATATTCTCATCAAACTTGATATAAAGGTTTTAAAGAACAAAAAGTAAACTTTACTAAGAAATGGATGCATCATGAGATAGATACCCTTTGGTTCCTTGTTAATTTTCATTCCAGCGTGTATTTAATCTCTGTTAAACTTTTGCAATCAGTAACTTTTGTAATGAAAATCGTCTAATTAAACTTTATGTTTTTGTTAGGGATTTGCAGGGAACAAATATGGAAGGCCCAATTCCTTCCACTATATCTCAGTTGAAACTTTTGACTGAATTGTGAGTACTAGCTTCTTTCTGAATATTTCTGAATTGGGGCATTTTATCTCAGGATATTATTGTGCAATGATTCTGGATCATAATATCATTTTCCTTTTCATTGATGAACATTTCTGTATCAGGAGAATAACTGATTTGAAAGGACCAACTATGGATTTTCCTAATCTGGAGGAGTTGAAAAACTTGGAACGACTGTGAGTTCAAACATTTTCAACTACTTATGTTAAGAACTATAAGATTCATTTGGCCTTTTAACGAAGGTGTGCATTTCTGTGACTCAGGGCATTAAGAAATTGCTTAATCACGGGTCGTATTCCAGAGTACTTCAGTGAAATGGCAAGTTTAACTACTTTGTAAGTTCCATCAATGGTCAGCTCAAGTTTATTTTTGGCACCATCTTGAATAGTTAACTTGTGTTTGATATTATATTATTTTAAACAATAACAATACTCATAAATTTCTAAATTTCGGTGTCTTCTAAAATTTTCTATACAAACCATATCTTTTGTGCATTTCAAATTGCCTTCTAAAAATTCTCCATCCAAACACTATTTATATTTTCTCCTCGTTTCATTTCCACAACATCAAATCTTTGAAGAGACAACTGCGTTTTGTGCTGTTAAACTCTTGTTTATTTCTGGTGCCAATTTGTTTCAAAGGGTTACTGTCATTAGAAATTGTTCATGTATTACTTACATACAAGGATTGTTAAACGATTTCCCATTATTTTTTGTGAACTAATTCTCTCGGCTGTCTTTGTCACTAATTTTTATATCCCGTTTTTGGGTGGTTGTGGTAATGCTTTTCAAGTTTGTTTTTAACACTATTGAACTAATTCATTACTTTGAGGGAAAAATGATTGTCTATCCTCCGGGTGATTTGGAACAATGTTTTTGCATAACCATGGTGTGATTGGTACTAATCCTTTTGGTAGGAGTAATTTCTGGAGCATAATATCCATAATATTGTTATCCTGTGTGTATGTGTTTTCACATGGGAACGATTCTTAGGATTTGATATCAGGTATGTATGTGACTATCTTATTTTTCTTGCAGGGACCTAAGCTTCAACATGTTAACTGGTCCAGTCCCAGAATCAATACAAAATATGAAAAGCCTAGATTACTTGTAAGTGAAGATTTGATTTCCTTACCAGAAGATTACACAGAAAAATGTTATATATCTTATACTCAGACAGTACTTTAATACCTAGAAAATTGGTTGCTTTTTCTTTATTGATTTAATGCAGGTTTCTGACAAATAATTCTATGAGTGGAGAAATTCAGGACTGGATATTGAGCTTCAAAGAAAACATGTTAGCATATTTCTTTATCTTGGTTTCTCGAATTGCATAATGTAAAAGCTTTACTGAATTACACCCTATACTATATCAGAGATACAATGATAAAAAAATTACCATATGTCCACTTTCAGAGATTTATCTTACAACAATTTTACCAAGTCTTCTGCATCTAGCTGTCAGCAGGTGGATGTGTAAGGTTCTCTCTGTCTAGCAATATATAATTATTTCTTTCAGCTATGTCAATGCTAACCTTTTACTATTACTGAACAGGAACTTGGCTTCAAGCCATTCTTCTTCAGCGGAAACTACGGCTTCGTAAGTTTTTTTGTTTTTCTTTTTGTATTTTCTACTTGATTTATCACCATTCTATCATACCTGTTAAAACTAACTGTATTCATGTTGTAGAACTTTTTGTTTGAAGAGGAATCTTCCTTGTGCAGGAGAACCCCAGTGTGAGTGTTACTGAGAGTAAAACAAAAATGTTTGGCTTAGTACTGTTATTTTTCGAATTTGGTCCCATTTTTTTTTTTTTTTTTTTTTTTTGTGTGATTGCAATATTAATTCATCTTTTAATTTATTATCCAATATTTAATAGAAATATAACTTAGAGTACAATAGAGTGCAGCATTAACATTTTTGTTAATTTTCAATGTCAAAATGTTGGATGAGCCAAAATTGCACAGTTAAAATAGTGTAAGATCAAATTGAAATGGGGACCAAATTCAAGAAATGACGTTAATAAGGGAGCTAAAAGTGCAAATTAAGCTAAAATGTTTCCAACACCACCATAATTCTGTGAAAAAAGCAGTTTGATGTTTCTGTTTGGAGTAACTTCTGAGATTTCCCCGTGTCTTTGCAGATAAGTCATTGTTCATAAACTGTGGAGGAAGTGAGGGGGAGTTTGAAGGCAATAACTATGTAGGTGACCTCCGCCTAGATGGCATTTCAACCTTTGATCTTAGAAATGATGGACAATGGGCCTATAGCAGCACAGGAGTATTTATGGGAAAAGTTGATGCAGATTATGTAGCACGAAATACATTTTCTTTGAATATTAGTGGTCCAGACTATTACCAAAACGCTCGCCTTTCTCCTCTGTCGCTTAACTACTATGGCCTTTGTTTGCCAAACGGAAACTATAAAGTGAAGCTCCATTTTGCTGAGATAATGTATACTGATGATCAAACTTTTAGAAGTTTAGGAAGGCGCATATTTGATGTTTCAGTTCAAGTGAGTGCTGAAGCAAAATATTTAGTTGCTTTGTTTTGGTTGTTTCTTACATCTTTTGTCATATATCCTATCTGGTATTTGAATAAAGTAGAAGTTCTGAAATGAAAGTAAACATTTTCGATGATGCATCTTCACAGGGTGTTAGATATTTGAAAGACTTTAACATTGTGGAAGAGGCTGGTGGAGTTGGAAAGGGCATCACTAGGGAGTATGATGTTGATGTTGATGATGGTACCTTGGAAATCCACTTATACTGGGCAGGGAAAGGAACTACTTCAATTCCTGATAGAGGTGTATATGGACCTCTGATATCTGCTATTGAGATGATACCAAGTGAGTTTTTTCTTTTCTTATTAGTAATTTTTCTTTCAAGTATCATGCCATGTTCTGTCCTGTAAGCATTTGTACTTTGTTGTAGACTTTGAGAATCCTTCAAAAGGGCTGTCTGGTGGAGTCATTGTTGGAATTGTTGCTGCATCATGTGGGCTTGTCATATTGATACTGGTTGTCCTTTGGAAGATGGGTCTTCTTTGTAGGAAAGATACAACGGATAAAGGTATGACTGCCAAAATATAAGTTCCCAGTTGCTGCTCTTGTAAATTGCCTTTTGTTAATAAAATAAGATGTACAGAAAATGTGGATTTAGGTTCATTATTGTTGCATTCGATTTTTCTCTTTCTGTGCTTCTCTTTTCATTTATCAATTCCTTCTTGCAGAACTTCTAGATATGAAAACGGGCTATTACAGCTTAAGACAAATTAAAGCAGCTACTAATAACTTTGACCCTGCAAATAAGATAGGTGAAGGAGGATTTGGGCCTGTATACAAGGTAACTATCATAATCATCTGATATAATCAGTATATATGATTTCAAAACATTGGGGGCATGGATGGGACTTATCCCACAACACTATTGTACATGGAAAAATGATACTGATGGCATGGTTGAATCACAGGGTGTGCTTCCAGATGGTGATGTGATTGCTGTTAAGCAGCTCTCCTCCAAATCAAAGCAGGGTAACAGAGAATTTGTCAATGAAATTGGCATGATATCTGCTTTGCAACATCCTAATCTGGTGAAGCTGTATGGCTGTTGCATTGAAGGAAACCAGTTGCTTTTGATATACGAATACATGGAGAACAACAGTCTTGCTCGTGCACTTTTCGGTAAATTCCTTACACGTATACCGTGAGTTTTGTATGCGTTTCTACTTCAGAATTTAATGTATTAATGAACAAAATCTTCTTTCCTTCCCCCCAAATTTCCGGTAGGTGGAGAAGAAGAGAAGCTGAACTTAGACTGGCCTACAAGAATGAAGATCTGTGTGGGGATAGCAAGGGGATTGGCTTATCTTCACGAGGAATCAAGGTTGAAAATAGTGCACAGGGACATTAAGGCAACCAATGTCTTACTTGATAGGGATCTGAATGCCAAGATCTCTGACTTTGGTTTAGCTAAGCTTGATGAAGAAGAAAATACTCATATCAGTACACGCATAGCTGGAACAATGTTAGTAGTACTGCGCCACATTCATGATTAAGATCATACGTAATTAGATTATGTTTTATTAGTAGCATTTCATTCTTACTTTTATTAACATAAGCAACTGGCTTGCACTTCTGTCCACAATTTTTTCTCCTGCATGAAGTTAGTATCAAACTTATATTTAATTGTTTTCTGAAATTACTGAGTATTGGTTACTGCTTGTCTTGACAGTGGTTACATGGCTCCAGAATATGCTATGAGGGGTTACTTAACTGATAAAGCAGATGTATATAGCTTTGGAGTTGTAGCTTTAGAGATTGTTAGTGGAAAAAGCAACACAAAATACAGACCAAAGGAAGAGTTTGTATACCTTCTAGATTGGGTAAGTTGAAAAACCAGAAGTAATGTGAGACCATTTGGATTCAATATTATTTGTTAAATTGAGATAAATTACTCTTTGTTCTTTTTCCTTTTTTCCTTTACAATTAACCTTATGCTATTTGCTACATAGGCTTATGTTCTCCAAGAGCAGGGAAACCTTCTGGAATTGGTGGATCCAAGTCTTGGTTTAAACTACTCTCAAGAGGAAGCCATGAGAATGCTGAGCTTGGCACTCTTGTGCACCAATCCTTCTCCCACTCTTAGACCAACCATGTCTTCTGTTGTGAAAATGCTTGAAGGAAAAATTCCAATCCAAGCTCCTATAATCAAGCGCAGTGAGAGCAACCAAGATTTAAGATTTAAAGCTTTTGAGTTGCTATCACAAGACAGCCAAACTCATGTTTCATCTGCATACTCTCAAGAAAGTATGAAGCAAGGAAACAAATCAGAAGATGGACCATGGCTTGACTCCTCCCTATATCTTCAAAGTGATGGCCATTCTTCAAGCAATAAACTAATCTAAGAACACACCATGGGAAAATTTGTTAAAAGCTTATAGAGGACTACTGCAATTAATTTTTAGTTCATTTTTGAAGTATATAAACTGAAAGTACAGAGTTATATATATATAGCATGTACAATCTGTTTCCTCTACCATTATTTATATATATATATATATATGTATATATGTATATATATATATAATTATTTTCTGTATGTATAAGACATATAAGGGCTAACTTTCTTACAATAGTTCCATTCAACTTCTAGTTTTTGATATCTTATATATTATAATTTTTAATTTTTTAAACTGTTTCAATAAACTTTTATTTTTCAATAACTCGATATAAATAAAGAAGACCAATTAAAAAAAAATTCTTTTTTTTTTATAATTTTTTAATTATAAATAACATTTGATAGTAATTTGTTTTCTTTTTTTATGTTTTAAAACAGAGGACTGAGGACTACGATATTTTACTCTTGTTTTGCTAACTACTAGACTTGTGTTTGGAGATTAATAATAAACGTATATTAAAGTAAATAAATACGTGTATCACCTTTACTAATTGTCACACATGTTCATCAATATTAGTATGCAATTAGTATTGAATGAACCACTAAATATTTTAAATCTACAAAGCAACAAACAAAAATTCCTTTAAGATTAACGATAATTTTTCCAAATAAATATGTGACAATTGTTAAAGATCAAACACTTGTTTAATTATCTTAACCATTAATAAAATTTAAACATTAAACAAAGTTAAGGAAATCAAAGTTTTTGTGCTAAAGCAAGAATTTTTCTTTTATTGTACTCAAAACAAAATATGCTAATACTTTTTGTATTGAACCAATTATTTACCCAAAAATATTTATATTAAACAGCAAAATGTTTCTAGTTAAATTAATAGTTTCTTAAAACAACAGAAAAAAAAAATATTTTACAAATTAAGTACTTTTTTCAAAATGAAGGATATGATTTCATCGATTTCACATGTTATAAAATAATTAATTAGTCTATAAAATTCATGGTCATTTATGCCCACTAATCATAATTTTATCAAAAAATATATTAATTATCTTCTAAAAATTGTCAAATTATAATTCATTTTATTACTCACTGGATAATAATATGTAATAGACTCCATTTTCCAGCACCCCATACTTTCTTCCTCCACTCCTAGGCCTATAAAGAAGTGTAATGATATTTTGACAAGAAAAACTTAGAGAAATTTTTGACAAACTGACATGACTCCTGCTCACTTGTAGCCAAGATCACAACCATCAGGTTAATTCTTTCCTTAGCTTCCATACTTAATTGGCACTTAAAACAATTAAATGTTTACAATGCCTTTTTACACGACGACTTAGATGAAGAAGTTTACATGTATTTGTCTCCAGGTTTTAATAAACATGATGAAAACCTCTTGTTTGTCAACTTCACAAGTCTTTATATGATCTTAAACAAGTTAGTAGGTGTACTCTAAACTTTCAGAATTTTTATGTTCTCATGGATACAATTTGTTGATCATTCTTTATACCTTAAATTTAATGAATCCTGCATTACTGTCTTGCTCATTTATGTTGATGATGTTATCTTAGCAGGAGATGATAAAGATGAGATAAACGTCGTTAGTGATTTGCTCAATAGCACTTTTAGAATTAAAATTCTAGGAAACTTAACATGTTTTCTTGGTTTTGAGATTGCAAGGAACAAGGGCATTCATTTATGTCAGCGGAAATATACCCTAGACAATCTAAAAGAGGCTGGAATGCTTAGATCTGCTCCCATGTCAACACCTATGAATTTTTCCAAACATAAAATCACAAACACAGGAGAACCTCTTGCTGATCCTACTCCTTTTCGTAGGTTTCTTGGACATCTCATATACCTCACACACACTAGATCATATATCACATTTGTTGTTCATCACTTAAGTCAATTCATTGTAGCTCCTACCACCTTACACCATCAAGCATCCATGAGGATTCTGTGTTACTTGAAGCATCATCCAAGATAAGGGATGTTCTTTGATTCCACTAGCAACCTTCAATTGGAAGCCTTCTACAACTCTGATTGGGATGGATGCCCTACGACGAGGAGATCAGTAATTGGCTACATAATATACATTGGAAATTCTCTTATTTGCTAGAAATCCAAAAAGCAACAAATTGTATCTAGAAGTTCTTCCGAAGCAGAGTATCGCGCTATCGCTTCAACCACATGTGAAATTCAATGGCTCAATCACCTCATGCAAGACTTAAAGATTGATCAACCTCTATTCTTTACTACGACAATTTGTCAGCAATACAAATTGCTTCCAATCAAGTTTTTCATGAGAGGACATATCATATAGAGATAAATTGTCATTTGATAAGACAAAATAGGGATTTTTGTATTTCTGAGTGCTTTTGACCACTTAATTGTAAAATTGAGTTGTTTGATTATTTTTTTTTTGCGAAACAGGGTTAAGTTGTCATGGGGGAGGACGACATTAAAGGTGAAGTCGTCCTCCCCAAACCGGTTTCATTTAAAAAAAAAAAAAAGGCAATGTCGTCAAGTGAGAGTACAGTTTCTGCAAATTTGAGATTGGAGTCGTCATGATAAAGGCCGGTTTCACTTTTAATTTTTTTTCTTACCAATTGTATGTTTTTCGTGCTACAGTTTAATTCTAAATCGGTGCATTCTATTTTAAATTTAGGAACCCTAATTTGGGATAAATCCCCAATTTTGAAATTGCAAATCCCTAATAATTGCAATCAAACTTTCTACTTTTTGTTCTTGGTTCTGGTGCTTGCGGGTTATCCGATCATAAGGTAATGCTTCTTCTTCCCTGGGTTTGAGATGATGGAGTACACAACCAAGGCACGGTTTCGTCTTCACAATCAAGCTGTTAGTGCGAGGGGTGAACGACAGTGGTATGTGTTTTCACTGCTGTAGCAGCGACGATGGCTTCAGCCGTTATCGCACCTAACGACATCACTTCTTTAAAAAAAAATAAAACCGGTTTGGAAAAGGACAATTTCACCTTTAATGTCGTCCTCTCCTAGGACGACTTAATCATATTATACTAAGAAAAATTCAAACGACCCAATTTTACCAATTTTACAAATAAGCTGGGAAAAGGACCCCGAATAAAAAAAAACCGAAAAAATATCAAGCAATGCATCATTAAGCTCCTCCATATCGGCACTCAACACCAACATGCAGATATTCTGTCTAAAGCTCTCTCTCTTGCTCTCTTTCACAACCTTATGATCAAGCTTTAGCTTCTCAACATTTACGGCAAGCTTGAATGGGCTGTCAAAATAATCAATTAAATTCTCCATGGTAACAATCGCTCTACGCTTAACGGTCAAAACCAAGTCAAACGAATTATTGCAGAATAGTTTTTCTTGTTCCCTCTGCCTGTATATATTGATCATCTTGTTTTCTCTTTTGTAATCGAATTCTTACATACTCACAATATAATACTCGGTTTCTTTTCTTTTCTCTTTTGACTGTTCATGGTCCTCACGATTACTCGATTAATCAACCCTTGTGTAATGTCAAATAACATCTTTTCTCACAAAAATCAAGAAACACAAAGATCATAGATTAAGATCAATCTTTATTACTTGTACCAATATGGTCGACGAGATCAATTTATCAAGTTTTCCTCAAACTTCAATATCATCAAATGTTTCCCAGAGAAATTTCTTTTCTTTCATAAGACTAATCTTTATCACTTGCATATAATTTATGTATTTTGTTTTATCAGCTTAACTCTTTACAATTGTTTAATGATCATAATATCTCATTATAAACGTTAGTACTTTAAATCTATTACATATATTATCTTGAAAACGTTAAGCATTATGATTCTTTTAACACGACCAAACTATACGTATTAGATGATTTCAGTCTGACAAATAATTATTATATATATTTTCAATAATTTAAATATTACATAAATAATTATATGTAAATTTTTATACACTACTAAAACATCCACTTATTTTCTAATCATTTTTAAAATAAAAGTAATTACACGTATACATGACTAATCACATATAGTGAAAATATTCAACTATAGATACATACCCTTAATTAGTATTAGTGTTTAACAGTATACTATTATTTTAAGTAACAATTAAGTATATGAGATAAATCATTTTGTAAGTTTGTAAATATAAATTAATTAGAATGTGTCAAAAAAATTTATTTATAGGGATGTTTCATAAACTATTTATTTGTTCTAATAATTCATTATTTAATTATTTATTTATATAAGCAAAAATATTTTTTCCAATGTATTCTGTTTTTTAATTTTGTTTTATTATTTATTTCATACGTAATTAACTAAAGAGTATAAAGATAATAGAAATTAATATATATATATATATATATATATATATATATAATTTGAAGTCAAATTTTATATATTTTCTTTCATTTTGAAAATTATGAAAGTTAAATACAGTATATCTATTAAATATAATATAATTAGTAAAATTTTCAACAAAGTTACATTATTTAATAAATTTATTTACTATTAAGAAAATATCAATTATATTTATTACTTAATTATAGTATTTAATAAGTATTTCAGTTAGTACTGTATATATAATTGTATTATTAATTATGTTATGTTTACAAAAGTAATATCAAATACTTTGTTCATGAATTTTTTTAACCTGATCGAAATATTTATTACGGAATAGACTAATTAACACCGACCAACATGATATATTCTATATTCAAAATGATATTATCATATTTTGAACGATTTAATTAAGAGACACAAGTCCGGTATGCTTGTGCCAACTATAATCTTGATATTTTCTATTCATTATTTCTGTAATTAATTAATCATAAAGTAATTAATATATCGCTCTTATTATATTTGCTAAATAATATTTAAAAAACTACTTATTGGAGTTAATTTTATTAGATAAAATAGTTATGTTATTCTAATTAGTATTTATAGTAAAGTTAAAAAATAGAATTTATTAAATATTTTTTAATTATTAAATGACATATTTAATAGAAAGATTTTAGTTTATATGTATATATATATATATATATATATATATATATATATATATATATATATATATATATATAGTTAATAGCTAACTCAATAAAGTGGAAAATACTTGTAAATTTTAACTTTTAACTTCAAGTTTTTCAATTTTGATTAACTTTCTTATAATGAGGAACTAGTAATGATACCAAAGTTAAAACTCTATTTTACTAGTAGTTGAAAATAAAATTAAATGATTTTCTCACAAACTATTAGTATATATCGTCATAAAATTCTCTTCCAAATATCTAAAATTTATTTCTTCGCTCGAAAAATTCATGCAGATAAAATAAGAACATTAAGATTCATTGTGATGCCTAAACACCAAATAATTCTACAAAATTATATAATATTACATAAACTTACCTCATCTATGTTTCCAAAGTTTTACTTCTGTGATTCTTAAAAAGTTAATGTTTCTTCAATACATTCACGACCAAAAATACTACTTCTCTTCCTTCGTATCATCTTTCTCGTGTTCTTTTTCATCATCATCATCATCACCCTCATCATCATCTTTGTCTTCATCATCATCCTTCTCTTCTTCTTCAATGGCTTTGGTAGCTTCCTTAAGGATAAGCTTCAAAAGTCTCTCATACATTTCAATCACAGATTCCAACATTTCAATGGCCTTTTTCCTGTCTTGTAACACAACATCCTTGACCTCCCCAAGGGCTGTCATTTGATTCAGAGTCTTAAGAATCTCTTCATCACACAACCCAGAAGCAGTGAAGGACCCACTACCCTCCCCATCGACACCATGTCCCTTTCCAACTCCAAACCCTCCACCATTTCCCTTGATCACAATCATGTCGCTAAGGGTTATCAATTCATCCCCAAAAACCATCACAACTTCTCCTTTCTCAACATCCCACATCCACACACTCCCATCTTCTGCAGCAGACACCACATTCCTCTCTTCGTTCACCAAAGCCAGCGACACAATCGACCCACTTTGGCTTTGCCCCCATTTTCCCACCTCACAAGCCTCCACCGACCCATTATAAACAAACCCATCACCACCACCGGCGTAAAACGTTGACCCCGATGAATCTAGGGCAACCCCAGAAACGGAACACGGCAATGCCACACTCTGCATAAGGACCCCATGGTTTCCCAGATTCCAAAACTTGCACGTTCGGTCTAATGAGCAAGAAACCAAAGTACCCGTCACGGACTTCAAAGCAGTGACGGAATCAGAATGTGCCTTCCACTTGTGCAAGATCAAGTCTTCCACATTCTCCTCAAAGGAACCCGAAACAACGATCTTGAAGCTAGGGAGAACAACAACTGTTCCATCTTCGCTACCTGAAACAAGGAGTGACCCATCGTCGCTCAGATGGAGACTGGAAACTGGACTTGAGTGAACAACGATTGATCTGATGACATCACCGGAAGAACCTGAGATAGATAGAACGCTGCCTGAGATTCCACCGCCGAAGAGAAATGCTCCGTCGGGTGTCGCAGTGAGAGGGGCAATGGGTTCTGGCACGGGGAAGTTACGAAACACAGAAGAACCGTGCCAGTTGTAGATGTTGATGGAGCCTGCACCCGTGTCTGATGACACGTGTGAGGCTGCCAACAATCTCCGGCCCACCGTGGTAAGGCCGCGGCACGGTGACCGGCTGCTGGAGAACCGTGTCACGGCGGTGCGGCTAACCGTCTCGTAGACCATGATTGGCCCGTCAGGGGAGCTAGTGAGGATGAGTTCATTGGAGGAAGAAGAAGACATGTTTTTTGTTTTTTTTAAGGAAGAAAATGAAGAAAGAAGAAGGTGTGTGAATACAATTTCATGAGGTTTAGTTTTATAATTTTTTTTTTTATATTTGTCTATAAAGTAAAATGTTCAACCTATATCATTATTGTCAATGTGTCATTCTAAATTTAAAAAAAAAAATCATTCTATAAAAAAAACATATGTTTGTATGGTTTTTTAGGTTTTCAGTGTTGTTTAAATGATAAATAACTTTTATGTACAAGTTGATAGATTTTTTAACAAGTTTGTACAGGTTGATAAATGTTTGTAACTTTCCATTATCATTTTGTTTTTATCATCTTAACTCTTTACAGTTTAGCAATATGATAATTTTCTATTGTCAAAATAACGTTTCAAAATTTCATTATATTTATTTTCATAAAAATGGTAAACGGCTTTTAATATAATAATAATTTACTCCATCTTTGAGGTAACAAACAATTATTACATATATATTTCAATAACTTTATTACACAATTAGTCGTGTATTTATTATTGTATTTATTAACATTCATTTATTTTTTAATTACTTATAAAATAAAAAATTAATTATGTTTTTGTCTCTCAAGTTTTGATGAATTTTGGAATTAGTCCCTACTTTATACCAATTTAGTTCTTTATTTTTAGAAATACGTAAATTTAGTCATTCTTACCAAATTTTGTTAAGTTTATTTGACATTTAAAACGTATTTTATTATTATATTTGGTTAACAAGCGAAAATGTGTCAGACACGGTAAACAATTCAAATACTATTATGAAATGCGCTTGAAACGTTAGATAAACTTAATAAAATTGGGTTAAAATAACTAAATTCACACATTTTTAAAGATAAAGAATTAAATTAGTCAATAGTTTTGAAGAGAGACTAATTCCAAATTCAAATTTCACTAAAACTTAAAAAAAAAAAACATATTTAACCCTAAATTAAAATTAATTACATATTTACACGTCACTAATTACATACATGGGATGAAGTGAGTGAAAATATCTAACTACTGCTATTCCAACTAGATTTATATACAGATTCTTGATATTAGTTTAAAATAACATAGTATATTATTTGGAGACTAACTTAGATAAATCATTATGTATAGTGAATATAAATCCATTTATCTATATATATATATATATATATATATATATATATATATATATATATATATATATATATAAACAGGAGATAAATTTTATAACCATTATTCTTTTGTTTGCAAATTATGAAAACAATTAAATATATTATTTTTATTAAATATAACATAATTAATTGAGATTTCAATTTAGAGTTATCTTTTATATAATAAAATATTTAATGCTAAGAAAAGTCTGTTGTATTTATTATTAATTATAGTATTTAATAAATATATCAGTTAATACTAAATATAACTATAATATTAATTATGTTATATGTAATAAATGTAATATATTTATCAAATACTATATTTTTTTGACCTGTTCTAATTATTTATATGAAGAAAAAAAAACTTAATATGGAGGAACATAATATATTCCATTTCCAAAATGTGATATTAAGAATTTTGACAATTTAATTATGAGACACGACTCTCACTATTATTTTCTTCATTATTTATATAATTAATTGAGGATAAAGTATTTAATAAATATATTAATTTTTTAAATTTGTTAAATAGTATTTTAACGACTATATATATCAGAATAAAATGACATATTTATTTATGAGATAAAATAGTTTTATTAAATACAGGACGTATGATTCTTAACACTTAAATCCCCACTTGGGAAGCACATGAATAAAAATATATGAAACTCATCCTTCTTCTTCTTCTAAACATTATTCTTCTTATTTCAAGTCTTCTTCTTTAAAGCATAGAAAGGAAGTGGACCATGGCAAGTCCATGTACACAAATTTTATCCAAATCTTATAAGTAATAATCAGTTTTCAAAATTATTTTACACAAATAAAGTTCAAGGTTTTTATTAATTAATAATTACAAATAATTGCAAAAAATTTACCCAAGTGATCAATAACATGTGTTTTACAAATGAAATAAATTTTTATACAACTTTTATTTGAATTATATATATATATATATATATATATATATATATATATATATATATATTTACAAATTATCAATGAAGTATATATCATTTGTTAAATTGATTATTTTGAAATTAATTAAAAATAGAGAAAAGCAATGAAAATTTAAAATGTTTTACTTGATCTACTAATTTTATGATCTTTTGTAGTGATAATAGTGACCACTTCTACTAGGCAAGGGGGTTCCATAAAATTTGTTTCGCATGAAATGACACCTTCCATTTTATTTTTTATCAACAATAACAAAAATTAATTAATAAGGACAATAAAGTTGTCCAACCTTTGAACAAAAAATTACCCAAAAGAAGTTGAAAAAGAGATTTTTTTTTTTTACTACATGCTAGCTCACTAAAACCCTGGATTATTAATGTCTTTAGTGACATATGTTGAAATATAAAA
>Ga0214543_1002715_pt1 | contig 34814 bp, 13 predicted proteins | sample CNSS2metaG_FD_160094 | JGI IMG/M metagenome (GOLD analysis project Ga0214543, IMG submission 160094) | Root nodule microbial communities from cowpea collected in UCLA plant growth center, Los Angeles, California, USA - CNSS2 | ecosystem: Host-associated > Plants > Roots > Nodule | place: USA... | reverse complement strand
ATAAATACACATTTACTTGTCAACAAGTATACTTTATCTTTAATAGAATTTATTTTCTCAAGCACGTTGTCCTCGTAGACATAAATGAGATATCTTGTTAGAACAATATAACTATGTCTGTTTAGATTTATTTAATTATCATTTTCAAAGAATATGGTTTTGAGTATAACTAATAAAAAAATGTCAATTATTTTTTTATTAAGTTTGGAGACATGTGTAAACATTTCTCCTTCTTAACAAAATTCATACTATATATATATATATATATATATATATATATATATATATATATATATATATATATATATTATTGCTTTTGGACATTGAGAAACTAGTGTATTTCTGATATGGGCTGTGAGGTACGTGATCGTGTTTCATGACAATCACTATTGGCACACAAACAAATGCATTCAACGTGTAAATTCTGTTCGATGATTGTTGACTAGTATTTTTGTAATTTTATTATAAATTTGTAAGGAGTACACTTTAATCTACTTCGATCCTTTAAAATTAATTTTAAATTAATTTTATCTTTGATATTAGATCTTCAACCCATCCAATAAATAAAAGGTTTTATTCAAATAGTTTTGGGTAATTCTAAAAATTATATTACAATTAGATTTTAAATTTAATTAATTTATGTGATAAAATTTACATTTTACTACTACAAATTTTTATATTATATATTGAATTTTTGTTACAAATTTGTTGAAAAATTTTGTAAAAAGGACTTTTATTGTCATTTTCTTTAAAAGTTTTAATTATCATGTCATGTGTACATAATTATTTTTTACAAAATTATAAAATTTATAAATATTTTTTACAACTTCTTTTTAAAAGTATTTTATACATAATATTTTATAAAAAATTTGATAACAATTTTTTGCAAAAAAATTTTCGTAACAAAATTTGTACCTATTTCTTACGAAAAAATTGTTAAAATAAAATTGGCAGGTTAGTAATGTTTATTTATATAGTGTAAATTCGTTTTATTTTTATTGTCGTAGGATTTTGATAATAATTTTATAAAAGGTATGGAAAAAGTGAAATTTTGAAAGTAAATTTTATCTTGTGTAATTCTATACTAATATTTAAAAAAAAAAAAGAAGAGTGATAACACAGTTAAAATTTAAAAATATTTCCGAAAATTTTGAGGAATACATGAATGGGATAAAATTGAAGGTTTTTGGTTGTTCCCTGTTATGTAAATCCGAGTCATCCACCCCTTAATTGGCGATAGCAAAGGCAAAGGATGGCAATTAAAGAATACCGACAGTGACAATGACAAGAGGATGCCAGCAAAGGCATTATATGGAAGGCTAGCAAAGAAAATAGTGATCAAAGAGTGCTAGCTAGCAAAGACAATGATTGGAGGATGCTCGTCACAATTATAATCGATAAAACCAATAACCATGGATAGAAAAATGAAACCAACAACCATGATTACATAATTCTGCTGTCAACAACGTACATAACCAGCACTGGTAAAAGGTTGTTGACATAGTTTGTCAATAGCTTAGGAATATGCATGCATGCAACAATGAGCATGAATTAAGAAAATGAATTGTTGCACTTATGGACCAAATGTTTGAAATAATCTTGATTCGATATATGAATATTAAGGGTAAATACGTCGAAAGTTTCTCACCAACTAGATATAAAGTCAATTTAAAATATATAAATATATATAAACTTCATTTTACAAATCAATTTTGTAAAATTGAATTAGGTTTAGAATCTACTTTTTGGTATCAAAATCAGGTTTAAAACCTATAATATAGCGAGATTTGTGAGATTTGTATTTGTTGAGTCTATCATTTGATTTGCTATCAGGTCATTATGGGACCACTTATTAATGTAGTCTTACGTTCGAACGGTATATATTTCAACTCAATTTAAAGGGTGTATGTTAGAAGTTTCACATCAACAAAAGATGAGACCAATTTAAAATATATGTGAGTGCAAATTTTATTTTACAAACCAATTTTGTAATATTAAGTTAGATTTAAATTTCGGTTCTTATCCTTAACGGAATCTAATTAGGCAATAAAGTACTTATGATATTTATGTAAAGCAAATGGTTCTCTTAATTGGAAAGGAACCGAAAATGCTATGAAAGTACAAAATTATGGAGTTGATTGATATAATCTGCTAACCAACTATACCAGGAGACATGTCACAACCAACCTCCAATAATGGGGACATTTAAACTCATTTTTTATGGCAGGGATTATCAGCAATAAGGTTGATGAGGTGCAACCGTGCAAGCATGGAGTTGAATAGAAACTTCATTGCCTTTTTCCTCGTGGCTTCGAATTACCAATGATGGTCTGCATTAGTCTTAAACCTTGAATTGTACTTGGTGTTTAAAGAGTTTCGGAGGTAATCAATGACCTTAAGTACTTAATTGGGTTTAATTAGTTGAATAGTATTTGCTTTTCTTTGGACACCTGAGTTTGATATCCATTTTTAAGGAGGTATCAATTGCATCTCAACTTTTAAATAAGTGTCTCAATTAAGTTCCTTTTCAGAAAATAATTATATTAACACAGTTAATAGATATATGTGGATATTAGATTGAAATCAAAATAATGACATTTGATAGTAACACTAACACGTGATAGTACTTTGTCACGAGAAAATACCTTGTCATGTGACACTGACAGTGTGTCACATGTCACACCAGGGACCTAACATGGGATAACAATAAAACAATTAAAAAAATTTAAAAAAAAAAACAGATATTGACATATGACACGTCGTTTAATAATTTTTTTAAAAAAAAACTTATTAAGACACTTTTAAAAAGTTGGAACGTAATCAACACATTTTTAAAAATAAGTATCAAACTAATACATCTAAACAAGAGTGAGTACTATCTAACTAATTAAACTCACTTAATTACGTAACTTATTTGCACGTGAAACTTAAAGAGTCGAAGTATATAATCTCCTGCTGTAAAATGTTGAAATTAGGACCTTTGGCTCTGGTAAAAATTAATACAATTTATTAAGTATAAAAGTATATAATATAGACTATAAAAGAATGTAATTAGGACGTTACAAAAAAAAAAAAAAAAAAAAAACAAACTCATTGAAGCAAGTTACTGCCACAATTTTTTATCTCCAATAAACTCTCCTCTTACTTATATGATTCTAATTAGATCAAGAAAAAAGAAACATTTTCTGCATAATATAAATTTCTTTTTATTTCTTTCATTATACATACACACTCAATTTAAGCATATAACGTATAAAATGGAATAACATTTATCTCTACAAAAATTGTTTATCAAACATTTTTCTTTATTTTTATTATATCAAATGACCATGAATTAATATATGAACAGAAAAACATTCTAACAGAACACTTTTGATGTATTTAAAATATTCATTACTGGAAAACAAATGGGTAAACATCTCTTTCTATTTATCGAAACTCGACATTTTATAGTTTCCAACAAAAAATTTATAATATAAAAAGTATTTCTTGCACATTGTGATAATAAAAATAAAAACTAGCATCTTATACTTAGTATAACCTTAAAATTGACACTCTAACATCTCCAAGACCTATGTTAATCTCCAAAACCTATGTTAAGACAATCCTAAATTGATTTTGATTTATGATGCTTCTTTTTTTCTGCAACCAAACCAAAGTGTCAATCATAATAACTAATATCAATTAGCAATATAAAAAATATGATGTTTCCACTAAAATAAATTTAATTAATAATTGTAACATTCTCTTTTTGAGGGATATATTAATTATCACATATTATTTTTTTTTCTCATATTATATATATATATAAAGAAAAAAATAATAACTACAAAAAATATAAATTTTTTGTTTATTTTTATGTTGTTATTACTATTTTCTTACAAGATAATCTAATGTGGTATAACATATTATCATTACAACTGATATAATCACACAAATTTCAATCATATCTCATTCATGTACTCTAATAAATACAAATTCAATTCATTTATTTAATTTATTTAATTAACATTAACTAAGTGTCTAACAAAATCATTATTGACTAAATCATATAGCCACTAGATATATTTGACTTTATTTTCAAAAGACGTTGTGTGTTGAATTAAATTTGAAGATTTGTACCTATCATAATAACAAAACTACATAAAAGAAACATCTTTTTTATGTGACACAGGAAAAATTCCTATGACCTATCAGACACAATTATTGTTCACATCACAAACTATATCATAGGAACCTCATTCAAGTCTCACCACCTTATTGTGATTTCAATATTTACAATTCATCATATATTATATATCTCAAGTATAGAAATACACTAAATGATAAATATTTGTAGTGTTTATAAATATTAAAAAGTTTTTTTAAAAGTTTAGGAAACACTATCTTACTCAGTTTAACTCGCTCTCATCCAACAAATTAGGTGTATTTTGCAATTCACTCAAAATGAGCATTTTGCTTGGGCAACCAAAGGCATAAGTACCCATTGAATTTGGCTCGCTCAAGGAACAAACCTCTCATACTTTTAATTAAATGAATTTCATTCTGTGAGAATTTTGCTCACCTAACAACACTGCATAATTAAGTAATTCTACATAATATAGAGGGATGAAATTGGTTCAAATAAAAAAATTTCTTATTTTTTATACTAACATGGATCATTTTGTTACAAAGTAATATGAAATTGAACTGATATTACTCAATTGAAATATGATAACTTCTCGGTAGTACTAAAATATATAATATATGATCAACATTCATCTTAAGATTCAAACAATTTTTATATATTCAAATAATACATAATTCTTGCAAAAAATTACATATTATAACCACATCACATTCACAACCAAGTTATCTATCCTATGATACTATTAGAATTTTATTAGCTTTTTTTATATGTTAAGACTTGTTTGCTCAAACTTATGTCGGAAGTTCCATATCTACTAGAGATAAGACGATTTCATAATATATAAGTGGGGTGCAAACCTCACCTTATAAAAAAGTTTTGTGGAGTTGAGTTAAACTTAAAGTTCACTTATAAACAACTTATCATACCTTTATAATAATTAGTTTAATTGTATTTTTCTTTAAGATAATGTAATTATCCATTTTTCCTCTTTTAGATTTTAACTGTATCAACTATATAATTATATTTGATAGGGCATTTCGATTATTATAATCATGATATTTATTCCGTTTTAATTGAAATTTGTTCATGAGGTATTGATTGATAAAATGTTTAAAAGAAAAAAATTAAAATCACTAAATTCAATACTTGAAAGATTTAATTAACACAAGAAACATTTAAAACTAAACTGACACATTTTTAATACTTGATTATCCCAGTAATGCAATAGAAAATTGAAACACTAAAATTACATTATTATAATAATACAAACAATCTATAAAACCTACCTTTCCCCTCTTTCCTAACCTTTGTTTTTTTAAAACCTCATTCTCAATCCTTTTCTTCCTTCTTTGCTTCTCAAACACTCCCACTTTTATAACTTGTTTTCAATCTTTTGGCGTTTGTTTCTAATGAAGTAGAAAAAGTAATTTCTAATGAAGTAGAAAAAAGTAAGGCCCACCAAAAGTAACTTTAGTACTCTAAGTAGGAGATTTTGAATCTTTTGATATTTTAATTCTTTTTATATGGTGCTATCAGAATTGTTAAAATGAGTTACGTAAACAGATTGATAAAGTGAATTGATTCAATTTAACTTAAATATCCTATTACTTTGAATTTTGTGGTTTTCATACTCAACTTGGCCTATTTAAATTATTGAATCGAGTTAGATTAACCCCATTTCGTCTAAGTTATAATTTTATAAGTTTGTCCCAATTCGATTTATTGGATTATTAAACCAGATTAGTTTTTACAACTCTAATAGTAAGCGACAACTATGATGTTTCCGATCACAAATTGACATGTAAAAGAAGAAGACAAACAATTAATGTAATTTTATCGATAAACATTGTATTAGTGTGGTGATGACACCATGTTTTAATAATTATATAAAATTTATATAATAGTACAATTTGTATTATTATGCAATTAAATTTAAATTTTATTATATGCTTTAAATATTTTTAAGAGGGTACTCCAAAATTATATGGAGAACATAAGATACGCTTTGTTCTTTAAGAATTTGGCTTTTGGCTTTTAACTGAAAACAGAGCAAATTGTGGACAGAAAAATATGTAAAAAATTAAAAACATATTAAGTATAAAGTAACTAAAGGGGAATTTCTACCATCTATAGCTATGGTTGATATAATTCTTCAACCGGGTTTAAAGATTTACTATGAGAACATACTTTTTCAAAATAAATATTTTAATTTAGTTCAATACTAGGACCGATACCAATAAGATCTGAGCTTAACCACATAAGATACTGACATCACTCTCAACCCAAAACCTTAAGGCAATGGATTTATGGGTCTTGATTCTTATATAGTGTTCTACTTTCTCAATTCTGATCAATGTGGGATTTAGATTCACACTTAAATTCCTAACATATAATGTTATATTTCTGATACAAATAGTATATGTATTTACATTTTTTATACTTTTTTTATATGTGCAACTTCGAAGTATTGTTTGATTGAAGTACATTTTCTTGAAATGAACATCATTAAGAGAATGAGATAAAGTTATAAGAGCTTAATAGAAACCAAAAATAAATAAAAGATAATAATTAGAAGAACTAATAAAAAAATAATAAAATTAGAAGCATTGTTTTTTTACTATAAAAAGTAAGACGGATAACTAAATATATATTAAACAGTCGCTATTTTTTATATCTAAAGCAAATAATAGTTTAACAGAATATAGCAATACAAATTGAGATATGCATAAATTAGGACAAGATCAAAGTATCATCGATTACATGATCATTATTTGTATAGAGTTTTTCATAATTATACATGAAAAATTATTGGATATATTTGTAAGTTGATACAGTAAAAATTTACTTAAATCTGCATTCATTTAAGTTCATATTTCGTTTAAATTCACATTCCGTTTAAATCCGCATTTAGAAAATGAAAATTCTTGAGTTAAGGGAGAGAAAATTATATGAATAAAAAAAAAATAACAAGTTCCTCGTAACATATCTCTTATATTTATCATATATATTATATGGTTCGCATCTTCACAATCTCTAAAAATTTTCGACACTCATAATATTTTATATTGTAATTATATAATTTTTAACATCATTTCTTAAAATTTTATAAATCTACATTAAATTTTCAAAATTAAAATAGTGAATGTTCACTTAACATAAATAATTATTCTTAAGTAAAGGATCTTAGCGAAAAAAAGAAATTGAAAGTTGAAGCCGCACTTAAAAAAGAAAAGGAAAAAGTTATATATTATAGGCACACCTTTTTTAAAATATAAACTTTTTTGTTTTGGCTATCAAAATGAGACTTTGAAATCACGTTCTTTAAAAAACGAAAAATATAAAACTGTAGCTACAGCTTTTTCTTTTAAAAGAAAGTGGCTTTGGCAATGTATTATAGACTTTTAAACTCAGAAATCATCCTTTTTAAACAACTAATATTAATAATCTAATTTTATTACATAAATGACAAATTAAAAGTACGTCCAATTAAAAAATAGCATAAATATACTCAATAAGTATCCGGATATAGAAACATAAGTAATTCAAAAAGATATATATACATCAACATAAAAAATAAAGTATTAAATATCTGTATAAATGTGTTTATTAGACCTATATAAAATTATCTACTCATAAAGTATAACAAGAATAAAAGCCATACAATAATTATATAGAAAAAGTCAATTATAGAGAATAAGATAAATATTTCTATTAATTATAATTTAATTACAACACACATCCAAGAGATTTTTTAAAACATTTTTTATATATAAGGCATAAAATGAATACAAGATTAAAAAAGAAAAATATCAAATAAGATATCCTGAAATACTCATATAACTAAAATCTGATTCAAAGTGATAAGGTATGTCTTCTTTCAATTGTAGGTTTTTGCATTCAGTAATACAAATCATAAAGTAGGATAATAAATAGACTAACGTATGTTATTCAAACTTTCTAATTTTAACATTTAGTCATACCGTTTTAATTATTTAAATTCATTTAAATTAAATCAAACATAACATTTTTAAATAAAGATAAAGTGTTGAGCGGGTTACTGAACAGATTAAAATATTAGGTTATTTTATTACTTTTTGGTCAACATCTGGACAAATTTTCATTGGTTGACTAAATCAAGTCTAAAAATAAAGTTGGCTCCTTACATGAAATTCGTATGAACGAATCATGCCAATTGATTACTTTGTAGTTTTTTTCAAAATCAATTTCAATTTCAAATTAAGACATTCTTTAATTCCACCAAGTGAAATGCATCAAATAACACATTTAAAACCTAATTTGCATGATGTTCTTAAAAAATATATATATTCATTACAATAAAATTCTTAAATAATGATTAATTTTAGTGATAAAAAATGTTTAAACACCAAATTTTTAATTAGAGATCAATTTTTTTGATAACTAAAACTTTGAAAGCTAATATTACTAACTAAGTTAGAGATCAATTCATAATAAAAACTTTATTAGTTACCAATTTAGAGACTAATTATAATTTTTCATCCATAATAGAAATTATTTTAGTTACTAATAATTTTTAGTTTATAAATGTTGTTGGAAAGAAAAGATCTCAAGATTAACCGATAAACAAGCATAAACAAACCCAAATCAAATATTCCCTAAATAAATAATATGTAAAATAGTAAAATGCATAAAACAAATAATGGAGGAACCAACAAAAGATAGTTTCTCTCTGCACAGGCTTACATAGGATAAATTGATTGCTCTTTACTTCTTTTACACTCTCTCTCTCACCAGAGGCACTTACAACACTTCTTTTTCACTCTCTCTATCTCCTCACTGAACCTCTCACTCTAAAGATTTAACAAGTGGAGCAAGATACCACTGTTGGGTCTTTCAAGAAAGGATCACTACGAAGATATAACACCAATGAGACACATGAGTTCAACTCACATAAGGGATTGACACTATTCATAACCCAAAATCTTAAGACAATGAGTTTATGAGTCTTCATCTTTATATAGTGCTCGACTTTCTCATCTTTACTCAATGTGTGGGATTTAGACTCACACTTAGATTTCCAAAAATAAATATGTCACTATAGTTACTAATTATTTTTTGCCATTAAAGCTAGGCATAATTTATAAATTTTATTGTAGTGCTTACACTCTTCTGTTTCTCCAAGCTTATGTAACTCTGGGCATACTTGTTTGTATATTCTATTCTCATGATTGTAGAAGTTCTACTAAGATACTCGGACACTTAAATTAATAATGTGTCGAGACAAGTAGTAAATATTACAATAAAGAGAATATATTATATGTGATTAATTACCTTAATATCTTATTATTTAACGCGGACATTCGATGTCATCTCGTTCGATATTGAAGTGTTGGCAAAAGTGTTCTCCTCCCGGACCCTCAATTCAATATATACATAATTTCATCATACAAAATGTTTTTTACTCTTTAAAAATGTTTTAATAATTTTAAATGAAATGATATACACATTTCCTTTATCATCGCATCCAATAATTTAAAAAATTAGAGATAAATAATTGATCTACTAAAAAGGAGTGAATTTATTTATCCTGAGTGATGATATGAGCATCATTAATTTGAAGGGAATATAGGAACAAATAAAATTTGAAGTGGAAATAAAAGGATTAATTTAAAAGGGGATAAAGTATAAGTAGAAGCACGTTTAGATATTTATTATATGAGTTTGATTTGTTGGATATGTTATCTCTCCAAGTTGCGAATTATGGAAGAAAGAATAAGAATATACCCACTACTTTGTGTTTGTATATATATTTGTTCAAATATTCCTTTTAACTTACTTTATCATTTCTGAACATCCAACCAAACCACTATGTTGTGTTAATGGACAATAACACGCATCTGCATATATATAATATTCTCTTTTCTATTTTAAACAATTCAATTTAAACCATACCCAAGCAATGCTCTGGCTAAGGAATACAATTAACATCCCACATGTCTTTATTTATTTCTTCCGTAATTTAAATATTTTCCTTTTGAAATTACACATATATTTGCTTATCTTATTTTTATTTGATAACAGGTTTTTATTTTAGATATTTTAGATAGTTGATAGTAGAAATAATGGATAAATTATGTAATAATGGGTTTTATATCGAATGATGAATCTTTAGAAGATATTTTTTAATGTTAAAAAAAAATCATAGATGTATAAAAATTTGAAGATGTCAAATGTATACAAAAAATCAAAATTAGAAAAAATATATTTTTATTTATATATATTTAAAAAAATTGGGGCTCAAAATCATCTCTTTCAACAATAAAAATAAAGTCCGTCGAATTGTTATGAGAATAATTGAGTTAATATTATCATACTTTGTTGGATAAGTCATAAAATACTTTTTTAGTTATGCAAAAGTAATTATAAGTCAAGTAATAAATGCTTAATATTAATATATTTTGATTTTATTTCATTTTTTTATATTTTAACACACTTATATTATTTTTTTAATCATTTTTAGTTTAAAATTATTATTTTTATCGTAATTTTACATTTTTGTTTATTTTTTCAAGAAGATGAAAATAATTTGGTCAAAATTTACAGGAAAAAATACACAAATATTTGTCGAATTTATTCTTAATAGAGTTTTATTTTTGTCTAGTTAAATTACAATTTCATAGTTTTAATTGCAGTTCAGAAATTCTTTCACATATTAAAATCTAGGTAAAAATTAGTATGCAACATACTATATTTGAGAAAAAGGTAGGAACTATAAAGTTAGTTGTAATTTTGCATCTTATGTTAGTTACTTGACATAATTCACTTAGGAATTAAGTGCACCTTTAAGTAATTTAATATTTTTTTCACTAAGGGCCATGTCAAAATAAGTTTCATTGATTATTAAACTAACTGCATTCTTAGTCATCTTTCTTTTATTATTGGTAAAATTTGAGTCATTTGAATAGTGTTTCTATCTTGTTCCACAAACCTGAAAATCATTATATGATTAGTTCTCTTAATTTTAATTTTGGTTTTCTTTATCATCTCACATTTATTTATATCTTTTCTTTTACTTGTATGAAACTTTTAATTAGAAGTAGTAAAAAGGATTAGTCTATCAACCTGTATTAAAAGAGATAGGTTGAGTTGAAGATTTTGACTCATCAATCTGTTTTGGCCCGTCCTATTTAATCTGTCAATTTAATAAATCAAAATACAGATTAGTTTGTCCCGGCCTGTTAGTTCATTTTTAAAATAATTTTTATAAAATAATAACTGTTTGAGGAAAAGAAAAACATTATGTATGAGATGCATGGTGAAATCCCCTAAAGAAAACCCTCTATTTTATTGAAAAATAAGTTGTTGGTCATGCAGATGAAAATTTTATGAACTTTTCCCCAGTAACTTCTTAATCTTTTCGCAAATTAATATGTAAAAAATTATATTTGAGGGTATTAATAGAATATCTTTGATCGAAAACTTGAGGATTTATTATTTTATTTTTCCATGTAATTCTTTAGTTCTGATAATTTATTTTCAAAAATAAATTTTAAGTCTAACTTAACTTGTATATTTTAAATTATTTTTAAGTCTAACTCATATTTACTTAATATCTTTTTATTTAAAATATTTTGTGAGAAATATTTCATTAGTTATTATTTTAGAATTATGAAATTAAAATTGAAATATTGTAAATTGTAAATATTTTATATTCTGTTACATTTTATTATATATAATCATTTATATATAACAACTTCTTTTATCTAATATATCTATGCTCTAATATCATGTTAAGAAGTAAATTTTAAGTGTAATTCAACATTACAAAATAATAAGGTGAAGTTTACACTCCCTTATTACTATAAACTAGCCTTATCACTCATCTATGTGGGGCTTTTAACATTTATCTAAGTTCTATGATATATCTCTCATTAATATTAATTGATATATGAGGGATGTTTTTCTCCTTCAATTAAAAAAAATGTTATTTTTCATTGTAGTTATTATTTGAAATATAAGATAATTTTTAATTGATTCACACCATAAAATTAACAACATGAACAAATGGTGCAAAATTTTCTATCTCCTTAACTAAGAATAACTTAAACCAGAATATGCTAATAACAAATTATTTAGGTTTTATGAAAAAAATCATGTTTAAAACTTTTAAAACTACTGGATCAGCTTTTGATATTTTATTTTAAAATAAAATAAAACAAAAACATTGAAACCAGCAGTTTTATAAATTAAAATTAAAAATAAATTTACTTACAAATGGAAAGATTGAATTAATTTTATATTGGCTCATAAAATTCAATGAACAACCTTACCTATAAAATAAAGCTAATTTTTGTGTTCATAAAATCCGAATGAATAGTATGTGTTAGTGTTACAGAAGAGTTGAGTGGAGTGGGTGAGATGTACAACTAAAATGGGTTGTTCAGGGGTCTCCCACCGACAGTGAAATTAACCAACTTACCGATTCAAACCTTCATATTTCATATCTTACGTAAAAAAATAAAAATAAAAATAAAAATAAAAATTCTTCATATCTTATATTCTATATTTTATATTTTATATTTTATGTCCATTTGTCTGTGTTTTGTTGTTTACTCCATAATCTTGTTAAATTGAAATATGGTTGTATTTGATTTGGTAGAATGAAACTTGGAATAAAGTTTCTGCAACCTTCGGATTTACCCATGTTATTTGGGATGCGCCAAAAGATGAAAGGTTTCGTCGCTTTTATAAAATTTCAGGTTACGTATAGTTTTATACTTCATTTTTCTCATCTTTTTGAAGTAAATGTCAAGAGGTTTCATTTCAGCTAGGTGTACTATCTTCTAAATTGCCGTGTCAATCATCCAATATAGGAATTATAGTAATTTTTTTCTTCAACAACATATTAAAATAAGTCTTAAATCTTCTAATGGCTAAAATTACATAAAAACATATTTTCAAGAATCCCACATAATCTCTATTAAAAATGTTGATTTAAGATGTATAAAAGTAAATAAGTCACTAAAAAAACATTTTTCTCACTATTCTAAAATTAAAAGTAATACTATATAAACCATTTTAAAAAAAAAAAATTAGTGTACCAATACAATTTTGAAATATTCTTTTAAAAGCTACGAAATCAAGAGTTATTAAACAAATAAACATAACATCAACACTGATTACTCAGTCAGAAAATAGATTAATTCCCCTATATTCATTTGAAGTCCAAATAGACATATAATTAAAAGAAAAATGTCTCCTTCAATTACTTAAGCTGTTCTGTCAAGAAACGTATAAGAATATGTTTTCTCTGTGCAGTCACATAAGAAAAATTAACATAAATATTTTTTATTTCCTTATGAAAAAAATTACAATTTCAATCTAATATGTGAACCACAAAATTGTTTGAATATATTAGTGTTACAACTCATGCTCCTAACAATCTAAATATGATTCAAAATTGGTTGAATGAATGAGTATCATGATCTCTTCACAGTAGCAGTAGCATAGAAAGGATGGTGAGAAAATGCAAAAGAAACCTTCAATTTCGGGTCAAGAGCTCCTGCCCTGCAAACATTCAAGGCAATGCTGTTGCGTTCTGCTACTTGCTCTATTCTGCGCAGCTCAGCCATTGTGTCAGGGTCATTCGAAAAACTACTTTTCACCTCTTTTGCTATCTTCTGAGCTTCCTTGAAGTAATCACATATAGCTAGGGTCTGGAGGATAAACAAATGAGTGAAAAACTGTATCTAAGACCAAACACTCCTAATACTTATTCAAACCAATACTCACATCGAAATTAGCATGGACCGTGGACTCTTTGAACGTCGCATATGAGACGTGATCAGGAACGCAAGCTTTCTGTAAAAGCTCGAATTGCTGAATAAATATCTGAAAAAGAGTTTGTTCGTGAATTAAGTTGCAAATGGAAAGTTTGATTCATAAAGCACACTACTAACAAGCCCTTGGATTGGTTGGATTCACAAACCCTGAATCCCGGCCATGATTAAACAAAAGATAGGACTAAGATTAAGGACCCGTCTGAAAACTCAATCACATAGCACTTTGGTAATGAAATATTTGAAATTTAGTGAGGCTAGATTACATGACAAAATTGAAATTAGTGAATAACTTACGACAACAATAAACTAATTGAAAAGTAGGTAGCTTTAGGAATTTCTAGCTTATAAGTTGCACTACAAGCTACTTCAACTAGCTCTACTTTATTTAATTTTCTTCCATTACTTCCCCTATATTTTAATATATTCTCTTATTGACTTTAGTCTCTTCTTACCTATACAATTACATACAATGAAGATTGTAAAAAAGAAATTCAATGTTACAATAATTTATATTGCACAAGAAAAAAAATTATGAAAAAAAATTTACTTTAATTTAATTAATACGCATTAGATCAACTAGTTTAAATAGAATGATTTGTTCAAATTAAAAGAGCATATACAACTTTTAAAAAATAAATAGACACAAAAAAAGTTTAATAATAATTTAATTGTCTTTTAAAAATATATAAAAGTTTACATAATAATATATTTTTGTCTATAAAACATGAATTTGATTTATGATAAAACTTGCGTTGTTGGGTCCTTTCATGTTATTTTACATTGATCAACTTCAGTTAGTTCTAAAACACTTTTATTCCAATAAGTTATCTTATCTGCTAGGAGAGTATTAGCTAGTAACTTGTTGGCTACCCGCTAGTTTTCGCCAAAAGACACCCTTAGTTTCACCAAAGACGAGTCATTTTTGAATACACATGAAAATTGTATATGGGGAAACAGAAAACCTTACCTCATGTTCTGTGTTGAACGGGCTTTGCGGCGGAACTATTCTGTGCTCATTCCTCAGAGCAGCGAACATCTACAAAAATAATTTGATTGCTGCAGAATGTAAGTCCTCTAAACTTGGATCAAGAAAAATACTCTACTTAAGTAAATTATCGTATACAGGTAACAAAATATGATCTAGTCCATTTGGGAAAACAGTCTTCTCAATTTTCACATACAGACTACTAAATTCTGGGTCCTAAAGATCTGGGAGGAAATTTCAAGCCACTAATGTTTCTGTCTTACATGTCCATTCCTAGACGAAATAATGCAAGATATCGCCATTGACAATATATATACAGAATTACCATGCTTAGCCCTTCAGATAGATATATCTGGCTTTGAAGAAACAAAACAGCAGCAGAGATCTGATTATCCATTTCTCCATCTTTGAAAGAATCCCTTTTTTTCTTTGTCTTTTTCTTAGCTGGTCAACAGGACACAAGTACATAATGAAGTCAGTTTTTTTTTTCTGATAACCAAATGCACTAATACAAAAACTCTTAATCATACTACTGTGAGAGCCACTAAACTGTTGGCAAACATAAAGCAGAGTATTCCCTCTTCCCACATATAAATCACTTTTAATAATAAAAATTCTGGATGAATTACTGTCACATACCAGAGTCACTGCTCATTGACATCCGGAGATGTTTTTTCTCCGCAAGCTTTATCAACACAACATAAGTATACCAGTATACCATGCAATAATCATGAACAGAGTAGAGTTCCAGTTCAAATCCCAAATTGAGAAACCGAAAAGCTATCCAATAAGTTTGCTCTTCTACCCATGCGAGAATGTGTTGGTATATTTTGAAACATACTTTCTGCTAGAACAGAGCAATATTAAAAATTAACAGATGTCTATTGTAGTTTTAGTGAAAACAGCTAAAAGAAAATCAATCAATAAAGTCTTATTAAGAAGTATGTGTGCTGCAATGCCACAAGAAAATTTACATCCATGCAAGTAAATGGTAAACCAACAAGCAACAGACCTTATTGTTTGAAGTTTTTGAGGCTTCTTCAAACTCTCCTTTAAAAGCCATCTCCAGCTTCAGAGTAATGCAAGATTAAATCAAGATCAGCTTAAAATGAACTTCCAGCAATCATAAGATATAAATATTTGCATTAACCAAAGAAGCTGAATCATACACCAAATGCTGGGATATCTTAGAGCCTTTTTAATCTCTTCCCCCTACACCAAATTTCAATTTTATTCGTTTTCATTATCTACTATGGGGATGACATAAAATATATGTATTTACATCAACCATAGAAGTTGAATCCTACACCAAATGCTGGGATAGCTCGAGCATTTATTTAGTCTCTTCCCCTGTAACAAATTTCAATTTTATTCTTTTGCATTTTCTACTTCTTTGGAGATTTTTATGGGGGCGTCAAAATATAAATATTTGCATTAACCAAAGAAGCTGAATCATACACCAAATGCTGTGATATCTTAGAGCCTTTTTAATCTCTTCCCCCTACACCAAATTTCAATTTTATTCGTTTTCATTATCTACTATGGGGATGACATAAAATATATGTATTTACATCAACCATAGAAGTTGAATCCTACACCAAATGCTGGGATAGCTCGAGCATTTATTTAGTCTCTTCCCCTGTACCAAATTTCTATTGTATTATTTTTGCATTTTGTACTTCTTTGGTGTTTTTCAGAGGATGAGGTGTCATAAAATATAAGTAATTACATTAACCATAGAAGTTAAATCCCAACCAACTACTGGGATATCTTGACCATTTAATTTCCTCCCCTACACCAAATTTAAATTGTATTCCTTTTGCATTTTATACATGTTTTTAGAGGAGGATGGGGGTATTTTTTGCTGTCAAATAAGAAAAACGAGTACTAATAACTCAAAAAATTAAAAAATTCCAATCCTCGAAAAGAAAAAAAGTTTCAGAGTAAGATAATGGCAGTTAAAAGAAAATTCTAAAAATTGTATGTCAGTCGCTTGTACCAGAGAAGAAATTATGAATCGCCCAGGAAAATCTTCGTAAGATTTAACTCAATTTCTTAAGGAAAATAGAGTATGTTAAATGAAACTGAATGCAGCAAAATTTGGAGTGCGACTTCTTGTATTTTCCTTTTTGTACCCTATTCATTTCAGTTTCTTGCAATAAATACATGATACACTAGAAAGAAGAAAAATGAACTCTTAAAATTTAAAGGCATAATAAACATATTCAAGCAGATTTTTCGGCATAGTAAAGAGAAAGGGTAGGGTTTAGTTAGTAGTATACTCTGAAAAACAAGCAAAGGACACACCTGCACATAGGTGACGCGCCAGTCTTGTAACATTTTCCCTAGCTTGCGCCTTTGCCATGCAGCGTTTGTACAAAGAATTTTGAGTAAATTTATCACTAACTGCATGCATAAAATTTGTAGAGATTATACAACGTCTAATTCAACAAATGATGTGCGACCATTTCTTTGAAGGAAAAGAATTTATACAGGAATAATACTGTCCTTGAGTAAAAAAATTAGATTGATTATAAAAACTAACAAAATTAAACAGAAGGCATCAATTGAACCTTTATAACTCCAGGTAAAAAGATGATGATGATCATCAAAAGTATTCATGTCTATACGAGTTCAACCCCAGTTAGCCCAAGCGAAAATTTGACAGAATTCAGTAGTTGGCCGAATTTGACCATTGGATGTTAACTTTTCTCTTTTCTTCAAGGTTTTTAAAAAAATTCAATACAATTCAAAAGCAGTTCACAAACAATTTGGTTCAAAAATAGTGCAGTTCAGAAACAGCTTAAGGTTCAATTCATATTACAGTTCAGAGTGCAGTTCATTGCAGTATAGTTTAGTAGAACAAAAAATAGTTCACTTCAGTTTGTCTAAACTAATTTTCAGTTCAGGCAAACTACTTTTTGGTTCACACCAGTTTTTAACAGTTCAGTTTAATGCAGTTCATTTTGCCCACTCCTAAAGGTGTTATGTTATGTTAGATCATTAATAGTATGCCATATCAACGGCTATAATTGAATTACCTGTCCTAGTTGCACCATAAATTCATTTTTCTGAATGTCATGCATCTCTGCAACTTCAGGTAATCCAGTAGCTCTAGTGATCATAGAAAAAATAGGATCTCGACCATAGAGTTTCCCATCCTGGACCAGCAGAAGCTGATAACAAGTTTTAATGGTGAGGTTGGAGAACAAAGAACAAAACAATAGTAGTAACTAAAATTCTACAACCATGCATATCTAGTATGCCTTTACAGGTAAGGATGGAGTGACACGATAACCAATAGCACAAAGACATGCATCAACATTCCAATAAGAAGCACGAAGATGTCATAAGTGTTACTTTGTACGTCTCAATCAGCCCATACCAGGTTCTACCAAAAGTACGAGTGTTACAACAAATCAGGTGTTGTGCTTCGCCATGGATAATAGTTCCTTAAATATTTTGACAATAGATGTAAGCTCTATAGTGATGTAACTCCCTAATATTCCGTTCAACAAAGTAACAACTGAGAAAATGTATTATAATACTCATTAACAGTGTAATATAATCAGGTTAGAAATACTACATGTTTATCAGCCAACTCTATCACATATAAACAAGGGGAAGCCCTAAGCTACAAAGCTCCCACTATAGTCAAGGTTAAGAGAAAGGTCAGACCAACATGGTCTATAGCAGGCAGCCTTCCAAGAGTCTGATTCCTCAACACAAAAGTAGAAAACAAATTTACATTTTCAATAGCTAGGAAAAAGTTCTAATGTTCATACAATACAATATATATTGCTCTTCGTGGTTGACTCCTAAGAGGAAGGAAGCATGTAAAAAAGAAAAATTCTAATTGAAAAATATTTAATTTAATTACATACATAGAAGATTCATTGAAGTATCTATAACAAGACAAGAAAATCCTCATCAAATCAAGGAGAATCAAGGAACATTTGAATATCCACCTGAAGATGGGCTCTAGCAACCAAATCAGGTTTGGCTTTCTGGAATTTAACCACAAAAAGTAAAGCAGCTTCCAACGATGGGGCCAATGTATAGGAACATATAACATCTAGGTCTTGAAGGAGTTTCATGAAATATTCAAGGGCCTGGAAAAGATAAACTGGAAATATTATAACAATTGAATTAAGTTTCACGTATTAAAAGCAGTCCTGTAAACACTTACCTTTTCCCAACAAAGAATTTTGATAGACCTTGGTGGTGTTGGGGCAGATAATCTACTGTTTAAATTAGCATCAAAGCCAATTGGTTGACAACCTGATGCAGTTGTATTCTCTAAGTTTTGCTTAGACATTCCATGAGCATTACCTCTAAGAAAATCCGAAGATTTTTTAATGTAATCAATCTCTGAAATGCATGTTGCTATGTGTTTCCTTGCCAGCTCCAAACCTCGTCCTTGGGGTCGTTTCATAGACATCAAAAGATGGTAAAAATGCTGAAAGAAAATCATGTCATAAAATTTTAGTCAAAGAAGAGTGTGTTTAATTGATAAGAAAGAATTGAAATTGAAATGACATCTGAATTATCACAAGATAGAAGCAGAAATACACTAGATAAACAACAAATAAAAGTACCATCAAAGAAAACCACTAGGATTAGGGTATTTGCAGCGAGACTTGGGGGATTTGGAAATTTGAACCTCCAAGTAGCCACTGTGACCAGAATAATGATATATCTATGGAATACAAAAGGTTCCAAGTATGGGTGCCCAAGTTTTAAAGCCTAAAGCCTAACGTAGAGGATATGGACATAAGGAGTAGGGACATCCTCAACTTCTTTTATTTACAAAAACTATGCTAATCATGGGAAGTTCTAAAAAAGGCTGCATGATAATTTTACAGTGCATATCATCTTATCTTCGATTCAACATGTGTAGATTGATTAAATACATCACAAAAAGTGTGTTTATTTACTAATCGACACAACATATGTCAATCTAATAAATTATGTACAGCTATAATTCTGCATTATTTGCATAACTTAGAAGAGAATAAACATAGGATAAAACCTTACGAAAACGTAATCGACACAACAGCGCTTTGCAGTAGCCTTCTTCCAGATCAGGATTATTTTGAAGTGGCTCAATATCTGCAACCAAATAGATCAACTAAATTAAAAGGTACAAGTATATGTTGCACTCCTTTTTTTTGATTGAGGGAAAAGTTAGAATGACTGATTTTGGCATTATGAAACTTAGAGACTGTACTAGCATTTTGGACCTTATGAGCAATAAATGGGAATCATAATTTCCTGTGCCATTGAACTCCAAACTTCGATATATCATTGTTCACTGATTTCACCATTGTACACATAGCAAAACAATTTTCGAAGAGAAATATAAGAAAATGATCAAACATTCAAAACGGCATTCATATCTCAATTACACTACATAGAATTAAAGAATGGCATAAAGCAAACAGGTACATACAACATTTTAAACAGAAGAATAGTGACAATCTTCAAGGGGTATTAAATTTGAGGTTAAGGTTTTTCCTCTAGAACATCATTACTAACTGGCATCCTCAATCCCTTCCGCAAAACTATTAGAAACTTACAAAAATTTTGATGAGACTTCACCAACAAAACAAAAGGTAACCTTTTTATGTTTCAAAAAGCACTTACCTTCTCTTTGTTTCTTTGATAGGAAAAGTCAAATATATTGTTATACTATATGTCAAATATATTATTGTAGTATAAATCAAATATACTATTATACTATAAGAAGGAGCATAGCATAAAATATGCTAGGGTATTACAATAAAAAAGTTAGAAACAAAAGCTCTGAACACACCAGTAACAGCACATCTAAAAACAAACAATTACCTTCTGATACTCTTCTCTTTGATGATGAAGCCTTACAAGAACGCAATTGACGAGATATTGTTTCTTCGACAGCATTTAGCAGTGATAAACACTTTTCATCTCCATCTCCACTCAAGGGCAGGCCATATGCCATGGTAAATAGATCCTCTTCCTGAAATGAATAAATATGACAAATTTTAATAGCAAAAAAAAGCTATATGCAAGAATAAGACCTTAAAAATAGAAGGACAAATACTTTATGGGCGTATGTTCACAGAAATGCAAATCTTATAAAAACTATACGTATAGAATATATGTAAAGCATGTGCTACAAAAACAAACAATTATGACGATGTGTGTTCAAGTGAAGTGACATAATCATCACAAAGTTTAATCTATAAAGGGTGATCCACACAAATAAATAAATATTGACCATCGAGAATTGTAAATCCTAACATTTTATCCCCTCCTTTTCATCCTAAAGTAATTTAATGAGTGGCAACTAGACGACTTGTAATCACAATCTTCCAAAAGAAGAAAAAAAAAACGTTATTTATTAGACCAACGGAGAAATTAAGAATTTAAGGCACCAAGAAAATATAGGCATATAACGGAGGTGAAAATAAGTGCTGTTGGAATAATTTACTTCATGTGTTCGAGCTTCAGAGACGGCTGAAAGGATTGCTTTGCAGGTTGCACGTATGACTTTACAGTAAGAGTGCAGCAGGGCATGCGACGATGTCCTCTCAGGTCGTAGGAGATAGAGACAAGAATAGACAGTTTGTGCCAAAGAATGACCCTTGTGCCATGTCGCCTGCAAATTAAAAGGACAACTAACATAAAAGAAGGAAAATGCATACTGAAGAATTGGGAAGAACAGGCAAAGCATTGAACACAACAGATGTTACAGCAGTTCATAAAGATTCTAATATTCTATTCTACTAAAATTTATGCATTTCAGATCAATATCGTACAATTATTTGTAGAGGGGCCCAACGCAAGTTTAAGAAACAAAGAAGATTTGGATGTAGGCAGAATTAAATTGAAGAATAAATTACAGTATATAAATAAATAGAGACTACAGAGCATCCTATCAAGGTTGTACATTGTGAACCTCACGAAAAAATTAACATGCATATATTGATGATTCTGTATGTATTTTGACTTTTGAGAAAGACATTTTCAGCTATTTGGAAGTAATTCTACAAAAGAAAATTACGATTCCACCATACAACCAACCACATATAAAGCAGTGGCAACAGGCAACATGGTATGAATACCTCACAAGCTAGTAGATGATCCATGATGTCAATCACGCATTGAACATCAGTAGTTTTATCAGCACTAAGAGGAACAGGAGCGACGCCATTCTCAATGGCTTCATCGAGAGAATAGTATGTACAAGCAATACCAGAATCCATCTTCGGGTCCATTATCTGAAAAAAATTCAATAAATAAACAATTTGTACAAGCCAATGATACATAATACAGAAAACAGCTCCTCTGCATAACAAACCTCCAGACATTTCTCACGCAGCAATAAATAACCAAGGGAATCTCGAAACCCTATATCAAAACTAATTATGCATAAGAAAATTAAATGGTTCTGTTTCTTGGAAAATGCAGCTTAAACCAAACAAGAAAATAAAACCTCCAATGCGGACATGGCAGCAAAAAGATTGAAGTTGTCTCCATGAATAAGCTCTCCCTCTTGAAGATCTGCCGATGGAACAAGGAAAGTCACTTCAAAACCCACTCTGTCAAACACACCACACTACAGCAATCGGTGCTGTTGATTTAATTTGCTAAGCAAACAAAACAAGTTTCACACTAGCATTTAGTTTAATAAATTTAATTCAGAGAGCGTAGTTATGTAAGAGGCGATGAAGTTTTAGGGAAAGACGAAAAGGGAGGGAGCAGCATGTTGGGAAATTGAGTGAAAGAAGTGACCTTGGCACGCGGCGTCGAGGAGCGGGGACACATCGGTCCAAACGGTGTTGTCGCCGGAGGGAATGGAGGCGCGTGGAGGAATAGAGGGCGGTTCATACGCGCGATCCTCTGCCATGTGTTCTTAAACCTTAGCTTGAAGGTGTTGATGAGATTGTGAAAGGAGTGGGAAGTGGTTTGAGTTCACGCTGCGGTTTTGTTTTGGTTTGTGGAAAACTGAAAGAACACTTCTTTTTTTTTTTTTTTTTTTTTTTCTCTGAGCGTGGCGTGAAGTGAAGAAGTTTGTTTGGTTGAGTTTTGGAAAAGCTACACACGAGTGAGGGGTGAAGGGGTGAGGAAGGGTTTAGTTTAGGGTATGGGATGAAAAATGGATCCAAATTCCAATCAATCAAGGTCTTTGCATTTTCTTCGCCTCCTTCCTATTCTCTTTAATTTTTATTTTTTTTTCATGAGCTGGTTTTCATTTCATAAAAATCACCTACAGACTCAAAAAATCATATTTAACTTCATGTGCTGAAAATATGCTTGAATACGTGCAGTTTGAAAATGAATATAATTTAATTTTTTAGAATGTTCAATTGATGTTTTAAATTTTAGGATATTGTTTATGAGAAAAATATGGATCTTATTTTTAGTTTTTTAGAGTTAGAGATGTTAATAGTTTGTTTTAATATTGTAAAATTGTTGGCGTTTGAGTTGTTCATAATAGTTCAGTTTCATATGTAGAGTATAAAAACAAATGTTTTACTGTTACTGTTTTTCATAATAGTTCACTCTCATTTTTTTCTTAATTTATTTAATAAATTTCTTCTCTTTTATTTACAACACATCGCATTTTCATCAAAACATCATTTTCATCTACAACCATAGTCATTCCATTTCGTATTTTCTATTTGTAAATTAAATCATAGTCATTCCATTTCGTATTTTCTATTTGTAAATTAAATTTGTGTGATGATGGTAAATTATTTAATTGTAATAATTTTTCGTAATTATATTTATCTTTTACTAGTTTCTAATTTTCATTTTCATAGTGACATAAAATAAATAAATATATATATATATATATATATATATATATATAAATAAAAGGTATGTATATAACTTTATCTATTTTAAAATTTGAATGTTTTTTTAGAAATATTAGTTGTTAGTAGAGAAAATTGAATGATAAATTCTTTACCTCTCTTTTAAATTCATTAAACTAATTTTATTTTTTCAAATTATTACTTGGAAATCAAACTTCCAACTTTTCCCTTATTTTCCTTTTATCTATCCACTAAGTTATTTTATTCTTCCTCTTAAAATTTAAATATACAATCTCGAGTTATATGACAATGAGTTCAATATAGTGAACAAATTATATCATATTTAACCATGATTCTCCATTATTTTGAATTAGGATCGAAGATTTGATCATAAGTAAGAAAACAAAAAAGAAATAAATACTTGGAAAATTTGGATTCACATGCAGAAAATCAAAGAAAAATCTTAACATTTTTCTACTTTGTTTATTTTATATAATAAATAATCAAATATATGAACAATTATGACAAGTCCTTTTAATAGTTCTTAATATATTAATTTAGCGAATAATTCATATATTTATTCTAGGTTCAAAATTATATATAATATCTTTAAAATAAATAAATGTGTTCAAAGACAAATGAGAAAATATCAAATTGAAAAAGAGTTTTAAGGAAATAAAAGTACTTACAATGACTATTACAACATGAAACTATATCTCATATGTTACATGATCCTTAAAATCTTTTACACACTATGTTCACTTGAGAGTATTCACTATTTAGAGGGATGAGAGATGAATGATTTGAAGGTAAGTGAGGTGTTCACTTGCAGGGGTTTGAGAGAGAAATAAATGAAGGAATTGAGCAATTCTATTATTTTTCCATCCTCTCTCATATGCAAATATTTGAAACTGATTTGTGTAAGATAATTGTAATGCCTTCCATTATTTTATTTTTTTGTTTTCTTAATTTATTTCGATTCAAGTGCATGTTTTTCTTAATTTATGAAAATTAATGACACATGACACAAATCATCATTAATAATATAGCATAATAATGTAAAAATATGACTTTTAAAATTATACTTACAACAATATTTAATGTCCCAAAGTTCTAAATCATTTACTTGATTAAATTACAATATGTAAATATATTGTATTTTATTATGTTTTTAATAAAATAATTACTTTTTTCTAATTTATTCATTAAATATTATTTATAAAATAAATCTAATTCATCTAAATATAATTTTGGATTACTTTCAACATCAAGAGCAATTTGATAATTTTATATTTTTTTTAATTAAACTTAATTTTTAATTTATCACATCCATCAAATTACTCATAAATATTCAAAAACTTTATTTTTAAATCCACTCATTTTCACCTTCAAATTCTTTAAAGTGAACAATACAAAATTTAGCCTTTGTTCCACTCAAATTCATCATCTTCAACTTTCCCAATTCAATCTTCACACGTGAACATACCCTTATTGACATGACTTGAGTTTAAATGATTAGCAACCACCAATCCAATGTTGACATGCTCATTCACGCTTTATTTTTTTCTTAATAAATTTTCTTATGGACTTGTATTTAATGTCAACGTGCTTATTTTGGATTTCGTTTTTTTTTTAGTCATTAATATCATAACAAAATCATCACAATACAATTTCAATAACTTATCAATTAAGTCCACGACTCCAAGTTTACATATAAAATTGTTCAACAAATTTCCTCGCTATTCGTCCATTTTATTTACCGAGTATTGGTTTAAAAAATACTCGCGGGTATTTTGAAAATTCGTGGATACCCGTGGATATCTACAAATATTTTTAAAAAAATTGTAATTGTTTAAAATAAAATTACAAAAAATATAAAATAAGATATGAATTATATTAAATAATTTACATTTCAATTTAAATTAGATTTAATATAATAAAATATAAGTTAAATTTAACTTAATAAAACTTAAATTAAATTTTAATTTTGTGCGGGTAACGCAAGTACATGTAGGTACACATAGTATGATACCTACACCTAACCCATTTATAAATAGGTATTACAATACTTGGTACCCGCGAGTAACAAATATTTGCGAGTATTAATGAATTTGGATTCTCTGCTGGATTTTCCTGTGTTGGTCCTTTGTTGTGCCTTCAAAATAAATTCATAACTACTGATTTTGAAGTTTTAAAATATATTAAAAGGCTTAAATACCTTTTTAGTCTTCATGTTCGTAGTGTTTGTTGCGGATGGTCCTCATTTTGACAGAATATTTAAAATGATCCTCATTTTTATAGAATGTTTAAAATGATCCTCATTTTCGCAATTCGTGTTTTATTTGGTCCTTTTCTGTAACGCCGTTTAAATCATTAACGGAGTATTGTATAGGTGGCACGATTAGTATTAGGGTGTGTTACGTGTACAGTACAAGTGTGGTAATTATATATTTGAGGATAAATAAGTGAGCTAGGATTTTGGTAAGGAATGTTTGGGCAGTTGGTGAGTTTTGGCAATATTTTTCCTCCATTCCCAATTGTTGTTGCTGCAATCTTTTTCTTCCTGCAATCCCATTATATAAGTATGTTACGGTTCCAATATTCTTCCTTTACCTTTTACCTCTGGTTGTAATCGTTGGAGGCAACCGTGTTCTATCATTTCGTGCACTGTTGGTGGTTCAACGCGAAATGGATTAACCCCGATTTTTAGCTGCGGAGAGATGACAACTTTGAAGATGACAAGAACTCCAAAAAATATTGGTAGAAAATTTTGGGTACAATCTGCTTTTATTTTTGTGTTAATAATAAATTGATTTTAATTTTTGGTTTATTGATTTACAGAGTGGTGGTTCCAATAATGTGGGCTGCAACTTTTTGAAATGGTGGTGTTGATGAAAAGGATGTCATCATCATGACACAAATGATGCAGATTAATGATTTGGAGAAGTCATTGAAGGTTGCTGAGAAGGGACTGCAATTAGTAATAGGGTTCACTTGTGTTGTTATTGTATTATTCGTACTGTTATTTTAAAGTTCAATCTGTTTTGTACTATTGTTAAATGAAGAAATGAATTAGTTTGATTATGTTGATATTAGTCCCAACATGTTCAAAATGACATCTTAATCTGAGCATTGAAGTAAGTGATATTGATCTAAGCTTGAGAAAAATTAAATTGATCTAAGTCTGGAAGAAGTTAAATTCATAACATTATTCATCCTCATCAAAATGCACTACATCAATGTTTGACAAAAGTGAAATTGAACGAAGTTGAAAGAAAGTCAAAATGCAGTACATCAATAATGAATCCTACATCAGAAATTCCAAAAAATAACTAAGACGTTTGTAGCTGCTATCATGGCCTCCTCCTAATCTGTAATTTCATCCTAAACTGCTGATATGATTCTTCTGGTGTTGGTAGTGGTGCTGATTGACTCTCCACTTCATTCCTTGGTGGTTTGAGTTGTTTGAGTTTCAACAGTTGGTGCATTCTCAGCAGTTTGGGCATCTGGTGCAATCTCAGCAGTTGTTGTAGTCTGCTCATCCACAAGCTTATCTGGACAATTGTTTCTGTTATGTCCAATCTGACAGCATATGCTACATTTTTTTCTACGAGCAAACACAACCCAGAAAACCCTAAACCCACTTACCTCGTTGATGATGATTAACTGAAAAATTGAAATGAAGAGCGCAACTGCAATCGCTATTGCAATCCAATGATGAAATAGCAAGTATTAGCTGCTTCCTCTGCAAATCCGAGCTCAAGAAAGACGAAGATGAAGAAATTTCCCTAATTGCAAAATTTCCCCTAAATTAAAATATTAACGTTAATTAGCCATATGTATAGTACACGTAACACACCTTAATACAAATTGTGTCAATGCTCCGTTAATGATTTAAACAGCGTTACAAAAAAACACCAAATAAAATACAAATGGCGAAAATGAGAACCATTTTAAACATTCGGTAAATATGAGGACCATTTAAACATTATGTCAAAATGAGGACTATCCGCAACAAACACTACGAAAATGAGGACCATAAAGATATTTAAACCATATTAAAAATATCTTTAAAATACTAAAATGGTGTATTTTTAATGCTCAGTAGATGACAACACAAAAAAAAAACTCAATAGAAAAATTAGACTCGAGTGTCAAGTATCCATGAGATATTTTTGTCATACCCAAATAAAAAAAAATATAAGTTGAGGGATAAAATAAATAGCAAAAACTTACAAATTTATAACTTTTTTTAATTTATATCGAATTATACATCTAGCTTTCTCCTATCAAACTAGTAAATAAATGATAATTTAAGCGCAAGATTAATAGTTCTTACGTACACATATATAACATGGTAACATCAGGACAAGAGTTTTACTTCTAGAAAAGAAACCCAAAGCAATATCAGGATATAAGAATCGCAACAGTTCAAGGATTACAAAAGACAAAAATAACCAAAGTAAATGATAAAATGTTGTTTCCCTTTGGCAATAACTTCAAAACTAATAAAATAAGAAGGGAAGTTTGCTCTTAAAACTATGTTAAATTTACTCCAGATCTATCTACTCTATGGTTTACACAATGCACACTTTATTAATCTGTACAAAGTGAAGTTTCAAATATCAATGGAGCAGTCTGATGTTGAGTCGTCTGAGCCATATAGAATGAAGAATCATATGAAGCACATCAAATGACTTAGCCGGTCGATTCAGCACAAAATGTCTCTGAACTTTCATCACTCTCTTCTGCAATTTTAAGTACTTAGTACGAGGAACACTTTTCAGTATTGTTTTGATTTCAGTTATCCTTTTGGACGGAATATGCAACGAAAACTTCCTCCAATCAAGAACATCACTAAACGGAAGTTGATAGTAATCTGAAACAATTACCGGAACACATCCTGCATTGATAGATTCCACAAGTCGAGGACTCGCCACTTCATATCCACTAGGGCACAGGCAAAACCTGCTTTGTCCCATTAAACCATGATAATCCACGCCTTCAGGAAGATACTCATGCACTTGAACTTCTTCATCTTTGTCTTTCCAATGTTCAAGTAGCATCTCCCTGATCCTACCATGAGCCCCTCCAGCGAAGAAAGCAAGTATAGAACGATTACTAGGATCATGACCAGGAATCGGTGAACTCAAATTATAACCTTGTAAGTTGATTTCAGGCATTGGCACATCTTTCTCTGGCTTGAATCCTTCAGAGGTGTTGGCATTGCATAACACTCTTATCAAGTTCTTGAAAAGCTCTTGCCCAGATTCCTCTCGTGAAATATCTGGAGCCTGGAACCAACAAAAACACATGTAAAATTTTCCATCTAACATCATTAATTTAAACAAAATCTAATTGTTTATGTTGTGTGTAAATTGTTACCCAGTCATGACAAGAAGCTAAGAAATGATCTGCACCGGTGCTTCTGTTCCAGTACGGGTACCTGCTGGCTATGATGTTGGTGTAATCAATGGTGACCCGCATCAGTTCGTCTCGAGAGTACGTGGTGAGAGGGTTGTATAAATACCTCACGATTTGGGCCACACTTAGGGGTAGCATGAACACGTGGGCCTCATCTGGATGGTGGGCCGCGAATGGGCCTGTTATGTTGTCCACTTCAGCTATTACGTGTCCCTCGATGCCGTAAATCGAACTCATGGGCCCTACATGGACCAAGGGTGTCTCACCTTCTCTATAGGTCCATACTTTGAATCTCTTCAACATCTCTATGTGACTTCTGCACCAATGTTTCTATCAGAGTCATGACCATGGCCAAAATAAGGAACGATAACGGAAATTAATCATGGCACCGTCACTTACTGCGGAACTAAAATTCACGTAACGGGTTACGAAAGGAGAAACATGAATGAAGTGTGTTTTGGGTTACGAAATTGAATCAGAGAATCTTTTTAAGTCAATATTCTTATGAGTTGAAATTCTTTATTTCTGTTTTTGCTCAGAAAGGGTAACTCTGCATCTTGTTTTACAATTGTAGATTGTTACTCAATAAAACGATTCCATCAGTGTAAAAAAGGAAGAAAAAAATGAATATATTTGGTTACATTCTTATTTTTCTCATCAAATTATCTAATTAGCGGACGGGAAAATCTGTGTCTTAAGTGTTAATAAACCATGTATGGATTATTATATTTTCTTTGACAAGTTACCATATGCTTAGTTGGATATCATGAAAGACAAAACGAGCTCATAAAAAGACAAGGGTTTACACATTTTACAATAACGTGTTATATATCACTTTTTTTTTTGGCAATATAAAACTATCACTAAATTAACATACATATATAATATATCAATTTAAACCTATGACTACTTTGGTTGTGGGTAAGTTGATTATCAGTTACAATGCCTATCTTATGCGCTATTTTTTACTGTTAGGAAAACATATTTATTCTTGATAACCTAAAAAACATTGACAACCAATAAGTAACCGATGAACAACTTGTGTAAAGTTTTAGTACAGATCTGTCATCATTTTTTTAAAATATTATTAAAGAAAACCCGTATCTCGTGTATATATAATATAACTTCCATTTAGCTTCAACTTTAACGCAAAAAAAAAAAAATTAATCTTCAAATGTCCTAATTAATTTTAAACCTACATATATACATGTAACAAATCCCTCAAGAATTAGGTGTGTGTGCAAGGCATGCATGAGAGCGGAAAAAAAAAAAGCGGAAGTTATGCAAATGGAAAACTTAAACTAAACCGTGAAAGTTACTTACTGATGAAAAGCATAAGCGTTTCTGTAAATGTTTCCTCTGGGAACAAAAATCTCTTCTTTTTCTGAGGTGAAGTTTCTTCTTTGTATCGCTCTACGGATAGCTGCTCTTGCTTCAGCCAAATCTTCTTCGATTCTCATTAAACTGTTATTCAAATTCCTCTTCTTCTACATATATTCAACACGATTAACTCAGTAATAACAAAAAAGGCACCTAAATTAAATATTCACGAAAAAAAAAGGAAGAAAAACACACTTTAATGAGAAGGGGTGTTGCTTTGAGAATGGTAGCGTTAACATCTAGCGAAGGCGTGAGTGAAAGAGTACTATGTTGTTCCTTTGCGGCGTCGAGAGTCTTGAGATGCTCCTCGGACGGTAAAACGTTGATGGCGGGTAGAAGCGGAGCTACGTCGTTTCGCTGATGTGCAAAGAAGGCGAGGAGGATAAGAATAAGGAACAACGTTAGGGAGAAGACGAGGCATGAATGGAACGTTGGCATGGTGGTTGTGGTGTCAGTTTTCTGGATTTGGTGATGGATGGTTACTTCTTCAATTGTTCTTCGATCTCACTCTTGCATATATATGATCGATCAATGATTACGCTATGAACATTATTTGGTACTGAAAAGAGATGGGAGGAGAGACACAGCATGAGGAGAGTGATGTCGAACAAAAAAGTTGACCTACAATATTACAGACAACACACACTTACTTTTGTGGTTTTGGTTCACAAAAGTTGGTCAAGGTTTAATGAAACATTTTCTGAATGTATACTTTTTTATTTTTGGTATATTTTAGGTGAATGTATGATTTTTCTGATTTCATACAATACTAGGATATATATTATTTACTCGTAGAAATACGTTGATTGTGGGGAAAAAAATGTGAGTGGATAGTAAAAGGAAAGGAATAAAACAGTTGTCAACATTAATTGTGCTGACCTATGATTCGGTTTCGGTGTGTTTCTGCGTTTTGTTTTTTGAAATTTAAAGTTATTAGTTTTTACTTATCTAGATCTACTTCTTCTTGAACGCAATTTAGTTCTAAATTACTTTTTTAGACTAGAAAAAAAAATCAGATATTTTTAGATTGAATTTATATAAATATCAAATTAATGTATTTTTTACATTGATCATATATAAATATTGAATAACCCAGCATTGTTTGTTTTGTATTTTTACGTTTTTACCACGATTTTTGTGTTCATTAGAAGGATTAGTTTATTCGTGAGCAATACATTTGATCTAAAAGCTTAATATTATTTGGTTGAATTATCAAATTCAAGATCCACGGTTTTTCTTTAAAAATATCTTGATGGATTAAGAGAAAAAAGGTTGCTTAATCCCAATTCTTAAATAACGTGAAACTTAATAGAAACATATATTTTTATTATTTTTCTATAATGGTAAAAACCATAAAAGAAAATTAAATATACTTGAAGAAATAGAGATGCGAGAAATTAATGTAACACGAAATAAAAGAAAATTAGTAGATAATTGTTATTGATAAAAAAAGTAAAAAATTGATGTGAATGCAAAAATATAGGTTGATCGATTTCTCAAAATGAGAAATCAAAAAAAGATACTGTATTTGGGTATCATACCAAAAAGGTTTAAAAACACTTGACAAAAAGCTACATGAAAAGAAAAATAATCAAATATTGGATAAGTGTCAAGTTTCAAAACTTCATGTTACACATAGTAAATTGAAAATGTTAATGTAATACAAGAATAAATGCATCATTTATAAGTTAGGATTAGTAATAAGATCATATTTCACACACACTATATACCTATATAACATATACGACAAACTAATGAATTACCACTAATTCTCCATTTATTTCTCAATTATGTTAAGAATCTTTCATTTATATTAGAATTCTCTACCACCTTACAATTGCTCTTATTCGAACTTCTTCAGTTATTCAATAGAAGTTATTTTATCGTTTTTTATCATTTATTTTTGTAGTATTTACAATTATGCAAGTTATTTTAGTACAAGTTATCATTCCGCAACTTACTTTTTACAGTTTATATTCATGCAAATAATTCGAATTTGTTTTCTTACCTCTCTTTGAACATACATACATTATGTGTAATTACTATTTTTTTTTTTAAATTAAGTCATTTTACTTGATGTTTATGTTCGGACAAACCCCTTAGTTATTTATTAATATTTGTTGTTCTCTAGATTATAAAGGTTTTATTATAAAAATTACAAAAGCAAACACAAAAATATTACTTAAATATTTTGTAATGAAGACAAATAAATTCTAACAATCATGAATATTAGTTTTGATTGTCTGAATTGCAAATTTGCCTAAATTACAAATTATAGAAATTAGTAATTTAAATAAAAAAGTAAGAGTAAGATTTAGTTTACATATTTTAATTTGTATTTTCACGTAAAACAAATAACGTAAAGGCAAGTCGCTTCAAACCACAACCTCTACAAAATCTTAAATCTGGATTTTGTGCTATGGATTGAGCTTTAGGTACGAGGATTTTCATAATTGGAAAACGCCAAGTATTACATTATTGATTCTAAACAAAATCCATGATTTATTTATTATTGATTAGGACTGATTTAAAAACTTATGATTTTATATTTGAGGCACTACATGGTTTTTAAAACATATATAAAAAATGATTCTATACTAGTGACACCATTGAAACAACAAATTTTGAATTACTTTAAATTATTTCAAAATAGAGTTAATATTTATTTTGATACTTTATTTTTGTTTAATTTAATGGCACTAATGGGTACCCATTTTTATCTTTTATTATACATATTTGTATATGATTTTTATTTCATTTCTTATCTTTATGATGGAAAAATATTTCTTTTTCTATAAAAACTAATAATGATAAAATATGCCATGTTCTTCTTTTATTATCTGAAAAACATATTTTGTATAAATAAATACATTAGAATATCACAATATTAAGTCTAATGTACACAAAATATTATAAGTTTGTTTTAGTGTTTACTTCAAGGCAACTTAGTTATGAGAAAAAGGAATGTGTTAGAATAAAAAAATTCAATAAAAAAATTTATTTAATTATAAATAATTTAAACTTTTTTTTGTGATAAAATATGTTATTTTGGTAAAAAAAATATTTTAAATTCTAAAAATTATAAAAAAAATGCTTAAAATCAGATAATTTTGAATTTTACTTAAAAAAGTAAGATTTTGAAATTTTTATATTTATAAATTTATTATCTTTCTTTTTTCATTTATATGTACTATTACCTCGTGAATTTAACTAAGATCAAGACGATTATAGCTGCACAAAGAACGCAACACTATTTTTTGAAAAACGAAGATAAAAGTTTCTTCCATACTAAAAATAGTTCGTATTTATTTTTTTGCCATGTTAGGATTAGAGATGGTAACAGGATGTAGTAGAATGGGGTGGGGATAGGTTTTACTATCCCATATTCATCTTTATTGAAAGAATTCATCCTTATCCCATACCAAATTCAACGGGTATAAAACTTTTGTTTCATCCTCATTCCCACCAGATAATGGATATATACCCATACTCGTTTTCTTATTGTTTCAATATTAATTAATTAAATTTTACAAAATAATAAAAAATTACAGTAAAGAAAACATAATATTATCAAATATTCAATATTAAAATGAGGGTTGCTTATTCGATATCAAATATTTAGAAAAAAAATCATATTATATTATAATTGTATACATTAATCTCGTGCTTTATTTACAAATTTTTCAATTTGATAATTTTTTTAATCTTACTATATTATTATTTATTTTCAACTACTCAATCAAAATCGATTATTTAAAAAAAAATAAAAATTGAATTGTGATTCATTTTTATTTAATTATAAAATGAGTGAAATATGTTTTTAATTTTTTTGACAAAAAATTATAATCCGTTTTTAGTTCAAAGTTTAATGCAGTTTGACTTTCAAATTTTTAAAATAAATAAATATAATTATCGTAACCAACTCAATTGTGTTAGATATTTTTTATATATCAAACAATATTTAAAATTTGTTTTAGAACGTTTGATACTTATAAATAAAATTGAATGTCGTTGAATTAAAATTCCATTATTTTTAAAGTTTTGGAGTAAATACATGTGTCAAATTTCCTATAAAAAAGTCAAAAGGAAACATTAACTTTAAAGAAAATTATTTTCTCTTTCATCTTTTATTTAAATTCGAAGCTAACTTTCATTTTGTTTACGAATATATATATATATATATATATATATATATATATATATATATATATATATATATATATATATATATATATATATATATATATATTTTTTTTTTTTTTGTTAAAAGAATA